>ENA-OWPA01000108-OWPA01000108.1-bioreactor-metagenome-genome-assembly--contig:-NODE-108-length-155121-cov-7.562544_pt1 | contig 155121 bp, 142 predicted proteins | sample MGYA00238139_ERZ651803 | MGnify/ENA primary metagenome ERZ651803 (study PRJEB26909, sample SAMN07631231) | bioreactor metagenome | isolation source: Switchgrass digestor | place: USA: Dartmouth...
CTTTCCATGATGTAGACACCTATACCTCTTTACATAAACAATATCGTATGTTGAAATTGATTTTAGCCTTCTACTACCAAGGGAAAAAGGCTCTCGAAGCAGGAGTAGGCATCAAAGAATTGTTTAATTTGCCGGTCAGGGAAAGAATCGGTAGGGCTAAATACACGCCTGAGGAACAAGTAGATGAAGTATTTGACCAGATAGAAACAGACTTAAAAGCCCAAATAGATGCTTTATCAGCAAAGGAGGGATTACAGTATGCTTAAGGAGTATAAAACTATTTCCGAAGTTGCCGGCCCTCTTATGCTGGTAAAAAAAGTCGAAGGCGTAAAACTTGACGAATTAGGAGAAATAGAACTAGCCAACGGTGAAATCAGAAGATGCCGTGTCCTGGAGATCGACGGGGATAATGCTTTGGTCCAGCTCTTTGAAAGCTCGGCAGGGATCAACCTGGCAGAAAGTAAAGTTCGCTTTTTAGGGCGAGGCATTGAATTGCCGGTTTCCCTCGATATGTTGGGCCGGGTTTTTGACGGCTTAGGTAGGCCCATCGACGGCGGACCTAATATTATCCCTGAAGCCAGATTAAATATCAACGGGGTTCCTATTAACCCTGCGGCCAGGGATTATCCTTCAGAATTTATTCAGACCGGAATTTCAGCTATTGACGGTTTAAATACCTTAGTCAGAGGACAGAAGCTGCCTATTTTCTCTGCCTCAGGTTTACCTCACGCCCAGCTGGCGGCCCAGATTGCCAGACAAGCCAAGGTTCTGGGCGGCGACAGCAAATTTGCCGTAGTATTTGCCGCCATTGGTATAACTTTTGAAGAAGCAAATTACTTTATCACCGACTTCAAGCGGACAGGCGCCATTGACCGTGCTGTCTTGTTCATGAACCTGGCCAATGACCCTGCCATTGAGCGGATTTCTACGCCCAGAATGGCTCTCACTGCTGCAGAGTTTTTGGCTTTTGAAAAAGACATGCATGTGCTGGTCATCCTTACTGATATAACCAATTATGCTGAAGCTCAACGGGAGGTTTCCGCAGCCCGTAAGGAAGTCCCCGGCCGGAGAGGGTATCCGGGGTACATGTACACAGACCTGGCCACCCTGTATGAAAGAGCAGGCCGGAAAAAGGATAAAAAAGGGAGTATCACTTTAATTCCCATCCTTACCATGCCGGAAGAAGATAAGACCCACCCGATTCCTGACTTAACAGGTTATATTACGGAAGGCCAGATCATCTTAAGCAGGGAACTTTACCGAAAAGGCATTGTACCACCTATTGACGTTTTGCCTTCCTTGTCCCGTTTGAAAGACAAGGGTATTGGTAAGGGTAAAACGCGGGAAGACCATGCCGACACGATGAACCAGTTGTTTGCCGCTTACGCCCGTGGTAAAGAAGCTAAGGAATTGGCCGTCATTCTCGGTGAAGCAGCCTTGACTGACGTTGACAAGCTTTATGCCAAATTTGCCGATGCTTTTGAACGGGAATATGTGTCTCAAGGCTTTGACGAAAATCGGGACATTGAGGAAACTTTGAACATAGGCTGGCGGCTCCTTTCCATCCTGCCGGTTGGAGAATTGAAACGGATTAGAGACGAATATATTGAAAAATACTTGCCTAAAAAGGATTGATAGGTTATGGCGGTTATGCGCGTAAATCCTACCCGCATGGAGCTGACCCGGCTGAAAAAAAGATTAGCTGTGGCTCGGAGAGGTCATAAACTTTTAAAAGACAAAAGGGACGAAATGATGAAGAAGTTCCTTGAACTGGTACGAAGCAATAAAGAGCTCCGGGAAAAGGTCGAGGGAATGCTCATGCAGGCCCACGCCAACTTTTTGATTGCCAGGGCGGTTATGTCCAATGAAGTGTTGGAAGAAGCACTGATGTTACCTAAAGAAAGCGTTTCCCTGGAAGTATCCACCGAAAATATTATGAGTGTGGAAGTTCCTGTATTAAAGTATAAGACTAAAAATGATGATCCCAGTGACATTTTCCCTTACGGTTTTGTTTCAACTTCCGGCGAGTTGGATAGTGCAATAGGTACTCTGGCCGAGGTTTTGCCATACATGCTTGAGCTGGCCAGAAAAGAAAAAGCCGCCCAGCTCCTGGCCCAGGAAATTGAAAAAACCAGGCGTCGGGTAAATGCCCTAGAGCATGTGCTGATTCCTCAGTTAACCGAAACGATCAAGTACATTACCATGAAGCTGGATGAAAATGAGCGGGGTAATCTAACTCGCCTGATGAAAGTCAAAGATATGATGTTAGAACAAGCCCACCACTATGAGGCCAAGTTATACCAAGCTGACGCTTAGGCGTGGACATGCAGAAGGTACTACTATTAAAGTAGTGCCTTTTTTGTTTTTCCTGGCAAGCCTGTATAATAAACGCTACAACAATAGCAAACTAAAATCAATTAATAGTGAGCGAGGTTTAGGATTTGGATAAAAATACATTAATTCAAAAGTTAAAATGGTTTTATGTCTTGGAATTAAATCAGGCTGAACTGTATACTGCCCAACGTAAAAAGGTAACCGACAGGTACTTGCAAAAGGTCTTGGAACATTTGGCTGAAATTGAATACCAGCATGTGGGCAATATTGTGAAACTGCTCAAAGATTTGGGAGCTAAGCCGGCCGGAGTTACAGATCTCTTAGGGCCTATATTCGGAAAAATCGGCGGTCAGCTTATGCCCTTGGCAGGATTAACCAACATGTTTACCGCCAATGTCCTATTGGAACAAAAAGCCATAACAGATTATAAAGATTTAATTAAACAAGTTAAAGACAGTAATCAGGAATTAGCCGCACTTTTATGGTCTCACCTGGTCGACGAGGATCTTCATGCAGCCTGGTTTGCCAGAAAAGCTCAAAAACTGCGGGAAAATAATAACTGATTAGAAAGGTCAAATATTTGCATGCATTGATTTTATAGTGCCAATAAAACAATTACTGTCATAATATGAGTTATTTTAGTATAAAAAATTTTAAATTAGTTACCAGGAATTTACAAATTATTAAATAACTGCATTTTATAATATAATTGGCTTGTAACAATATTATAACAAGTATGTAATTTTACTTGCCGAAAATATATTTTATTAAGCTATCATTCTACAACCATCTCGGGGATAAATATTATTTCAAAAGTAGCCGGCTGGCTGATAGAGGGTATATGACTTAATCAGAAGTAAGGTGTTGATAAGTGCAAATTACAACACTAGGAAATTTTACTGTAATTAGTAACGGAATTAATTTAACAGAAAAGTATAGCAATTTATTAAAACTATGGGAATTATTCAAATATTTTATTACCTTTCGGGACGAATTAATCCTGCCGGAAAAAATTATTAACTACCTTTGGCCTAACGCTGAATACACCGACCCTAAAAGAACTTTACGAGCACTTATTTTCAGACTGCGAAAAATTTTAAATGATTGTAGTGTTGATGCCAATAATCTGCTGGTCTATTCTCATGGGTGTTATAAGCTTGAAACAAAAAAAGACTGTAAGATTGATACGGACGAATTTGAAAATTTCTATAATAAAGCCCTTGAACTGGCAAACAGTGAGCATAATAAAGCTATCGATATATTTAAGAACGCAATAAGTCTATACAAAGGAGAATATCTGTCGGAAACATACGGCTACGATTGGATATTGGCGGTAAGAAACCATTATCGCCGGATTTACCTGCAGTGTATTTATCGAGCTGCGGATCTATTAAAACTTCAAAATCGCTTTAATGAAATCCTGGAAATCTGTGAAAAAGCACTTCGCTATGAGCTGTTTGAGGAAGAAGTTCATTATATATATATCGAGGCTTTGGCTAAATCCGGTAAGCTTAAGCAAGCCAGAGATCATTACCAATATGCTGTGGAAATCTTTGAAAGGGAAATAGGGGCAAAACCTACCAGTTTCTTTAACACACTAACCCAGTTGCTCTTTGACAATAAGGGTGGGGTTAAACCGGTTATTCACCCTTCTCACAGTCTTCTCGATGATTTATCTTTTTCCAAGGGACCTGTACTGTGTGACGAGAAAGTTTTTAAGTTTTTATATCAAATGGATTTAAGGCGTTTTGAGCGCTATGGCCGCAAGACGATTATTGGGTTACTTACGATTTCTTTACCTGATTATACATTGCCCCCACAGCCGTTGTTGAAAAAAGGAATGGAAGATTTGAAGCAGATTTTATTGACCAATCTTAGAAAGAGCGATGTAATAGCTGTCTGGAGTGATCACCAATTTGTGCTAAATCTGCCTGAACAGAGTGTTGAGCAGGCCAGTATAGTTTTGGGTCGCATTCAAAAGATCTTTGCTTTATCCCATTCCAAACTGGTTTTACATAGAAAAATAATGGAAGAATTGCCTTCCACAGCTAAAGTGGAAGTTAGTATTTAGTTTTTTTGACTTTAAGAGCCAAGAAGGCTCTTTTTTATTCTCTTGATACCTCTGTTCCAGTATTTACCTGGCTAAAACGCCGGAAGATACAACATAGACCGTTCCCTAGGATTTAAACATGTAACTCAAAGATAACTGAAATATGCTTTAAAAATAATTCAAAAGTAATTGTAAAATAATTCCATTTAAACTGTAAAATAACTTAGTCATGTTAAATTTTAAGCAAAGATTTTACAAATTTAGCCAAAAGTAGCAAAGCAAAGAGGGGAACTGTTGTGAACAAAAACCAAACCCATGATGGGAAATTGCTCAAAGCTGTTTTAAAAGGAACCGCTAAAAGTTCTTCAATCCTGATTATCTCATCTGTGCTATTGGCTCCGTTAAATCCTTCTTATACAAAAGCGTATTTCACAGATAAGATAACATCTGCCAATCCCCATAATTCCCATGTTTTAAGTACTTTCAGTAACATTAATTCCAGCTCTGTCAGCTTATCTTTCGACGTACATCGCTTTAATAACTTGGCTATAGATTTGGAAATTGACTTTATGGATGATATCTTAGTTGCTTCTTTGATGATACCGTCTGACTACGGCTTTGAGGCAAGTGACATCCTGATTGATTCCTTGGAACTTATTTACGGCAATCAAGTAATTGAAGTTCCCCCCGCGAGTGTTACGACAAATGGTACTGAACTGCGACTCACCTTTAATTGGAGCTCTATCGAAAGGTTTCTCGATGGCAAAGACAACAGTCCGAGCTTTGAACTTACCGGCAAAGGTGCCGGTGAAGGCTTAAGTGGTTTGGGCGAGAGATTTATTTTCAGTGGCAGTGGAAGCTTACCTGATCTGGCTGCCGAGTTTTTTGACCAAATGGGTTCTCTCTGTTCCCTTAGAGGTATCCAGACTATTATTATCCCTCAGGAAGAAGAGGGTGCCCAAAGTTATGCTTATAGCTTCTACCTGGACGGTGAGGAGATTTCAGCTGATGAAATACTGTGGGAATTAGCTTCCCGAGTACCTGGAGTTGAATTTGGATCAGGTACCCTAACTGTTTACAGCTCTGCCCAACCTGGGGAACTGGTGATTAAGGCAAGACTGAAAGCAAAGAGCTACATTACGGCTGAGTTAGCTGTTGAACTTATAAAAATTGAAGAAGAAATATTTGAAGAGCTGCCGGAAGAACTGCCTGTAGAGCTACCGGAAGAAGAAACCGGTAAAGGCCAGGAACCGACAGCAGGTGACGAAAACCAAACTGTTGAGGAAGGCGAAAAGCCGACTGAAAGTGACGAGGAAGAAACTGTCAGTGAAGACGAAGATCAATCTGCAGGTGATGAGGACGGAACCGCCGGCGAAGGCGGAGAAGAGCCTGTAGACGATGAAAAGGGAACCGGGGATGAAGGCGAAGACCAATCAAGAGAAGATGAAAATGAAAATACTGATAAAGGAGAAACACCTGCTGTAGAAGATTCGGATGAGACTACTGGTGAAGACGAAGCAGCCGGAGAAAACGAGAACGAGGGTTCCAGTGAAAGTCAAGAGCCGACCAAAGCTGAAGAAAATAGAGATTCCAGTGGAAGTGAGAGACCTGCTGTAAATGACGAGGGCGAAGCTTCCGGTAATGGAGTAGAGTCAGTATTGCAGGTAAGTTACCACCCTGCAACTGTCAGCGGTGGGAAACAGCATAATTATGCTACCTGGACATTTATTCTTGACAGTGATGCCATTACATTTTTTAGGAGGGTCTAATGGAAGAGCAAAGTGTGAATAGCCCGGTTAAGTCTAGTCTTCTTTCCAAGGTGATTAAAGTAATAAGCAATTTGCTCTTTAGTTTGATTTTAGTCTTATGTTTGCTGCTTGTCTTTTCTTTGGTCCAGATGAAAGTAAGCGGCGGGCCGGCCAGAGTGGCAGGCTACCAGTTATATATCGTTTTAAGCGGCAGTATGAGGCCGGCCTTTGATACGGGCAGCCTGGTCCTGGTTGAACCTGCCGATCCGGAAGAAATAGAAAGCGGGGACATTATAACTTATAAAGCTCTTGGTGAGGGGCAAGAACTGGTAAGTCATAGGGTTATCGCAGTTCATAATTCCAGTGACGGTATTACTTTTACAACCAAGGGCGACGCTAACGACGTTGCCGACCCTAATCCGATACCGGCCGCAAATATAATCGGAAAAGTAATCTTAGCCATTCCTTACTTAGGCTATTTACTGGATTACACTCAGACTAAGCACGGGTTGGTCACCTTAATTATCATACCTGCCCTGATCCTGCTTGTTTTTGAATCCAGAAACCTTTATCGACAAGTGCAGGCACTTAAAAAAGAAAAGACGCTGTAAGACCAATCCGGGCTAGAGATGGACTTATAGCCAAAAGCACTTTAAGGGGATGAATTAGATGAAACAAAAAATATTGGTAAGCTTAATAATTTTGTTGGTTAGCGTCCTGTTAGTGGTAAGTGGTATATTGGCTTTTTTTACAGACCATGCAAAAGTAAATTATCCGAAATTTCTGACTGGAACGGTTAAGATTGATTTTCAAGGCCAGCCGGAGGTTGAGGCAGAAAGCCTCCATGTTGCTGAACAGAAAGTAACCTGGACTATAAAAAACACCGGAAAAAGTGATGTGTTCCTGCGTGTCAAGGTCCTAGAAGGCTTTAACCTAGTTGATTCAGGCATAGAGGGAGATATAGAAATAAGGCCGGATGGGCAAGAATGGCAAGAGGGCGAGGACGGGTATTACTACTACTCTGATGCCAATCCTCTTAGGCCGGGTGATAGTGTTGATTTTAGCCTGCAAGTTAATTTTGACGTTTGGGATACCGTTGCTAGTTTTCCGCTGGATATTGAGGCAGAAGCAATCCAGGCATCGAACGATGCCATGAAATACATCTGGTGACAAAGCCCTTAAAAAATCATGGGGTTTGTACATAACGACTTTTACCGGAGGGAGAGTGATTTGGAGAAAAGTTGCTAGGAGGATAAAAGAGCCAGAAAAAATATCAACTAATATTTGGGGGGAATTTTTAAGTGAAAACAAAAATTTGGGGAAGTTTGTTAGTTATTCTTTTGGCAGCAGCAGTAATTGTTGGCGCGACAAGTGCTTGGTTTACAGATGATACTGATATACCTGAGGCTGAGTTTACGGCAGGTACAGTAATGGTTGATGCTGATGGTCCGGAATATGCAATAATGGAGGGTAAGTCAATTGAGAATATCAACCCAGGAGATTGTGCCAGAGTTACTTGGACAATTATAAATAAAGGTACCAAAAATGCAGAATTGAGAGTAAAAATTGATAAACTTTGGGAAACTGAGCCTAGTAATGAATTATTAGCAAAAATAAAAGCTGACTTTCCGGAGCTAACTATTAACAATGCATATGATTTAGCTCAGCTATTAGACGAAAGCATTGTTCATATTGCACCTGCGCCAGACAGTGGCTGGGTAATGTATAGGGATGACAACGGCGACGTATGGTTGTGCTATCAGGACGGTCCTCTAACCGGAACATACTATCTTGACGAAGGGGAAGACGAAGACAGTGTTGACTTGACTTTAGTTGTAGCATTTGAAGGACCGGCTATGGATAACAAATACATGGGAGCACGTTTGTTATTAAACGGTACAGCCTATGCAGTGCAAGCTTCCAACGGAGCACCAGAAGCTGTGTTTGGTGAAGAATTCGTTGATGCTAAAAAAGGCAAAGGTACATTTATTGACGAGTACTTCTTGACAGGCCCAGGAAAAGACCTGCCTTGCTGGAAGGGTGGAAGTGAAGATCCACAAGAGCCTGAGGAGCCACAAGAGCCTGAGGAGCCACAAGATCCAGTGCTGAAGTCATTTAGATATAAAATAGTCAAAGCTGAGAAAAAGGACAAAGACCCCAAGCATACAAACGTACAAGGCTTTATACAAGACTTAAAGTATGACAATGGTGAATTAGTCAATGGTCAGGTTGAGTTTAAAATTGTTATAACGAAAGGTCGCAACACAGTTAGACAATCTTTTACAGGTGACTTTGTAGATGGTAAATATTACTTTAATACTCCACAAACACAGCATAGAGTTAATGGCATTGCTACAGATAAGGTAGGCGATATATCCATAGAGATCGATGGTGCAACAGGATCTAGAATTGGCAATTAATTAACAAGCATGTAAGGTGTGCCGCATATTGAGGCACACCTTACACTCAAGCTTACACCTCTAAAGGAGGCTAGAGTATGTCATTTAAACTGATGAAAAAACTAATAACCTTACTGGCAGCAGTCTGTTTGCTTAGTGCCGCTAATCTCGGTTTAGCTTGGGGAGAGTCAGAGGTAACTATTGCCGGAAACAAATGCGGCTTAGTAGTTAAAGTTTCCCCAAAGACTGTCGATACGGGCAATCTTAACCCTGGCGATGAGAAATACTCTAGCCTAAGGCTTATTAATACAGGGGACAAAACGATTACCGTCTACATCAGGACAAATATTAAAAAAGAAGAAGCCCCTAGAGGCGGTTATTTAGCCGACATTATGACTTTAACTATTCGAGACGGCAGTAGAGTACTTGCTGATGATTTATTTAGAGAGGTAGCTAAAAGAGGCAATATCTTAATTGGGAAAATGGCTCCGGGAGAAGAAAAAATGATTGAATTTGAAGCCCAATTTCCTAAAGAAGCAAATAATGATTACCAGGGTGCTACCATGAAAGTTAACTGGACCTTTGTGGCCGAATGTTCAGGTAATGGCGGAGATGACGGAGATAACGATGGAGGTAATGGAGGAGGAGATAACGGCAGGCCAAAGCCTCCTCCGGTCGATGAAGAAGAACCAATTCCGCCTGAACCGGATGAGCCTATAGAGCCTGAAGCAATAGATACTCCCGAGGAAAGCATCCCCTTTGTTCCTGGAGAAATGCCGGCTACAGGTGAAGTACCTTCCCTTTATTACTATGGAGCTGGTGCGGCTTTAGCAATGTTGGGCCTTGTTACCAGCAAGAAAAAATAGACTTAAATTGATTGAATATGGGAAAAAAGATTTCTGTTTTCTTAATAATTGCCGGTATTATTGTCGGCTGCTATCCTTTTTTTGAACAGCTGTTTACCTGGTATTGGCAGCAAAGGTTATTGACAGAATGGGAAAAAGAAACAGTGGTAGCTGAATATAGAGAACTTGAACAGTTACTGCCTATAGAAGTTGAGTTGGAAGCGGACCAAGCAGAAGACGTGAAAAATGCTCCCATAATTTCCAGAGGAAAATTACTAGGTTTTTTGTTGATCGATTCCATTAACCTTAAACTACCTATATTAAGTGGCTTGAATTCAACCAATCTGAAGATTGGTCTGGCTTTTTTAGAGAAGACGGCCAAATTTGGCGAAGTTGGAAATACAGTGCTGGCAGGTCATAGAGGGCGTTCTTATGGACGACTCTTAAACCGCCTAAATGAGGTAAATTTAGACGATCAAATCGTTGTTTCTACCCCTGAAGGGGATTACATCTACTCAGTTTTCAATAAAGTAATTGTCAAACCTGAAGAAGTTGACATTTTGTCGACATCTAAAAACGAGAAAATAATTTCATTAATTACTTGTGAGCCGATTCCTACCTTTACACATCGGCTGATTGTTCAGGGTAAACTGCTCCAGTAAGCAGTTGCCAGAATCTGATGTATGGCAGGGTGATTACCATATTTAAGAAAAAGTGTCCTTATTGCCAGAAATATTCATATTCTGCAGCGTCCGAAAGCAAATGGACTTGCCCTCACTGCTCGAGAGACATTAGCTGGGTAGTGGCTTTGCCTATTCAAGCTAAAATCTCTTTAGTTAAGATAGAAAAGCCCGAAAGATCTAGAATTTAAAGTATACTTTTCTTTGATTTTATAAATAAATTTTTGGCTGTTTAGCCAATTCTGTTCTTTCCCAACGCAGTAGCCTTTATATAAGGTTACTGCGTTTTAATTTGGAAACTAATAAACTTCTGTGTATTGCGGGGTATTGAGTAATAAAGAATTACAGTTCGCCCTTTAAGAAAACCGAATAAACTCTTTTCTTGTTCCGGTGTCAGACTTAAATGTTATTTTTATAAAAATAATTTATCTTAAGTATATCGATTATAAAAAATATGATAAAATTAAAAATAATTTACTTATAGAAAGTTGAGTCAAAAATTGTCGAGGTGAACTGAGTGTCCTTAGTTGAGCAAGTTTATGAACAGGTTGAGCGGAGAAACCCTAATGAGCCTGAATTTTTGCAGGCAGTGCGGGAAGTTTTGAAGTCTCTGGAGCCTGTAATGGACAGGCATCCGGAATATGTCCGGGCAGGTATCCTGGAAAGATTAGTTGAGCCTGAGCGGCAGATTATTTTCCGTGTTCCCTGGGTGGATGATCAGGGCCAGGTACAGGTCAACAGGGGTTTTAGGGTACAGTTTAACAGTGCTATTGGTCCTTATAAAGGCGGGTTGAGATTTCATCCTTCGGTAAATTTAAGCATTATCAAGTTTTTAGGGTTTGAACAAGTCTTTAAAAATGCCCTGACCGGGCTACCCATCGGAGGTGGGAAAGGCGGTAGCGACTTTGATCCAAAAGGAAAATCTGACGGGGAAATAATGCGCTTCTGTCAAAGTTTTATGACTGAGCTGCAAAGACACATCAGCGGAGATAATGATGTGCCGGCAGGGGATATAGGTGTAGGTCAACGGGAAATAGGCTATTTATATGGCCAGTACAAACGAATCAAAAATATTTACGAGGGAGTGCTGACCGGGAAAGGCCTAGAGTATGGAGGCAGCTTGGCCAGAACGGAGGCTACCGGTTATGGCTTACTCTACTATATGGATGCTCTTTTAAAAGACCACGGCTTGTCCATCCAAGGAAAAACCGTTGTCATCTCCGGATCAGGCAATGTGGCCATTTATGCAGCGGAAAAAGCCCAACAATTAGGCGCAAAAGTAGTCGCCTTGTGTGATTCCCAAGGTTATATCCATGATCCGGACGGTATTGATATTCGTACGGTAAAAAAGATAAAGGAAGAGGATCACGATCGCATCTGGAAGTACGTTAACTATCACCCTAAAGCTAATTATTTTGAGAACTGCAAAAATATTTGGACTATCCCCTGTGATATTGCCTTACCATGTGCAGCTGAAAACGAGATAAACGGGGAGATAGCCGAAATGCTGGTCGCCAACGGTTGTTTTGCCGTAGGCGAGGGAGCGAACATGCCATGTACACCGGAAGCCGTTAAAGTCTGGCTGGACAAGGGAATTTTATACGGGCCTGGCAAGGCAGCCAATGCCGGTGGAGTTGCGGTTTCAGCTTTAGAAATGAGCCAAAACAGCATGCGTTATCCTTGGAGTTTTGCTGAGGTTGACACAAAACTAAAACAGATTATGGAAAATATCTACAATACAGTCCGAGACACAGCCAAAGAATACGGTTTACAGGGCAACATGGCGGCAGGTGCCAATATTGCAGGTTTCTTAAAGGTAGCCAGGGCCATGTTTGCTCAGGGCGTTGTCTAAGCGGTTACTTAGTGGACAACCCCCGCTTCAAAGTTAAGAAGCGGGGGTTGTATCGTGTCTGAAAGGATTTTCAACCTTTTACCTCTTGAGTGTAACAAACAGACTCCAGTTAAACCAAATTAGTGCATGAACCTACTTCCTTTTTCAAAAACTATAGGAAAAAGGAGGGATAGATTTGTTTAAACACGAAAAACAACTGCTGGAAATAGTCAAAGTTGAAAGACCAAACCCTAATTATGCGACTCTGTTGCAGGAACAGCTTGGAGGTCCCCAAGGTGAGCTAAAGGCTGCCATGCAGTATATATCCCAGAGCTTTCGGATTAAAGATCCGGAAATTAAGGATATTTTTATGGATATCGCTGCTGAGGAATTAAGCCATATGGAAATGGTAGCTACAGCGATCAATCTGTTAAACGGACATGATCCTCAAGCCATGAATGCCCATGTGGGAAATGTGGAAGCTCATGTCTTGACGGGACTAAATCCAATGCTGGCTAATGCTTCAGGACAGCTTTGGACTGCAGCTTATGTCAATGTAACAGGTGATTTGGTGGCTGATCTTCTTTCTAATATTGCGGCTGAACAAAGAGCAAAGGCTGTTTATGAATATCTGTACAGGCAAATCAATGATAAGCATGTCCGCCAGATGATCGACTTTTTATTGAACAGGGAAGAAGCCCATAATACCATGTTCAGGGAGTGCTTTCAAAAGATCCAGGACACCGGTTCAAACCGGGACTGGGGCGTAGACGAAAATGCTAGACTTTACTTTAACCTTTCAACTCCTGGTAATTACGTCGGTTCTCAACTGCACAATCCACAGCCGCCTAGTTTTAACCAACCCCAGAACCCACCGCAACATTAAATTGGATGGGAGACATAGCAAAACCCTTACCGAGTTTTATCCTGGTAAGGGCTTTTTACTGTAGTTTCATTTGCTCCTTAGCTGATCTAAAAATAGTGATTCCTGTCACTTAATGCTTTGCCGGCTTTTTAGCATATAACTGGGGACTAGGGACTGGTGACTGAGCACTCCGCGTAGTGGTCGCAGGTGGCCGGTTTTTCACAACTACTGGGCTGTCCACCCTCCGTCGATAGTCAACTCTGAACCTGTAACAAACAGTGATTCATCGGAAGCAAGGTAGAGGTCAGCATAGGCAATATCGATGGGACGTCCGATATAACCGATTGGGTGCATACTTCCTACCTTAGCAAAGTATTCTTCGGGCGTTAAACCGGAATCGGCAGCCTCTTTTTCCGTTAAGGCGGTATGAACATAACCTGGATGAACCGAGTTTACTCTGATTTTGTATTTTTTTTCACCACAGTGTAAAGCAGCTGATTTAGTCATGATAGTAACCGCTCCTTTGGAAGCACAGTAGGCAAAAAGGCCGGCTTCACCAATTTGCCCGTCAATGGAAGACCGATTTACAATGGAGCAGTTTTCCCCGTTGTCTTTCATGGCCTTAATAGCATGCTTCATGCCGAGAAAGATACCGGTGGCATTTATGCCCATCAGCCAATTCCATTCCTCCAGGGTTGTGTCTTCAATATTTTTTCCTAGTGATACACCGGCATTATTAATCAAGATGTTTAACTTGCCGTACTTGTTTAAAGTGGTTTGAATTAATAACTGCCAATCAGTTTCCTTAGACACATCTGTCTTAACAAAAATTGCATCTCCACCAGTCTCGTTGATCTCTCGGCAGACTCTTTGGCCTTCACTTTCGTTAATGTCAGCTATCACAACTTTAGCGCCTTCTTTGGCAAATAACTTACAGTCAGCTTCGCCAATGCCTAAAGCACCACCTGTTATAATAGCGACTTTGCCATCTAAGCGACCCATTAAAATACCTCCCTTTAAAAAGCAGTTTTAACCATCATAACTGTTGGAAAGCCAAAAGGCATTTTCTAATTCCGGCAATTTGTTTGCCAAAGCTACTATTATTAAGCTTGTCTTTAGCCTATTTGCCAAAAAATGCTTTAAGGATAAAGTCCTTAAGCCATTATTAATCCGTTCTTTAAACTTTTTCTGTCCTTGGGGATGGTCAGGGTAATTTTTGTACCCTTATCTGTTTCACTCTGTATTTTCAGACTGCAGTCTTCGCCGAAAAACAAGCTAAGCCTTTGCTTAACGTTTCTAAGGCCAATGCTTTGCTTACTGGTTTCCGGGGGAGGACTGTTTAAATTAAGCAGGGTATCTTTGGTCATACCTATGCCGTTATCTTCAATCGTAATCTGGATGTTATTATCATAGGAGGTGGTTGTAATCACTAAAACCCCTCCTGTTATTTTAGGTTCCAGGCCGTGAATAATTGAATTTTCTACTAAAGGTTGAAGGGTAAAACAGGGAATTTCAATATTTAAAGTAGTTGGGTCAATATTTAGCTGGTAGGTAATGCGGTCGCCAAATCTTAAATTTTGAATATATAAATACTTTTTTATATAATCCAGTTCTTGTTCTAGAGTTACTACATTTTCAAAATCATTAACGCTGTAGCGCAGCATTTTGGTAAATGCCTTTAAGACACTTTGGGCTTTTTGATAATCTTTCAGGTAAATAAGCCTGTCGACCATATTCAGTACATTAAAAAGAAAGTGGGGGTTAATTTGATGTTGTAAGGCTTTTAACTCGGCTTCTTTCAGTGATTTTTCCAGTTTGTGCTTATATTTGATTTCCGCAATCAGTAAACGGTTCTGTTCGTTTAATTTAGCCTGAATTGATTCTGCAATGCTTTTTTCAACAATGTAATTGATCATGACAAACAGAGTTTGGGCTGCAGCTTCGATATTTTTCCTTGGTAAGACGGGTATTTGCTCATAATAGGAAACGCATTCAGGATCTTTCTGCCAATTAAATTTAGTTGGCATTTTTTTTATTTCCGGGAATTCTTCATCATTACATTTAATCTGTCCGGCGAACATGGAGCCGATAAATTTGGAATCCACAATGATAGGTACAACCATGTCGATTAAGCCTGCATGACATTTATAGATATAAGGTCGCATGTTTTTACGAGCAATGCTGGCGGCGATGTAGTTGGACATAGTACAGGAATCGCAACCTTCCTGGTGGGAACGCAATCTATTGCAGAATTTGGAAAATCCCGAACCGGGTCCAATGTGGATACCGCGGACATCGGCAAGAACGGAGGCTAGACCGGTGGCAATAGAGAAAGATTCTTGAATTTGCTGCAAGATCTTTAAGTCACTAAAATTTTTTAGATTAAAGTTTTCCTCCATGCTTGCTTACTCTCCCTGTTAATGATTTTCCAGAAGGGTAGGTTTGCTCTCAGTGAATAAGCGGCGATATTTGGAAGGACTTAGACCTAAAGTTTTCTTAAAGATACGATTAAAATGGGATACTTCAGTGTAGCCTACCGTATAAGCTATTTTATTGATCTCTAAATCAGAATTACGCAGTAGCTCTTTTGCTTCAGCCAGGCGGATTTTATTTAAGTACTGGGGAAAAGTTTGTCCGGTCTTTTTGCGGATGAGCCTGGAGATATGGCAAGGGCTAAAATGAAAGCGAGAAGCAAGGTCTTTTAAAGAAAGGTTTTCAGCTTTATGAGTGTTGATGTAAGAGACAATTATTTCGGCCAACCCTGCACTGCTTGTTTCGTTTAAATCGATAAGTTTTAGGCAATCCTTTTTAAATTTCGTTAAGTATTCTTTTAGGTCATGAAAAGAAGATAGCTCTTCAATTTCTCGAAACTTATTGACTTTAAATGTTTCCATTTCGAAAAAACTATAACCGTCATCAGTTAAAAATCTGGTTATGACAGTGATCAATTCATAAGTTCTGGCTTTAATAATATGAATGCTACGACAATTATTTATAAGTTCCTGAATTAGGTCATCAGTTGCCTTATTAAACAATTTATAATCCTTCATTTCTAAAGCCGTAATTATTTCTTTTTCTTTTTCAAAAGGGTAGTGCTCGCTGGCAAAGTCTTTGGGGTCAATGGTGGAAAAGAAACCACTAAAACGTCGGTTTAAAGAAGCGGCTTTGTTAGTCATTGAGTTTAAAGCTTCAAAAATTTCTTCCGGCTGGGCTGGTTTGAGCAAGTATTCACTAACTCCAAGGTGAATCGCTTGTCTGGCATAGTTGAAATCATCATAGGCACTGAGTAGGAGTATACGAGTTTCGGGATGATTGCTTTTAATTACTTTAGTTGCAGTTAATCCGTCTACTCCAGGCATTCTAATATCCATAAAGACAATGTCCGGTTGAAGTTGAAGGCATAATTCTATTCCTTCCTTACCGTTACAGGCTTCTCCTATAACCCTATAGTCAGACCTTGATTCTTCAAAGAGTGATTTTAAATACCTTCTTTCCAGTTCTTCATCTTCCACCAGCAACACAGTAAACACAATTTCACCTCCCTTGAAGATTTCTAAATAGGTTTAAAAAAGCAAGGTATTTAAAAAATCTCTTCTTTAATTATATGTAAATTCCTTCCATAAATGTAAAAAGATTTAAATAATCAAAATCTTTCTTGAAAATGTCAAAAAAGCTATGCTTTAGCCGGCAAGTTAAAACTGGACAAGTGCTTTAGTAATCTAATCCTGGCAAGAAAGAGAGGGATACGGTCAAAGGCAAAAGAGAGTTACGGGGAGAATTTGGACTCCAATCATTTTTATAGATTTTAAAAGCCTGTTGCAAAGGGGGTGAAAGTCAAAATCCGGTTACCTAACTCAGTTGACAGCTTATTGCTCTCTTAACTGTTTTCGTGCCTTGTAAAATTCGAAACGGGAGGTACTAAAATGAGTAAAATCGCAGGACACCCCTATATTCCTAACTCAGTTCCTGAAGTAAAGGAACAAATGTTAAAAGAGATCGGCATCAACAGTGTGGAAGACATTTTTAAAGAAATTCCCGACCATTTGAGATTTAAGGGCAAGATGAACTTGCCTGAGCCAATTCTTTCCGAATATGCTCTGAGAAGACATGTAGAAGGTATCCTTGCCAAAAATAAGAACTGCAAAGACAATATCAGTTTCCTGGGCGGCGGAACCTGGCAGCACTATGTACCGGCAGTTTGCGATACTATTGCCTCCAGAGATGAATTTTTAACAGCTTATGTTGGCGACGCTTATTCTGACCACGGTAAATTCCAGGCTTTGTTTGAAACAGCCAGTATGGTTGGCGAATTAGTAGATATGGACGTGGTAAATACTCCGACTTATGACTGGGCCAACGCTATTGCCATCTCTTGTCGCATGGCTTCCAGGATTAACGGTAGAAAAGAGATCTTAGTACCCAAATCAATGAGCCCGGGTCGCTTAATGGTGGTTAACAACTACTGCAAACCTGATATTCGTATTATTCAGGTTGACTACGATCTTAATACCGGTTTATTAAATCTGGCAGATCTAAGACGTAAGATTTCTACCAATACAAGCGCTGTATATTTTGAAAATCCATCTTTCTTAGGTGTTATTGAAACTCAAGTAGAAGAAATCGTTAAAATTGCTAAAGATAACGGAGCTATCGTCATTGTCGGCGTTGATCCTTCTTCTCTGGGCGTACTGGAAGCACCGGCTAAATACGGTGCCGACATTGTCTGCGGCGAGCTTCAACCCTTAGGCATGCATATGCAGTGGGGTGGTGGTTTGAGCGGCTTCATCGCAACCAGAGATGAAAAAGAATTTGTGGCTGAATATCCTTCCCTCTTGTTCGGTATTACGACTACGAGCAAAGAAGGCGAATATGGCTTTGGCGAAGTGTTCTATGAAAGAACCTCCTACGCCTCCAGAGAAAAAGGTAAGGACTTTATCGGAACATGTACGGCCCTTTACGGAATTACAGCCGGTGTTTACTTAGCCTTGATGGGACCCAAAGGCATGCAAGAATTAGGCGAAGGCATTATGCAGCGCGTTCAGTACGCAATCAGCAAGTTAACTAAGATTGAAGGCGTCAAATTAGCCTTTAATGGTTATAACTTTAAAGAATTTGTTCTGAATTTTGACGAAACCGGCAAAACAGTTGCAGAAATCAATGAAGGCTTAAAAGCATTTAATATCTTTGGCGGTAAAGACCTAAGCAAAGATTTCCCGGAACTTGGTCAAAGTGCTCTCTATTGCATAACTGAAGTACATACCCAAGAAGACATTGATAAGCTTGTGGAAGCACTGGAAGCAGTTTGCTAAACGGAATTATGTCTGGTGGCTTACAAAAAAAGGAAAGGGGATTTATCGATGGGTATTGTTAAAGTCCGTAAAGATTTCCAACAGGCACGTTGGAATGAACCTATTATTTACGAAATGTCTACACCGGGTGTAAGGGGTATTATCCCTCCTGAGCCTGAAGCTGCTATTAAGGCTATTGCCGGCGATGTCATCGGGAGACTGCCTGCAAGTATTCGCCGTAAAACTGCTCCCTATCTCCCGGAGATTTCCCAAAAACATGTATTGGCTCATTGGCTCCGCCTGTCCCAAGAAACCATGGGCTCAAATATCGGCAATGACATCAGTGAAGGCACCTGTACCATGAAATATAACCCGCGGGTAAATGAAGCTTTAATTGCTGAGCCGGATTTTGCCGAACTGCACCCGTACCAGGACGAAGATACCGTTCAAGGAATTTTAGAAATCTATTACAAATTTGAACAGTTTATTAAAGAAATTTCAGGTTTGGATAAGGTAACCTTCCAACCCGGTGGCGGTAACCATGCTGTTTATACAGCTGCATCAGTAGTCAGGGCCTACTGGGAAGCCAAAGGCGAGTTGGACAAGAGAAATGAAGTTATAACCACTATCTTCTCCCACCCCTGTGATGCCGCTACCCCGGCTACAGCAGGTTTTAAGATCATTACAATTTATCCGGATGAAAAAGGTATTCCTGACATTGAAGCTCTTAAAGCAGCTGTATCTGAACGGACGGCAGCAATCTTTATGACCAATCCGGAAGACATCGGTATTTACAATCCCAGAGTTGATGAGTTTGTCAAGATAGTCCACGATGTTGGAGGTTTGTGCTTCTACGACCAGGCAAATGCTAACGCTTTCTTAGGTGTGGCCAGAGCCAAGGAAGCAGGTTTTGATATGTGTCACTTTAATATCCACAAAACTTTTGGTGCTCCTCACGGCTGTTCAGGCCCGGCTACCGGAGCTTTCTGCTGCAAAGCGGAACTGGCTAAGTATTTGCCTGTTCCAACGGTTGAGTTTGATGGCACCAAGTACTATCTCGATTACGACAGGCCGGAAAGTATTGGCAAGATTAGAGACTTCTACGGTGTTGCCGGTGTTATCGTAAAGGCCTACGCCTGGACCATGATGATGGGAGCAGAAGGCTTAAGGACTTGTGCGGATATTTCTGTCATTAACAATAACTACATGGAGAAAAAAGTATTGGCCATTCCGGGCATTACCAGCGCTTTTCAAGGCAATGGAATCAAGAGGCAAGAACAGGTCCGCTACAGCTTTGAAAAATTGCATGCCGATACCGGCGTAGGTACCGATGATGTCAACGCCAGAATTGTTGACTATGGTATTCCAAGTTACTGGACCAGTCACCACCCGTGGGTAATTCCAGAACCCATGACCCTGGAACCTTGTGAAACTTACTCAAAAGACGATATTGACGAATATGTGGCAGTCTTGAAAGAAATCTCCAAAGAAGCCTATGAAAATCCTGAACTAGTTAAAACAGCGCCTCATAGATCAGCAAGCCACCGGAGAAACGATGAAGCCAGTCTCGATGATCCGGAAAAATGGGCAGTAACCTGGAGAGCTTATGTTAAAAAACACCTGAGCAAAAAGAAAGAAATGGATAGTGTCTCCTAAGTAAAAAATTGCAGGTATCTTTGCTGTAAATGTTTTGATGCTGCTGCTATGCCTTTTGGTATAGCAGCAGTAAAACTATTTTATCAGAAGCAAAAGTAGGTGGACGTAGATGAAAAAAAAGTTAGGTTTGATTGTCAATCCGGTGGCGGGAATGGGTGGAAGAGTTGGGCTGAAAGGTAGTGACGGCCCTGAAATCCTCCAAAAAGCCATAGAACTTGGAGCTAAGCCTCAATCACCCAAAAGGGCAGTTCAGGCACTGCAAAGGTTGATAAATCTCAAAGATGAGATAGATCTTATCACCTACCCTGATGATATGGGAGAAAATGAAGCAAGGGAGTTGGGCTTTTCTCCGGTGGTTATCGGTTCGATTATTAAAGGAAAGACAACTCCTGAGGACACTCAACTTGCTGCCAAACAGATGCAGGAAATAGGAGTAGATCTGCTCTTATTTGCCGGTGGTGACGGTACTGCGCGTAATATCTACAATGCCGTAGAAGATCAGGTGGTGGCTTTAGGCATTCCGGCCGGAGTTAAAATCCATTCGGCCGTCTATGGCCAGAATCCAAAAAGTTCCGGCGAGTTAGCGGCCCTTTTCTTACAGGGCAAAGTCAAGGAAGTACAAGAAGCAGAGGTTATGGATATTGATGAGGAAGCCTTCAGAGCGGGTCGGGTTTCTGCTAAATTATACGGTTATTTAAAAGTTCCATATGAAAAACGCTATGTGCAAAATTTAAAGTCCGGAGGAGTGGCAGGAGAAAAAGCCACCTTGGAACAGATTGCCAATTACGTCATTGACAACATGGATGATGACTACTATTACATCGTCGGACCGGGAACGACTACCAGGCCGATCATGGAAAAATTAGGCCTACCCAATACTCTTTTAGGCGTAGATGTGGTCTACCGCAAGAAGCTGGTAGCTAACGACGTTAATGAACAAAGTTTGTTGAAAATAATTGATGGCAAAAAAGCTAAGATTGTTGTTACGACCATAGGCGGGCAGGGCTATATTTTCGGCCGGGGGAACCAGCAGTTAAGTCCTGAGGTGCTTAAAAAGGTTGGAAAAGAAAATATTATTATTGTCTCAACTCGTGATAAACTGAACACTAATTTTGGCAGTCCTTTGTTGGTAGATACAGGTGATGAGGAAGTTAACGACTGGCTCAAAGGTTACTACCCTGTAATCGTAGGCTACGATGACATTATAATCCAGCGAGTCGCTTCGTAACATAACATATTTTCAAAATTATCTCAAAATAATTTATTTGGGGAGGTAGAGTCAATGGCAGAACCAGGATTAAATCAAGAGGTTCAAACCCATAACAAGGCCGGTATCTTAAGTAAATCATTGAGATTACTATATGTATATGCTCTGGCAACCGGCGCAATCTTTACCTTTATGTGTTACTGGGATGGTACGTTCCTATCTTATTGTGGGCCTGCAACTTTTTTGGCCTTCGGTTTAATGACTCTGGCAATTTTGCCAATAGCTTTCGTTTATGCCGAATTGTCTACTATGATGCCTAATGTTGGTGCAGAGCTTGTCTTTAATACCATTGGCCTTAACAAGCATTTTGGTTTTTTCTCGGCTTGGCTGGTTATGATGGCTTGGATTGCCGTACCTCCTGCTGGAACGATGGGGATAATCGAGTGGATAAACTTTGCCTTTAATTTAAATATGTCGTATACAGCTATAGTAGTAGTCAGCGTTATCACCCTCACAGCTTGGTTGGCTTTAAGCTTGTACAAAAACGTGGCGGCAGGTCAGGTGCAAACCTTTATGCTCTTTGCAGGACTGGCAGGCATGCTTATAACCTCAGTCCTATACTGGTTCAGTCCTCAGTGGAGCTGGAGTAATTTTACACCCTTCTTCCAAACCGGCTTGGAAGGAGGCTCATTTAAGGGCTGGATTATCGGTCTTGCTTTAATTATTACTCCTTACTTCGGCTTTGAGACTGTACCCCAGCTAGTAGAAGAGGGTACTTTCCCAATTAAGGATCAGGCCAAGGCTATTTTAGGCTCTGTTTTAACTTGCGCAGCTATTTACATGATTTTCTACTTTAGCGCATCCGGAATGGCTCCTTGGGAAATTTTGACCGAAGGTGGAAGTGGTGCACCATTCGTCACGATTAAAGCTTTCCAAAGTGCTTATCCGAATTGGAGGCTATATGCTTTATTATTGGGTGTTGTAGGTGTATTATTCCCGATCGGCACCAGTGTTCTCGGATTCTGGTACTCCTCAGTAAGACTTATTTATGCTATGGCCAGACAAAACTTCTTACCGGCAGTTTTTGCTAAAACAAACAAATTTGACCAACCTATTCTGCCCAACATTTTGATCTATGTGATAAGCTTATTGTTTATCATTCTGCAGAACAACTATGATTACATCCAAAACTATTTCAATTTAATGGCCTTTGCCTGTGCCCTTGCCTATACCATCAGCAGCATTTCCTGTATCCGGCTTGCTATTGTACATCCGGAATGGCCTAGACCTTATAAAATTCCAGGCGGTATGCTTATGCGAGTAATAAGTTTAATCTTTGCAGCTATCATCGCTTATGGCACTGCTCTTGGTCAGCAATCTACCGCTTGGGCCGGCTTATTCATGTATGTTGGGATAGGTGTTCTCTTATGGCTCTGGATGTTAGTTTTCAAGTGGCCTAAAGAGTCTGTCTGGATGTACACGCCGGAAGGCGAAAAAGAGTTTTAGGTCAAAAAGGGTGTCCCCTAGTTCTTTGGATCTAGGGGATACCTTCAAAGTAGGGATTAGATGAGCACAAAGACTTTATCAACTTATTCAAACTATCGCTGGTTAGTAGCAGTGACCTTGTTTTTTGGACTGCTTGGCCTGAACGTTTTGTGGTTTGGACCGTCACCGCTTTTAACTGTCATCATGGAAGACTTAAACATCAACATGATGCAAGGTGGACTGATGATGTCCATCGTTTGTCTAGTAGTTGCCTTAACTGACATACCAGCCGGTAAACTGTTAGTTAAAATTGGAGAATACAAAATCTATCTCTTAGCTCTGATGTTTGTAGGTTTAGGGGCAACGGCAGTCTATTGGGCGAGCAGTTACGCTTTCCTGTTAGTCAGCAGGCTGGTTGTCGGAGTTGGCTTTGGCTTAGCAATGCCTGTTGCCGGTGCTGTGATCATGAAGTGGTTCCCGGAAAAAGAACGGTCTTACCTCAATACTATAAATTCAATTTTACCTTATCTTGCCACAACAATTACCTTTAGCTGTACGGTAACTTTATATCAGATTTTTAATCAATCCTGGCGTCTAACCCTGGCCATGGCAGGGGTTTATGCTTTGGTGATTATGGTTTTCTGGGGACTGGTAGCCGGCAGAAATGATCAAAGTCCAAAGGCTACTTTTGGAGAAAAACAGGCAGCGACAGGCAATTCAAGCATCTTATTTAAAGAAGTCCTGGCAAACAGGGAAGTAAGGCTTATAAGTCTGGCTGATGCTGGAGATATGTGGAGCTTTCAATTTCTTTCCTCATATCTTCCGACTTATTATACAACTGAAGCAGGTCTAAGCTTAGCAGAAGCTGCAAATCTAACTGCTATATTTCCGATTGCAGGTATTCTGGCAGGAATTTTATGTGGAACTTTAATGAGTCTTTTGGGAAAGCGTAAACCTTTTACCTGGCCCTTACATCTTATGATTTTTGGAGGAACTTTTTTAGCCATTTACGGCGAAGGTGTTCTTAGAATAATTGGTATCAGCATGGCCGGTTTCGGTAATGCCGGCTGGGCACCTGCACTATTTACCATGCCTATGGAATTTGAGAACATGACGCCGGAAAAAGTCGGCTTGGTCTATGCCACAATGCTTTGCCTGGGCTACACTGCGGCTTTTATATCTCCTTGGCTTGGTGGTTGGTTGAGCCAATGGTTCAGTCTCCGTGCTATAATTTTTGCTTTTTCCTTTTCCTCCCTGGTTGCAGCTATTGCCACATTTTTAATGAAGGAAACAGGACCTAGCGCAAAGGAAAAGGCAAGGAAGGGGGAGGTTTGTTGTGATTGATCCTTTGTCGATAACCCGGAATGTGGAGCAGGCTTTAAAAGAACTTCTTGATGTTGCCGGTCTAAAACCGAATGATATTTTGGTTGTAGGCTGCAGTACAAGCGAAGTAATAGGCCAAAAAATCGGTACTGCTTCAAACCTGGAAATAGCTAATGCCATAATGGATGGGATTTTGCCTTCAGTCAAAGAGCACCATCTTTTTCTGGCAGCCCAATGTTGTGAGCATCTAAACCGGGCAATTGTGGTAGAAGAAACCTGTGCTCTGATGTATGGACTGGAAGTGGTTAACGTGGTGCCCCACCCTAAAGCCGGAGGTTCCTTTGCTACTGTGGCAATGGAAAGGTTTAAAAATCCGGTAGTGGTTGAAGAAATTACCGGACATGCCGGCATGGACATAGGAGATACTTTCATAGGCATGCACTTAAAAAGGGTTGCAGTACCAGTCCGGGTGTCAGTTAAAAACATAGGCAATGCCCATTTAACTTTAGTCAGAACAAGACCCAAACTGATCGGAGGGGAGAGGGCAAAGTATAAATAAATTTTCTGCTCAAAGGTTGCTAAACTGAGCTTTTAAAGGGAGGTCGTGCTAATGGGTAAATTGGATGGAAGGATTGCTCTTGTTACTGGGGCAGCCATGGGTAATGGAAACGGAGGAGCCAGGGGTCTGGCCAAAAATGGCGCCCATGTGGTCCTGGCGGATATTTCTGACAAAGTATTTACTGCTGCTAAAGAATTACAGGCTGTTGGTCTAAGCGCAGAAGCAGTTCAATTTGACGTGCGAGATTACGCTGCGGTGCAAAAAGCTGTAGATGAAATAGTCAAGAAATATGGCAAAATCGATATCCTTTTCAACAACGCCGGGGTAGCCAGGCTTTGCCTGTTTAAAGACATGACAGACGAGCTAAGGGACTTCCATTTTGACGTTAACATTAAAGGGGTTTGGAACTGTGCCAAGGCAGTTTGGCCGTATATGCTAAAGCAAAAATACGGGAAAATCGTAAATATGTCTTCAGTTACCGGTCCGATGGTCGTAGATGTGGGAGAAACAGCCTATGCTACAACTAAAGCAGCGATCTGGGGCTTTACCAAGGCCTTGGCTTATGAAGGGGGACCTTACAACATCACGGTCAATATGATCTGCCCAGGTTACATTTTAACCCCGATGGCAGAATCACTCGCTCGGGAATCTAACCCGGAAGACCCGCAAAAAGCTTTAGATGGTATTGCAGCGGCAGTACCTCTGAAAAGATTGGGAACTATTGATGAGATCGGTGATCTGGTGGCCTTCTTGGCTTCTGATGAATCAAGTTACATTACGGGAACTCAGGTTGTGATCGATGGCGGTAGTACTCTGCCGGAAACTTTTGGTGCAGTAGGTGTTTAAGATTGGATTAGACAGTAATGGCTATCAGAGGTAATAGTTGTCTATTGACTATTACCTCTGTTTTTTACGATAGCTTTTTAAAAGAAAGGAGGAGTTTTGTGTTTACGCCTGAATTCTTTGCCCGTTATTTCACTTCGGTAAGCATCTTTTTTGCTCTATGGGCAGCATATTCTTTAGTCAAACAATTCTTTATTCAAAAGACCTTGTTTTTAAAGTATCTCCCCAAAAGTACCCTTCGTTTAGCCGGCATTGGCCTTATTTTTACCTTTTTAGCATATTGGATTAAGAGTATGTAGTAGGTCTCTGGTCTCCAGTAATTTCAATTCATAATTTTATAATTCAAAATAAAAATTCATAACTCTTATCTCTTCTCTTTTAACTCTTCACTATACAACTCTTAACTCTCAACTAATTCAAAATTCATAATTCATAACTCAAAATTAGAGATTAACTCTTAACCCACAAAACTTTAACTAACATACTATAAGCTCGTATCAACTTCACATTTTTAGTATAATAGGGGTAATGAGTGAAAGGGAGCTATAGTATGGCTATTATAACAGTACAGGGACTAAACAAATATTACGGGGAAAGAGCGATATTTGTAAATGTGCAGTTTCAACTGGAAGCAGGGGAAAGAGTTGCTTTAGTGGGGGCCAACGGAACTGGCAAAACGACCTTGCTACGTTGCCTGGCCGGTCTTGAAGATTATGACGGTGGTCAGGTTTTTCTTGCCAGGGATGTGCGAATCGGTTTTTTAACTCAGACCATGGAAGAGGAGACTTTAAATCTTTCTCTTTCTGAATTTATGTTGGAAGAATACCAGGATTTAATCGATTTGCGTAAACAACTCAAACAGTTAGAGAAGAAAATGGCTTTGCCGGAAATCTACAACGATGAGGCAGAGCTAAACAAAATCATGAAAGAGTATGCAGCTTGTACCGAAAAATACGAGGCAGGTAACGGTTATTTCTTGGAAAGCAGAATAAAAGAAGTTATTCTGGGCCTTGGTTTTACAATTGAAGATTTGGAAAGGCCCATGAACACTTTTAGCGGGGGACAAAAAACCAGGCTCCATTTAGCTCGCATTCTCTTAAGAGAACCCGAATTGTTGCTTCTGGATGAGCCTACTAACTATCTTGACATAAAGGCTATTGAGTGGTTAGAGGGATTTTTAAAAAGCTATAAAGGTACTGTTTTAGTAGTATCTCACGACCGTTATTTTTTAGATGAAATTGCCGAGCGGGTTTTAGAACTGGAAGATACTGTTATCCAATCCTACACCGGCAACTATTCGGCTTTTATGCTGCAAAAAACCTTGAAACAGGCCAGTCAGGCTAAGGAATATGCGAAAGAACAGGCGAAGATTAAGCGTTTGGAGGAATATATCCGCAAAAATAAAGCCGGTGTTAACGCCCGGCAAGCAAGAGGCAGGGAAAAGCAGCTGGTCAAAATGGGACGGACTGCTAAACTAAAAGAAAGAAAGTCCTTGTCATTTTCTTTTCAACAAGCCTTTGAATCCGGTGAAGAAGTTTTAAAAGTAAAAAACCTGACTATCTCCTATCCGGGAAAAATAATAGCTGAAAAGTTGAATTTTACTGTTGAACGAGGTGAGCGGATAGGACTGGTAGGTCCTAACGGTTGTGGTAAAACCACTCTCTTAAAAGCCTTGCTTGGGAAAATCCCTTATGAGGGAACCGTTTCCTTCGGAGTAGGTGTTAAAATAGGTTACTATGCCCAGGAACATGAGAATTTGAGCTTTGAAGGTACGGTAATTGATGAAATCATGAAAGACAACCGTATGACAATCCAAATGGCCAGAGATCTTTTAGCCAGATTTCAGTTTAAGGGTGAGGAAGTTTATAAAAATACCGGGGATTTAAGCGGTGGGGAAAAAAGCAGGCTTGTCATGGCTAAGCTTTTCCTCTCTGAGGCCAACCTTTTAATCCTTGACGAGCCTACCAACCATTTGGATATTTATGCCCGTCAAGGGCTGGAGGATGCCTTGGCCGAGTTTACCGGTACGATTATTCTTGTTTCCCACGATCGTTATTTGTTAAATAAGCTGGTCGATAAGATCTTTGAATTAAATAAAGACGGTCTTAAAATCTACGAAGGTGATTATGATTATTATCGCTATATAAAAGCGAAAGAGGAGGAAAAAGTCCAGGCCAAAAGCTTGGCAAAGAAAACTCCGCCTAAAAAAGCAATTAATAAGCCTAAGCCTGAACTGAGCATAAAAAAGCTGGAGGAAGAAATAATCACAACAGAGGAAAAAATTGCATGTTTGGCTGAAAAACTGGGAAATCCCGATATATATGCTAACCCGGCAGAAGCATTAAATTTGCAAAAAGAATATGAACAGCTTGAATTATCTTTGGCGGAACTCTACGCCCAATGGGAGAAGGCAGTGGAAGAAGCAGAATAGGAAGTATAAAATGCTGGTAACAAAAGCAAAATAATAAGGCATGTATGGGGAATTAGCTGTCCAACAGTTTTAGCAATTATTACAGGAGTGATTTATTTCCATGCTAAAATATACAAGCCTTCTTGCTTTTGTAGCTTTTATGTTTGCCCTATATTTTTTAGTACCAAGGGACAAAATAAAGGAACACACTGCTTTTGGCCTTGTAGCCGGTCCGGTGCTGGGTCTGATACTTCTTTACTTTATGAGTTCTCGCTTTGGCTTCTGGCGTTTTGGACCTATTGATTTCTTTATTATGGATATTCCTCTCTTTATGGCTTTGATCTGGTATCCTTTGGAAGTGGGCTTTGCCTATTATTTTCTACATAGCAACAATACCGGCATGTATCTGACTGTAATCCTCTTTTTACCCGTGCTGGCGTCTTTAAGCCATCTGGCCTTAATACAGCTTAATCTGCTGAGTTACCAAAACTGGTCTTTGCTGGCTACTTTTATTCAGTCCCTAATTATTCACTCGGTTTTAGCTGTTTACTTGTACTTCACCGCCCGAGTGGATGTAGCTTCTTAAGCTAATCTGTTTATATTTAGTTATTAATAGGTTAAAAAGCACGCAATTACTTTAAGTGCGTGCTTTATTTTGTGCTCTAATTTAGTTAAGATTAGAGAAAAGATTGGAATTTTGAGGTGAAAAAATGCAGATACCCGTTATTAAGCTTGCTCCTCTTGACTCTCAAAGTACTCCTGCCTTAATGGTTTTGCGGGAGGGTCAACTTCTTAAAGGTTTAGTTCAAGGTAGGGAAGGTGACAATCTGATACTAAATTTAAGCGGCATAAAGTTGCTAGCCCGAACCGACTTGGAGGTATCTGCAGGCCAATTTTTATGGTTGGAAGCAGTTGAGGTAAAACCTGAGAAAATAGTACTTAAACTTTTGGAGGGAGAGTCTACTGCCGGCAACCTACCAACCAAAATACCGGAGACGATTTATACGAAGCTTGACATTTCTCCTTCACCAATTACAGATAAAGTGATAGACGTTTTAATGTCCTTAAATCTTCCTATTTCCAAGGAACTGGTAGAGGAAATAACTGAAAGAATAATAAACCAGCTTTCTAAGAAAGATGCCGAAGCTTTAACTTACTCTAATGGTGACGTCAAGGCCTTAACTGGTACTATTGACGATATTGAACTTTTAAATCATACCGGCGATATGGAATTCCTTATACCTGCTAAAGACGAGGTGAAAGTCCTAACTCATACAATCGTTCAGTTAAAGGGCAGAAAGCTACCACTGAACGAGGAAAACATCCAGTCGCTTAAAAAAGTTTTTGTTGGTGAAGCTGAACCGGAAGATGTGGCTTATGCCTTAAAGCTGCTTAATGAAGTTAAACCTGATCAACCTAATATTCCAAGTTTATACTATGTTTGGTGGCAAAATGAACAGCAGCAAGGGGAAATTTATCTTTGGCAGGCTCGAAGAGAAAACAGGAAGGCGAAAGAAGTATGCCAAGCCCTTGTTCTTCATTTTTATACTCAAAACCTGGGCGAATTATGGATTAAATTAATCAATTTAACTAGCAAATTGAGTTTAGCATTTATCTCGGAAAACACGAAAGCTATAGCCCTTTTCCGAGAAGACCTGCCTGTACTGGAGGGAATGCTGCAGACAGCCGGCTATGAGTTGGGCAGAGTAAATTACAAGCTTGGCAGAATAGAGTCAGTTTTTGATTGTCTGCAAAATGGGGTAAAAAACGAGTATCGAGGGATAGATTTAAAGGTGTGATGTAGAATGGGAAAAGGAAAGCGCCAGATTGCTACGGCTTTACGTTATAAACCGGAACAGGATGAAGCGCCAAGAGTGGTGGCGGCAGGTTTTGGGGAAAGAGCCGAAAGAATTATAGAGAAAGCGAAGGAATTAAACATTCCTATTTATGAGGAACCTGAGCTTGCCCGGACTCTAGTAGGATTAAAGATCGGGCAGGAAATCCCTCCGGAACTGTATCAAGCGGTAGCAGCTGTATTAGTTTATATCCAGAATTTAGACAAAAAAGCAAAGAAATTTTAATTAACCCCAAAAAAAATTATGCATTTTACGAAACTCTGTAATACCAAACCCACAAAGGCAAACTGTCTGAAAGGGCAGGGCGTAAATTCTGACGAGGACAACCAAGTTGACGACGAAAGGGTTACTGAAAACGATAATGAAATCGTGACCGTATCTGACCATGAGGAATAATAATAAATAAGTAGATAGACATAAATGTGATAAAGCCTTTCGTTTAAGAAGGGCTTTATTACATTTATTAGAAATATATATAAATATTTACATTGCTACCCTCTTAAAAATTTCTCACGCTACGTATATTGTAGTAAATAAAATAAGGAGGTGAGCTGCTTAAAAGCAGCAAAGATGAAAAAGATTTTACGTGTTATTTCAACTACAGTTTTACTTTTGTTTTCCATTAATACGGCGGCATTGGCCGCGCCACCACCTTGGTCAGGGGGTTATCAGAAGAATAAAGAAGTTAAACAGCTTTGGAAACAAGAGCGAAAGGCCTTTAAAGGCAAAATTAAATTAAACGGTAAAGTGCTTAAATTTGACGTTAGTCCTTATGAGTTTGGCGGAAGGATCTTGATTCCTTTACGGGCAGTGGCAGCAACTTTAAAAGCTGAAGTAACTTATAAGACAGACGGGTCCAAACAGGTTATAACTATCGAAAAAAATGATAATGTTATAAAGCTAGTGATGGACAGCTCAAATAAGAAATTTACTATTACCTTAAATGGGAAAAAGGTAGATGCTGATAGCTATCCTGAAATAAGAAACGGGCGAACCTTCGTACCGTTAAGGTTGCTGGCGACTTTACTCGGCTTAAAAGTTAACTATAATGGGGATATTGAGCTAGTAGAGGAATGTGAAGATGACGATAAGGATGAGCTGGAAGAGCAATTGAAAAAGGCGGAGAAAATTTCTTTCAGATGGTACGACTTCGATGAAGAGGGTTTTGAAAGTCAAGTAAGGGTAATTGAAGGAAAGCTTAACAAACAAAATTCTTTTAGCAGTTTAAAATTTGCGGTTTTAGGCGACGATGATGATGAAGATGATCTGGAAAACTTCGAGCGTACTGTTCCAAAAGTAAGATATGACTTTGACGACTATCTTTACCTTTGGGGTTTTGGAAAAGCAAAAACAGGAGGCTATAATCTTTATATTAATGAAGTGAGGCAGTTAGGTAAAACAGTTTGGGTTAAAGTTTATTTAGTTACGCCTGCCAAGGACGACATTGTTACCCAGGCAATTTCTTACCCTTACGATTTAGTTCGCATAAAAAAAGCCGATCTAGTCAAGGACGGAAAGCTAAATTTTATCTTCTTAGATCAAAATAATAAGCAACTGGCCAAAATTGTAAAAACCATTGAATAGTCAGTATTCTAAAGTACATGAAAATGCTTTAAAAAGGGTATATTTAGTAAAAAGCTAAATATACCCTAATTTTATGAGGTGATTTTATGTCTGCCAGAACAGCCGATAATGCAAGTTCCAGTTATAAATGTTCCAAATGCGGGGCAACTTTCTCCATCTCAGAAGAGGAAAGCATTTGTCCGGTCTGTGGCTTTAATTGCAGTCATGGTGGCTGTCAAATAGTAGATGCTTCTGATGAAGGTTATTAGAGAAATGAAACGTGAACTGGATTGTCCCTTATGTAACGGGCTAATTCAGGTGAAAAAAAGTTGTCCTAGGTGCGGTGAAAATTTAATGGACGGTGGACCTGTTGAATCCTACTTCGGCCCTTATAGCCCTTATGAAGAAGTAGATGATAAATTGCAAGATTTTTTACCTGAGTATAGGTATGATGAGTGTCTCCACCTGTTTTACTGTCCGGCCTGTGGCTGGGACAAGCGGTACGGGATTACCAAGATTGATATTGAATAGTGCTTGCATTTTATAATTTTGAATTAAAAATTATAAGTTAATTAGTTTGGAGTGAAGAGAGAAGAGTGAACCATTTCTGTTACCTAAGTCCTGGTCAAAAACTTTTAACTTTTCTCTCTTCACTTTTAACTCTTAACTTCAAATCCAAATCTCAACAATTACAACTCAAAACTCATAACCTTTCTCTTTTCGCTCTTCTCTTTAAACTAATAAAGTAATTCAAAATTCAACATTCAAAATTTAAAATTAATGAAACCTGTGACTGGCGACTGATAAACTATGTCCACCGGTTCTTCCCGTTCTTGGGAATCGTATTCTACCAGATCATAAATTAAGGGATCTTGAATAAGGATATTCCAAGCATGGTAAACGGCCAGCACAAAATCCAGTTCGAGAGGAGTTTTATTTTTTATCAGGGGACACTGATAAGGAAGTGAAAGAGTTTCTCTGATCAAAATCAGTTTCCCTTCTTTGGTCAGGTGGGGGGCCAGCGGAAAAGTTCGGCACTGAATCGGTCTTTTTGTTCTCGGGCAATCTGTGATACAGCGGATAAAATATACTTTTCCTGTCCAAGAAGGAGGAAAATCATAATCTTCCGAGTCTTGTTCCTCCCAGACTAACCAATCTTCCCGACCCTCAAACATCTTTTCTTCTCCTGGCAATAAGTAAATGCCTAGATTTTGGTCCTCCTGCTTACAGCAAAGCTTACCACAGGTTTGACCGCAATCCTCTTTCAAAGGAGTAGCTTTATCCAAAATGTTATAGATTTTTTGGTAAACCGCTTTGGTTAATTTGCTCATTTTACTCTCCCGACTGAAATAAGAAATTGTGATATACTAAGGAAAAAACAGGTGAGGATGGGTAAGAAACTTGGAAGAAAGAATCAAACAACTCGCCCGGCAAGCCGGCTTTGACTTATGCGGTATTACTACCGCTGACCCTTTTGACAACTTGCTGGGATTATTAGAACAACGTTATAGATCCGGAATTTATTCAGAATTTGAAATACTGGATTTTGCCAAACGAATTGATCCTCGTTTAAGTTATCCTGAAGCCAACTCCATCATTGCTCTGGGCAAAGCTTATCCTTATCTTGGGCCCAATAAACCTGTCAGGGGACAGGGACGAATTGCCCGCTTTGCTAAGGGCAGAGATTACCATCTCGAGTTTCGAGAGGGAATGGAAAAATTAAGCTGCTTACTTAAAACACAACTTGGCTTGACACCCTTAACTTCCACGGTCGATACCGGTCCCCTGATTGATCGGGCTGTGGCGGCAAGGGCCGGAATTGGCTGGCAGGGAAAAAACTGTGCAATTATTTCAATCCCTTTTGGCTCCTGGATAGCCCTGGGCCAGATTTTAATCAAAGAAAGCTTAAAACCCGATCGACCCCAGGAAGATCGCTGCGGAAGCTGTAATAAGTGTTTAAAGGCTTGTCCTACGAAAGCTTTAAGTGCTCCTTATCAGGTAAATTCCGGAATATGTCTTTCGGCGCTAACCCAAACAAAATCTATTATACCAAAAAAGTATCGTACTTTGTTAGGAACTCGTATTTATGGCTGTGATTGCTGCCAGGAAGTCTGTCCTTATAATAAGCTTAAAGATGTAAAGTTGGGCCGACAGGATGACGAACCTTTAGATTTAATTTCCATCCTTCGCCTGAGTAATACCGAATTCAAAAAGAAATATGCTGAGAAAGCTTTTGCCTGGCGTGGAAAGAAGATTATCCAACGTAATGCTATTATAGCTTTAGGCAACCTAAAAGATGAAAATGCAACAGAAGATTTAATTCGCCTGCTTAATGGTCCAACTGTCATGCTCAGGGGATACAGCGCCTGGGCTTTGGGAAGGATAGCTTCAGCTAAAGCTCTGGCAGCCTTAAAGGCTGCATTGCAAAAAGAAGAGGATCCTTGGGTAAAGGAAGAAATCGAGGCTGCTTTAAGGGAAAAGTAAGAATTACTGTTAGTAACAAAAAATGAAAATCTGCTGGTTTTAAAAGCCAGCAGATTTTAGCTTATCTGTCTATTTTTTTGACACCAATAATTATTTGCCCAGTAAGGAAAGTTTATGTTCAATTTCTCTGATTTTGGCCTGATTACCTTGGGCGTTAGTCCTTCTTAACAATTCTTGATAGGCCCTTCCTTGTTTAACGAATAATTTTATACTTTCCTTTTTTTTGCTCATTTAACTCCCTCCCTATAACTATGTTTACCTTTTATTTCCAGAAATATACCTAATAAATCAGGATAATTTGCCGATTAGCAATGATGAAATGGCTGAAATGGGAGATACTAACTTTAAGGAATTCTGGGAGGTGACTTGAATTTTGACCAGAAGGCTAATAATTGCTTTTTTTATTATGATTATGCTGATTCTTCTAGCAGGTTGTAGCAGACAAGCGGAGCAAAAACCGGTTTCTCCCCCCAAAGCTATTGGGGTGAGTGTAGTTTCTAAAGATGAGGATTTAAAAAAACAGCTAAGGAAAGCTATGGAGGAAAATGCGAAACAGGAAGGATTTAAAATAATCTGGAAAGAGAGTGAGCCTGATAAACAGGAAGAAGATGTAAAAAAGCTTTTTGAAAGCAAAATAAAAGCTCTGATTATTGAATTTGCAGATGAAACAGCAGCCGCTACTATCGCCCGGGAAGCAAAGATAAAGGATGTGCCAGTTTTGGCTTTAGGACTATTGCCCAAAAATGTACCTTTAGACGGCTTTATAGGTATAGATGCTTACCGGTCGGGTTTGCAGCAGAGTCAATTTATGATTAATGCATTTAAGGACGAATCCTTAGCTCAGATTCTGATCATCAAAGGCTTAGGTCATTCAGCAGAGGAAGCAATTTTGCAAGGCAATTTGGATGGCTTTAAAGATCACCCGAATATTAAAACCACTCTTTTGGAAGTCTTGCCTGAAGAAAAAATTTCTGTCAAACTAGCTTCCCTGGAGGAACTAGATAAGTTTCACGGCCTGATCATCCATGACCCTGCCTGGATGGAGGAGGTCATAAGCCTGCTGGAAGATTTGGAATTAGATGATAAACTGGTGACGGTTGGTATTGGCGCGAGCAAGCAAAGTATTAAGGCTATTCTGAACGGAACTCATGAGGCAGAAATCGATCTGGACCCTAAGCTGTTGGGCAAATACGCTTATACGGGGGCCAAAGAATTGGTTTCGGAAGGACAATGGCAATTTGAAAAGCAGGAAACAAGCGGTTCCTACGATATTCCTGTTAAGTATGTGCCGGCTAATATTATTACAAAAGAAAATATTTTTCTGGTCGAAAAACGTTTTGAGGATTTATTAGGACAACAGGGGCAAGAGGAAAGCGGCAGTTCAGGACAGAAAGGAAGTGATTCATCTTCTGAGGAAGAACAAAAAGACAGTGGAGAAAGCAAAGGAGGAGGTAAACAATCTAAAGTAATAATTCAAACTAAAGAGGGCAAGACCATGGAAGTAGAGGTTGAAGGTGAAGTGTTGAAGGTAGAAATTCAAGGAGGCGGTGGTGAAAGCAGCGGAGAAAAATCAGAAGGTTCGGGAGATCAACAGAAAGGCAGTGAAGGCGGCCAATAAAAAATAGCCCCTGAAGGACTATTTTAGTAAATCAAACATTTGAGGATTTTCAATGAAACTTTCATATAAGCCTTTTTCCCGTGGCAATTGCAATGGTTGGGTTAAACTTGGAGCGGCCATGATTTTTAGACCAACAGAATTATGGTAATTGGGATTTTTGACAAAATCACACTTATCATTTTCTGTTTCAATCAGGTAATAGGCTGCCCCTTTTTTTTGGGCGAAAGGTTCGTAAATAGATTTAAAATTAGCTTCCACTAAGTTAGCCATCACTAAAGGCTGTTCACCTGGGTTAATGGTTACATGTCCATAGCCTGAGGGAATGTAAACTTTATCGCCTTTTTTGGCTTCTATGGCCATGATTTCTTCCACGTCCCCACTGCGGGAATTTCTCTGCAAAATGTAAATAGCTTCACCGGATAATACTTCGTAATATTCCGGATAAGTTTCAGAACTGTTAGGTTTGATAGGATGAAAATGACCGACGGTTTTGTTATATTCTTGCCCAACTTTAAGAGGAAGAAGTACGGTTATATCATATCTTATTCCTGTTTGTCTAAACAGTTCTGTATGCTCATTTAAGGAGACATTACGATACATATAGTAAAGAGGTGTGTTTCCCGGCAGATCGGTTTCGGTCATAAAAACATGAGCTGCATCACTATAGCAGCGGATATCGGGCTCTGGATGGGATATTATCTCTGGGACAAATTGCAGTGTACCGTCTTCCTGCAATTTAAAGTCTCTTTCAATTTTCATCCATGAACCTCCTTTGCTTATATTAAAATTATACATTATACTTATAATGTACTGCCTTTACAAAAAGATGTCAATCAATCCAAAGGCAACAGCTTCCTCGCCGGAAGCTGTTGTTATGCTTTTATATTCCTAATCTTTGGCGCTGATCGCAACTTTTAGGTAAGTTTAAAAACAATGATCAAGAGCATTTTAAACCTTTCTATTGCTTTGAGAGCGTGGGGGACTAAGGCCGGCATTACAATTGTTTCCCCTTTGTTCACCTGAAATACCTCATCTCCGATAGTTATTTCTGCTTGCCCGTCGAGGAGAACAACCAGGGCATCGCCCGGAGCGGTATGGGAGCTGATCTCTTCTCCTCTATCAAAGGCAAATAAGGTTATACTGAGAGTCTTACCCTGGGCTAAGGTACGACTTACTACCGTTCCTTCCTGGTAGGTAACTAATTCTTCCAATTTATGCACAGTAGCAAAGTCTATGTTTTTGATCAGATGTTCCTCCATCTTTGTTTCCTCCTTAAGCTTAAGCTATTATAATTTTCCCAAACTCATGGAAAAATACTCAGGTCAGAGAAGATATTGTCCAAGTTCTTTGCATTAAATCTGTACGTTTCGCTAGGCAAGTGGTATTATTATACGGGTAAAGGTAACTTTTATTATCTGAGCATAGTAACCCTCGATCATTGGCAAAATAGATAAGCCATGAATATTGTTGGGAAGGAGAAGGGGCATGGAAATTAAACCGATTAACAAAAAACTTAAGCTATACGGCTTTAACAACTTGACCAAAACTTTGAGTTTTAATTTCTATGATATCTGTTATGCCTTAAGCCCGGAACACCATCGGGAATACATTCAATATATAGATGAGGAGTATAACGCAGATCGACTGGTGCAAATTTTAAGCGATGTGGCCAAGATCATAGGGGCAAATATTCTAAACATAGCCAATCAGGATTATGAACCCCAAGGTGCAAGTGTAACCATGCTGGTTGCGGAAAATGAGGTAATCGGTGATAAACCTGTTGACATGGACAATCACGACAACGAGTCACCAGGGCCTTCTTCCGAGGCCATCGTTGGACATTTAGACAAGAGCCACATTACGGTTCATACTTATCCGGAAAATCACCCTGACAAAGGCATTAGCACCTTTCGGGCAGATATTGACGTTTCTACCTGCGGTCAGATATCACCTTTAAAAGCCCTAAATTATCTTATTACCAGTTTTGAACCCGATATTGCCATGATTGACTATAGGGTTAGAGGCTTTACCAGGGATGTCAACGGGAAGAAATACTTTATTGATCATAAGATCAATTCCATTCAAAATTACATGTCCAGCAAAACCAGAGAACAGTATCAGATGATTGACGTAAATGTTTACCAAGAAAATATTTTCCATACCAAGATGATCTTAAAAGAATTTGACCTGGACCATTATCTTTTCGGTACGGAAAAGAAAGAACTGCGTCCTTTGGAACGGCGGAAGATCAAGCACCGTATTAAAAAAGAGATGCTGGAAATCTTTTATGGTAGGAATATACCAAACATAAAGAACAGCTAAACTCCAACTGCTCAACTGAGCAGTTTTTTTATTGCTGCGCAGAGATGTCTTTTGGTCAGTAAACTAGGACTTGGCGGACCAGGCTTTTTTCCTGGCAAATATTACATAAGCTTCTTGATAGGAAAAAAACAGCTTGGGGTCGTACTAATAGAGATAGCATCTTAGGACAGGCAGCAGAAAGGTGAGTGACGTGGACAGACTTAGAACAAGCAGCAGTAAAGAAAAAGTAGTTTTGGTTAATTTGTTGGTGTTTTTCTTACTTTTGGGAATGTTTTTTCCCCTTCCGGCTCAGGCCAAAAGCAGTTCAGTTCAAGTAAGAATTGACGGACAAAAGGTTGACTTTGACGTTCAGCCCTTTATTGACAAGCAAAATCGGACTATTGTTCCGTTGCGTTTTATCGGTGAAAAGTTAGGGTTCAGCGTTGGTTGGACTAGTGAAACCAGAGAAGTAACAGTGGTAGGTGAAAATACCATCATCAGACTTTGGGCAGGGAAAAAGGAAGCTTTACTTAATTCCCGCCAGGTTTCTTTAGATACTTACGCAATAGTTTATAATGGACGGGCAATGGTACCCTTGCGCTTTATTATGGAAAATTTGGGAGTTTCAGTTGATTATGACCCTAGCACTAGGGTAGTGAACATTATTAAAAACGGATCAGCGGGTTCAAATATATCTGAAGGGGGAGAAACTGCCGTAGTTTCACCTAAACCTGACGATTCCACTTCTTCACCTATTCCGGAAGAAACCAAGGAAATAACCAGCCTGAAAGGCAAGACTATTGTCATCGATCCCGGCCATGCAAAAGTTCAGCCTGCCGGTTGGCCTGACCCAGGTGCAGTTGGTCCGACCGGTTTACAAGAAAAAGATGTGGTTTTGGCAATCGGAAATAAAGTAGTAGAAAAGTTAAAGGCTAAAGGCGCCAGCGTGTTAATTACCAGAACCGGCAATACCACTTTAACCTTAGCCGGTCGGGCGGCAATAGCAAATAATAATCAAGCAGATCTGTTTGTAAGCATACATATGAATTCTAACCTTAACCAGTCATATAACGGTACGGCGGTCTATTACTATAGCGGTAATCAGGCCCCTCAAAACAAAAAGCTGGCTCAAAGCATCCAAACCCAATTAGTTAAATCTCTTGGTTTAAAGGATATAGGGATTATTGCCGAACAGTTTGCCGTTCTTCGGTCCACGCTGGTACCTGCTGTGTTGGTGGAAACAGCTTTTATTTCTAACCCTGAAGAAGAAAAGTTAGCCTATACCGATGAGTTTAGAGAAAAAGCCGCCCAAGGAATCGTAGCCGGAATTGAAGATTACCTGAGTAAATAATATTCTTATCCAAAATGAGAATGGCTTAGTGCACTACCTCCCAAGAGTTAGACTAGATCTAACGATTGGAGGTAGTGCACTAAGCCATTTTTTTGTGAACACTAACGTTACTAAGTTTAATTCGAAATTAAGAAAACTAGGACAAACGACTGAGAACTAACGACTAAATTTACTTCTAACTCAAAATTCAAAACTCAACTAAAAAGTCAATTCAAAATTTAAAATTGAAACTTAAAACTCAATACTCAACTTTTAACATTTATTTAAAGTTTAATTCAGAGTATAAACCGAGTCCCTTTGGAAAATAATGTTCCTATGAGGGGGGGTACCTTTGGACCTGAAAAAACTCATGCAACAAATTTTTGCCTATAACGGACCTCCAACATATAAAGCCTTTTCCTTGGAGGAAACCAGAGAAGAAAACAGACTAAGCGTTGACGGAGACATTAAAGGGGACACGGTAGCGGATAAAACAAACCGCAACAAGTTTAAAAAACCCCGAAGGCCTCAAAAATCAAATACTGAGCGGGAAAAAACAGAGGAAGAAGCAAGAAAAGAAAATAAGGAAAAAAATTTTTCTACAAGTTTAGAACAGAATAAAGAGCAAATGGAGCTGCTTTTTCACTTGCCCCTTAATAAAGATGTGGTCATCAGGGATTTTGAAGTTGCCAGTAGCCCGCCAATTCCAGCTTTTGTAATCTTTCTCGACGGTATTGCCAGTACGGCAATGATTAACTCTAATATCCTTGAGCCCTTAATGTTTTTAAGTTTTATCCAGGCTGAACAAAAAGACCCGGTTCTAAATTGTAAAACTGCTTTACTGAAACATTTACCGGCTAACCAGGTCAAAGAGATATACAAATACGAAGAAGCGGTGGATGCGGTTACATCGGGTGATTCGGTTATCTTTCTTGAGGGTTCTAACTGCGCTATTGCTTGCGAGACTAAAAGTTTTGCCGCTCGTACCGTAGGCAAAGCTTCTTCGGAACAGGTTGTCCAAGGGCCCCAAGAGGGTTTTGTTGAGGCTATAAGACAAAACATTTCCCTTATCCGGAAAATTATTCATTCGGAGAATTTGATTACCGAGATGCTCCAGGTAGGCTCCCGGAACAAGTCGAAGGTGGCCGTAATGTATTTAGTTGATCTGGCCAATCCCGAATTGGTTAAGGAAGTAAAGCGTAGAATTTCTCAGCTTAAAGCAGACTATATTGCCGAGATTGGCATGTTGGAGGAATTCATTGAAGACCATCCCTTTGCCCTGGTGCCCCAGTGCCTGAAAACAGAGCGTCCTGACCGAGTGGCTGCTCATTTGGTGGAAGGTAAAGTGGCTGTCATCATTGACGGAAGCCCTTTTGTGCTGATCGTTCCCGTTGATTTTTTTGCTTTCCTGCATAGCCCGGAAGATTATTATGTACGCTTTCCTTACGGTTTCTGGTTGAGGGTTTTGCGGGTTGCGGCAATTTTTTTAACTCTTCTTTTACCTGCTTTCTATATTGCCGTGGCTACTTTTCATCAAGAGATGATCCCGACTGACCTCCTTTTATCCATTTCGGCAGCTAAGGAAAGGGTACCCTTTCCCTCTGTCATGGAGATTCTTTCCATGGAGTTGGCTTTTGAACTGATCAGAGAAGCAGGTGTAAGGGTGCCAGGGGTGATTGGAGCTACTTTGGGAATAGTCGGTACCCTTATTCTAGGCCAAGCTGCCGTAAGCGCGGCAATCGTCAGCCCTATTTCCATCATTATTGTTGCTGTCACCGGCTTGGCTTCTTTTGCCATTCCTAACTATTCTCTGGCTTTTGGTTTTCGCTTTATGCGTTTTATATTTATCTTCCTGGCCAGCGTGCTGGGCTTTTTCGGTATTTCCACCGGCTTGTTTGTGCTGCTTATAGTACTTTTAAGCATGAAATCCTTCGGTGCGCCCTTTTTTGCTCCTGTGGCACCCAGAACTGCCAGAAGTACCGATATTGTAATGCGTTTTCCTATTTGGACTCAGGAGGAAAGACCTGACTTTGTCCAAGCTTTAGACAGCCGTCGTCAGCCAAAAATCAGCCGGCAGTGGGAAAAAGAGAAATATGCAAAAGGGCAAAGTACCAATACGGAAGGGGAACAGGATAATGGAAGTAAGTAAAATTGGAGAACGGGAAGCCATTGCCTATCTTGTTACTATTGTCATCGCCAAAGTTTTTTTAGCTTATCCTGCCGTTTTGGTCGGTTATGCAGCTAATGCGGCTTGGCTGGTCGTCTTGCTTTCAGGCCTGGTAACCTTATTTTTTATCAATTTTGTCACTAAACTTGTTACCAGCTTTCCGGGGAAATCTTTTCCTGAAGTTTGTCAAACAATTTTAGGGCCCTATTTTGGCTTAGTCACAGCCTGCTTGCCAATCCTCGGTATGTTGCTGGAAGAGTCCTTATTATTGCGCAATTTTTCTGAATCCATGCTGGTTGTGGCTCTGCCGGAAACACCGTTAAGTGTAGTAATGGTTTGTTTTTTAGGAGCATGTCTGGTTGCGGTTTACTTAGGCATTGAAAATATAGCTAGGGCTTCCTATATTTCCTTCCCTTTTACCCTTGCAGCTATACTCTGTATAACCCTGTTGTCTTTCAACGCCTGGAAGCCTGACTTGCTGTTTCCTATTTTAGGCGAAGGCCTTTTTCCAATCTTAAAGGCCGGCCTTATCCGTAGTTCCGATTATTTAGAATTGGTTAATCTTTATATTATTCCCTTTCTCTTTTACCCAAAGCAGGTTAAGCGGATTGGCCAAAAGTCAGTCGTCATGGTAATTGGGGTTTTTTTGGTGGTTATTCTTACCTATACTATGAGTTTTCCTTTTCCGGTAGCTGAGGAACCCTATCTTCCCTTATACACCATGGCCCGGGGAGTTTACCTGGGACACTTTATTCAGCGGATAGAAGCCATATTTGTAATCTTCTGGGTTTTTGCCGGTTTGCTTTTACTTTCCAGTGGCTTTTACGTCTTATGTATAATTCTTGCCCAAATTTTAAAATTACCCGATTATAAGCCTTTAATCTCTCCTCTGGCAATAATCACTTTTGCACTTGCTTTTGCTCCGCCTAGCCTGTCTGATGTCGTGTACCTTTCCAACTATGGTGTTCGAGAATGGGGTTGGCTTATTTATTACGGTATACCGATAATTTTGTTGCTGGTAGCTCGTTTAAGGGGGGGTGACGGACAAAATGAGAGTACGCAAAAAGAAAGTTAAGGCTATCGCCGTCTGGGCGGTATTTGCTTTTTGCTTCATAACGTTAACCGGTTGCGGCAGTTCCTTCGAGCCTAACGAAATCAGTTTAGTGCAATTTATCGGGATTGATCAGGGTAAAGAAAATTTATTGGATGTCTCTTTTCTAATTGCCATTCCCCAAAATCTGGCCGGGGAAAACAGCAAGGGAGGAGAGGGTTCTTTTCTGGTCACCGTTTCAGCGCCTACTGTTTTTCAAGCTATGAGGCTTGCTAATACTTTTGTCGGGCGAAGGATGTCCTTAATTCATGCCAAAGGTATTATCTTTTCTGACCTTGCAGCAAAAAGTGGTCTGATTGCCGAGCTATTGCCGTCTTTGTTACAATACCGGGAGACCAGGGGTACGGCCTTTGTGGCCGTTACTGAGGATGATCCTGCCGAGCTGTTGGAAAATTTTGTACCCCTTTTGGAGGCAAACCCTTCCAGATATATGGAACTATTAACTCAAAACTATAGATATACTGGTTATATTACAAGCAGTCAGGCCCAGGAAATTTATAATGAATTAAAAGTCTTAGGAACGGATTCGATAGTAACCTTGATAAATTTATCATCGGAAGAGCTATCCAAAAGTGAAAAACAAGGCGATTTTCGCAGTGGAGGTAGTTATGTAGCCGGTGAATTACCTAAAAAGGGCGGGGTGGAAATTCAAGCTATAGGCGGTGCTGTTTTAAAAAACGGGAAAATGATTGCTACCTTAAACGGTAATGAGACCATGATCGCCAATATTGTTCGGGGAGAATTTAAATCCAGTCTAATGGCTTTACCCAGTCCCGACCAAAAGAATGACATTATTAATTTGGAAATCTTTTATGCTCGTACTCCTCAAATTTCTGTTCGACTATCGGAAGAAGGTGTCGTGATTGACCTGCACTTAAGATTTGAAGGCAATGTTTTAGGTGGCGGTACGACTATTGACTATGCTTTAAAGAAAAACAGAACCAGGCTAGAAAAAGAGGTAGCGAGGAGCATCAAGAAAGGTGTGGAAGAAGTGGTAGCAAAAAGTCAGGAATTAAAGGCCGATTTTTTGAATTTTGGCTTAAAAGGCAGGCGCTTGGTGAGTACCGTCAAAGACTGGAATGATTTAAATTGGGACAATCTTTATGCCTCAGCTCAAGTAAATGTGCAAGTAGATTTTGTCGTCCGGCGGACCAGCACAATATTTAAGCATGCACCGATTACTACAGATGAAGTAGGGGAAGGTGAAGAGTAATGTTTATTTGGCTATTAATCTGGCTATTGGTTGGAGTGATAATAATCCGAACCGTTAATTACGGCCGCTGGACAGGAAAACAGGGAAACATCAGGGGTGCTGTGGGTCTATACATTTTGGCTGTAACAACCGGCATAATAGCGGTTTTTGTCTACTTGTTAAATAATTTGCGGTAAAGGAACAAGCTTTTGCTAAAAAAAGCAAAAGCTTGATTATTTTTTGCCGAATAAAATTATAAGTAGGTAAAATATGTCAGATATTTTATTGTATATTTTAAATAACTAAAAAGGAAGTTTTTGGAGTAATGTGGAATGAATATTCGGAATATATTGGGGGTGAGGTTTATTGTAGGGAAACCAAGTTCAAATAATTTTAGAAGAATGACAGAAAGTGTAGAAAGTAGCTTAGAGCCCTTTGGTAAGTCACCGGACGACTATAAGATCATGGCCAGTATTATAGACAGTATTTCCGATAGTTTAGTAGCTGTTGATAAGAATTGGCGTTTAATCTTTGCCAATCAGCAGGCCAGAAAACATTTTTCTGCTACGGGTCATAAACAGTTACTTGGTAAAAGTCTTTGGGAGCTTTTGCCACAAGCTACAGAGGATACAATATTTTACCAAGCATGTCATAAGGTTATGAGAGACAAGATTTCTTTACATTATGAAGCTCCCAGCTTAATAACCCCCGGCTGGTTTCATTTTCACATTTATCCTTCGATGAATGGAGTCTCAATCTTTTTTAGTGATGTTAGCAAGAGAAGAGCAGCAGAAGCCAAATTGCATGAATCGAGAAAGCTTTTTCTCACTACCTTTAATGCCAGCCCTTACATGAAGAGCATTGTCCGTTTAAGAGACCTAACCTACATAGATGTAAATGATACTTGGGTTTCTAGACTAAAATATCAAAGGGATGATGTGGTGGGTTTGCATATAAGTCAAGTTCCGATTATGGATGCAGAGTATGGTTTAAGTTTAGTTGATAAGCTTTTAAGAAACGGACGTATTCATAACGAAGAAGGCCTTATCTATAGCAAAAACAACGAAGATATGCTCAATGTGCTTATTTCGGCTGTAGTGGCTGAGTTGGAAAATGAGCAGATTATTGTCTATTATTTCAATGATATAACTGAATTAAGAAAGTATCAGGCAGAATTGAAACGTCTTGATAGCTTAAGCTTAGTAGGTGAATTGGCTTCAGGCATTTCCCATGAAATTCGTAATCCATTGACTACGGTCAAAGGCTTTTTGCAGATTTTAAGATCTAAAGAAGAAAATAGCAAATATTTAGATTATTATAATATAATGATTGAAGAATTAGACAGAGTCAATGCGATTCTCACTGAATTTCTTTCGTTAACTAAAGATAAAAAAGTGGAGTTAAAACCAGCAAATTTGACCTCAATTGTTGAAAGCATCCTTCCTTTGTTACAATCAGATGCTGTAGGAAACGACCGGTTTTTAGAGATAGATTTAAAGCCGGTACCCGACTCTCTGCTGGACCAGAATGAAATTCGCCAGCTTTTATTAAACCTGGTTCGTAATGGCTTTGAAGCCACAGATATTGGGGGTAAAGTTAAAATTATGACCTATCAGGAAGGTGACCAAGTCGTACTGGCTGTAGCTGATAACGGTTGTGGTATTCCTCTGGAAATACAGCATAAGATCGGAACTCCATTTTTTACAACTAAGGAACAGGGTACCGGGTTAGGCCTTTCTGTTTGTTACAGAATAGCTGATCGCCATGATGCCAAGATGAGCTTTAGCACTGGGACAAAAGGCACTACCTTTTATGTCAAGTTTAAAAGCATATAGTCCAAGCAGGTTGTCTGGTGGACAGCCTGCTTTTGTTTATGTTAGCTATGAAATTAGATGAATAATACAATCGGCAAAGTAATTTAAAAGTCTAAATATAGCAATTGCAGGAATCATTAAAGCATTTGTTGAATAAGCATTTCTAGAATTTGCCATGTTTGGGCGGGTTAAGGAGGATAGAAGCTTGTACTGGAATGCAAAGTATGAATGCATGCCGCGCGAAGAACTGCAAAAATTACAATTGGAGCGTTTAAAAAATACCGTAGAAAGAGCTTTTTATAATGTACCCCATTACCGCCGAGTCTGGCAGGAAATCGGCTTTGAGCCTGATGATTTGAAATCCTTGGAGGATTTGAGAAAACTGCCCTTTACTTATAAAACAGATCTGAGGGATAATTATCCTTACGGTATGTTTGCTGTTCCTTTAAGCGAAGTAGTACGAATTCACTCTTCTTCAGGGACAACAGGTAAACCTACAGTGGTTGGGTATACTAGAAATGATATTAATAACTGGGCTGAATTGTTGGCCCGGGCACTGGTTACGGCAGGTGTGACGAAAAATGACGTTATTCAAAACGCTTATGGTTATGGCCTGTTTACCGGAGGGCTGGGCATTCACTACGGAGCGGAGCGCTTAGGGGCTTCGGTTATTCCGATTTCCGGCGGGAATACAAAAAGGCAAATTATGATCATGAGGGATTATGACACGACAGTTTTGACCGCTACTCCTTCCTATGCTTTAAACATAGCTGAAACTATGGAGGATATGGGCATAGGTAAAGATGATTTAAAAGTTAGGATTGGCATTTTCGGCGCAGAACCCTGGTCTGAAAATATGCGTAAAGAAATTGAACAAAAACTTGGCCTTACTACCCTGGACATTTATGGTCTTAGTGAGGTAATGGGACCGGGGTGGCTATCGAGTGTCCATGTAAACATGGTCTCCACATTTTTGAAGATCATTTTATCCCAGAGATCATCGATCCGGATACAGGAGAAGTTCTTCCCTATGGCAAGACAGGAGAACTGGTTTTTACCACTTTAACCAAGGAAGCCCTGCCTATGATTCGCTATCGCACCAGAGACATTACCTCCTTATCTGTTGAGGAGTGTAGTTGTGGTCGTACTTATATTAAAATGCAGCGAGTTAGCGGGAGAACCGATGATATGCTCATTATCAGAGGAGTTAATGTTTTCCCGTCTCAGATTGAAAGCGTTTTGCTGGAAGTTGGACAGACAGAACCTCATTACCAGATTATCGTCGATCGGAAAGGTGCTTTAGACGTAATTGAAGTGCTGGTTGAAGTATCAGCTAGCTTTTTCTCAGACCAAGTGCGCCAGTTGGAAGTATTGGAAGCCAGAATTAAAAGAGCTCTCGAAAGCGCTTTGGGTATTTCAGTCAAGGTTCGGCTGGTAGAGCCTAAGACTATTGAGCGTAGCGAAGGAAAAGCTAAAAGAGTGATCGATAAGAGAAAATAATTTAAGAAAAGGAGGAAGGGCAGATGAAGGTTAAACAGATTTCAGTTTTTTTGGAAAATAAGACCGGAAGACTTGCGGCTGTAACAGAAGCTTTAGCAGCTAATGGGATCAATATTAGAGCCTTGTCGATAGCTGATACCTCAGATTTTGGTATTTTGCGCTTAATTGTGGATCAGCCTGATAAAGCATATGAAAAGCTGAAGGAAGAAGAATTTACGGTAAGCATAACCGATGTTATTGCTGTTGAAATGCCTGATCAACCGGGTGCTTTGTCAAAAGTTTTAAATGAGCTGGGGAAAGCCCAAATCAATGTTGAATACCTGTATGCTTTTCTGGGACGTGGCGAGCGGGGAGCAATAGTTGTATTCAGGGTTGAGGACTTAGACTCGGCCATTAAAAAACTGGCTACCAGCGGTTTGAATGTTTTAAAAGGTGAAGAATTATACAAGATGTAGCTAGCTTAAGGAGTGTAACAGATGAATGCTAATAATTTACCAGAAATAAGAAAAGCTTTAGAGCAGATTAAGCCTTATGTTCCCGGTAAACCTATTGAAGAAGTGGAAAGGGAATTAGGAATAAAAGATGTAATTAAAATGGCATCTAATGAAAACCCCTTAGGACCGTCTCCTAAGGCAATGGAAGCCCTACAAAGGGCTTTAACCAAGCTTAATTTTTATCCTGACGGAGCCTCATATTATTTGCGACAAGCCATAGCCGAACATAACGGTGTTGACGCCGGACAAGTTTTGGTAGGCAATGGTTCCGATGAAATAATTAAAATGATAGCTGAAACCTTTATCAATCCAGGGGACCAAGCGGTTATAGCTAAGCCTACTTTTTCTGAATATGATTTTGCTGTCACCTTAATGGGTGGAGAAAGTCGTTTGGTAGATTGCGTAGATTTTCGTCATGATCTCAAAGGCATGCTTAAAGCCATTACCCCTCAAACTAAAATAGTCTTTATCTGTAATCCCAACAACCCGACCGGTACGATTGTAAGCAAAACTCAAATTCAAGAATTTATGTCTCAGCTACCGGAGGGAGTGCTTGTTGTTTTTGACGAGGCTTATTATGAATATGTGGATGATCCTGCATATGTTTCCGGACTGGAATTTGTACGACAAGGTTTAAAAAATGTCATTGTTTTACGTACCTTTTCTAAAATTTATGGCCTTTCGGGCTTACGGGTCGGTTACGGCTTAGCTCATCCGGAACTTATTCAGTGGATAAACCGGGCGAGAGAGCCTTTTAACGTAAATCTTTTAGGCCAAATCGGTGCCAGGGCAGCACTTGCCGACCAAGAATTTCTAGCGGAAAGCAGAGCCCAAAATGCTGCCGGCAAAGCCTTTCTCTATAATTGCTTTGAAGAAATGGGCCTAAAGTATTGGCTAACACAAACCAACTTTATCTGGGTGCAGATAAAGACTGATTCCCAGTCTGTTTTTCAGAAGCTTTTGCGGGAAGGCGTGATTATTCGCACCGGAGATATTTTTGGTTTTCCGGATTTTATCCGGGTAACCATTGGAACAGAAGAACAAAATAAAGGGTTTATAACTGCCCTTAAAAAGGTACTGGAAACAGTGCTTGTTTAAAAAACATTTGAGTATGGATTAAAAAATAGTAATAATTGGAACACTTTCCTTATATCTATTAGTAGTAAACATACTAGAGAAGGAGGTAAGGAAAGTGTTCAAAGCAAAAATTCAAAAAGGCTTAACCCTGATAATGCTGTTTACCTTGCTGAGCATAATTGCCATGGGGTGCAGTGCAATTGACTCGCTGAGCGCTTTGAAGGCGCGTTTTAGTGGCAGCGAGGAAGAGCTAGTGGTAGAAGAACCTCTGGAAGGTGACTGGCTTTTAGAAACAGAGGGTGAGTTGACCGGTGAGACTAAAGACATAGTTTTATATTTTAGCAACGAAGACGGCACTGCTTTAGTTGCAGAACAGAGAACGATTCCTAAAGTAGAGGGGATCGCCAGAGCTACCATAAATGAACTGCTTGCCGGCCCCCATCCGGAAAGTGGTTTGCAAAGCGCTATTCCTGAGGGAACCGTACTTAAGGATATTAATATCCGGCCAGACGGCTTGGCAATTGTAGATTTCAGCAGCGAACTGGTTACCAACTTTACCGGTGACAGCAATGCTGAAACCTTAGCGGTTTATTCCATCGTAAATACGCTAACCCAATTTGATACAGTGAAGGAAGTTCAAATCCTTGTCGATGGGGAGATTGTTGACACCATCGGGGGACATGTTAATGTTGCCACTGCTATGACCAGGGATGATAGCATTATTCAATAAAACTGGTTTGTCTGAAACCTCGCTCAAAGCGAGGTTATAATTTTTGTCTTTATTATTAAATTTTCCTAATTCGCCACCTCCTGCCAAAACATGCAGGATTTTAACAGTTTGAGTCGAAGTAGTATGACGGATAAGTTGGCAGCTTTGTTTTGGCATAAGGAAGGTGGTTTCGTTATTGCATACGTCTAGAAAAAGAGCAAGTTTGTGGTGGGTAAGTTTAGCGTTAGTAATTGTTTACATCTTTTCACTACCTACTGCTGCATTTGCAGCGAGTAAAAAGGAAGTAAAGATTACTGTCGATGGGCAGGCTGTTGATTTCGATGTGCAGCCCTATATCGACAGTCAAAACCGGACGATTGTACCCATCAGATTCATCGGTGAGAAATTAGGTTATCAGTTTGATTGGGACCCTAAAGGAAAATTAGTAACGGTTACAGGTAATAGCTCCCTTTTAAAGATTTGGATTAACAATAAACAAGCCTTAGTAAACGATCAGACAGTAATGATGGATACCGTTGCCGTTCTTGCTCAGGGCAGAGCCATGGTACCATTGCGCTTTATCGTGGAAAATATGGGCGCGAGTATCTCCTATGACCAGCAGACTGGTGTAGTAAATGTAACCAGAGCCCTGAACAAGAACGATGCTGTAGAAGTATCTGAGGTTGTTCAAATTAACTCACCTGTGGTAAATATTCGCAGCGGCCCGGGAACCCAATACGAAATTGTTGCTAAAGCCAGACTAGGTGATACTTTCACGGTTATTCTCAAGCAAGATGGATGGAATCAAATAGTTCTTTCAAACGGGCAAAAGGCTTGGGTAATTGCCAGTGCAGTTGATCCTGTTGAGCAAAAAACGTCTGGTGATCAACAAAGAGATAATGAGCCCTTAGAGCAGGTTACTGATAAGGTGGCTGTTATCTCCGAATCAGTAGTCAATATTCGTAGCGGTCCCGGTACCGATTATCCTGTTCTAACTAAGGCCAGTTTGGGGGCTTCTTTCAACATAGTCGGGCAAAAAGGGGAATGGTATGAAATAGCAGTAGCTGACAACAAAGGTTGGGTAGCAGGTTGGCTCGTCAGTGTCAGAGAGAAAACTACAGATTCAGCTTCGAGAAGCGAAGAACCTGGCGAAAGAAGAGAAGAAGTTCTTAATCCCCAGCCTAGCGAGCTAAATACCATCCTAGGTGTCGAGGTTGAAACAGAAGATGACGAGGTATATTTGACCATTTCTGGTCAGAAAAAGTTGAATTACTCGAGCTTTCGCCTGGATAATCCCCGGCGCATTGTTTTAGATTTTCCCGGTTCTGTCTTGGAAGATCCAAATTCTGTGCAGACTATTGAAGTTGATCATGACTTAGTGCATACTATACGCGTAGCCCAGTTTAATGCTGAACAGGTACGGGTAGTTATAGACTTAGCGGCAGCGGCCGGAATAAATCTGGTTGACTCCGCTGATGACGGAAAGGTTTTGGAATTTAGGGTAGGTAAACCTTCTATTAAAGGAAAAACTATCGTTCTTGATCCAGGACATGCCTCCATTCAAAGCTGGGGCAACTCTGATCCGGGAGCTATCGGACCTTCTGGGCTTCAGGAAAAAGACGTGGTTTTGGATATAGCCCAAAAAACCGCTGAGTTGTTACGGGCTAAAGGAGCAAATGTTATCCTTACTCGTGTAGGAGATACAACTTTAACTCTGGCTGGTAGGGCTGAGGTAGCTAATAAGAATAATGCGGACATTTTCGTCAGCATCCATTGTAATGCCAACACCAAATCTACCGTGCAAGGTACTTCTACCTATTATTACAACAATGGTAACGGGCAAGCTGATGTACGGAAAAAATTGGCTTCGGTCGTCCAATCCGAACTGGTCAAAGCTATTGGGACTAAAAATTTAGGCGTTTTACAAGCAAACTTTGCAGTACTTCGTTATACAGCGGTTCCTTCTATCCTTGTTGAAACTGCTTTTATATCTAATCCAGAGGAAGAAAATCTATTAGCAGACTCTGGTTTCAGAACAAAAATTGCTCAGGGAATTGCTAATGGTATAGAACTTTATTTCTCTGAGTAGTAAAATATTTTCGAGTCAATTATAAACATACGTCCACATATTTTATAATAATAGTTGGCTATCCTAAGAGTGGTGTGCTTACCACTCTTAGGTTATTTTTACCCAAGCAAGCATCAATTGTTTTAGCATTGGCCTGTTTAAATAAAACCAATAGATTCAACATCAGTCAAGCTAAAATATCTTAGGAGTGTTTATATGATAACTGTCGGAGTATTTGATTCCGGTGTGGGAGGTCTGTCTGTAGTTAGACAAATTTTGCAAAGACTGCCGGAAGTAAGTATATTATACTACGGCGATACAGCCAGGGTCCCTTACGGGGAAAAGAGTAAAGAAGAGTTAGTCTATCTGGCCGATATCGTAACTGCCTTCTTACTGCAAGAAGGAGCAAAAATAATTGTCGATGCCTGTAATAGTACTTCTGCTGTTGCTCTGGAACATTTGCAAGAAAAATATAGGGTTCCAATCATAGGCGTGATTAAACCTGGAATCAAAGCTGCCCTGCAAACTACTAAAAACGGCAAAATAGGCCTGATCGGGACAGAGGCAACGGTCAGAAGCGGAATACATCAGAAACTGCTTGCTTCGCTGAAAGCAGATTTCAGTTTAGTAAGCCAAGCTTGTCCGGGCTTTGTACCATTTATTGAAAAAGGTGACACTTCAAGTTCTGAGATACGAAGACTGGCCAAAGAATACTTAGAGCCGCTTAAAAAAGAAGGTATTGATACTCTTATTTTAGGCTGTACTCATTATCCTTTTCTCGAAAAGGTCATTCTTGATATAGTTGGTCCTGAAGTAAACCTCGTGGATCCGGCGGTAGAAACAGCCGGCGAATTGGAAAAAACTTTAGCCGATATTTTGCCTGGGAACAATGCGGACATGGAAGGTCATCGTTTTGTGGTTAGCGGTGATGCTGAAAAATTTAAACAAGTGGCTAACTCTTTACCGATAGGAATAAAGCTAAATGAAGTGGAAAGTATATTTGTGGCATAAAGCTTAAGTGGAATTCTTGACTTAGGAAATACTAAAAGGTACGATGGAGGTTTTTATGAGTCGAATTGATGGCAGAGGGCATGAAGAATTACGGCCCGTAACAATTGAGAGAAATTATCTAAAATATGCTGAAGGTTCCTGCCTAATTACGGTGGGTAACACTAAAGTGATTTGTACTGCGTCTATTGAGGATAAAGTGCCTCCTTTTTTAAAAGGGACCAATCAAGGTTGGATCACAGCTGAGTATTCAATGCTGCCAAGAGCTACGCAAGTAAGAACGGCCAGAGAGGTTTCTAAGGGCAGGCCAAGTGGTAGGACTCAAGAAATTCAAAGATTGATTGGTCGTGCCTTACGCTCAGTAGTAGATTTAACCCTGATCGGAGAAAGAACGATTTATCTAGATTGTGATGTTATTCAGGCCGATGGAGGCACTCGTACGGCTTCCATCACAGGCTGCTTTGTCGCTTTGCTTGATGCCCTTCGCCATCTGGTAGATCAGAATATCATTGAGGAGTTACCTGTAAATGATTATGTGGCCGCAACCAGTGTTGGAAAAGTAAATGGAGAATTGCTCTTAGATCTTTGTTACGAAGAAGACAGCCAAGCTGAGGTAGATATGAATGTGGTTATGACAGCCCAGGGGAAAATCATCGAAATTCAGGGAACGGCTGAGAAAGAGCCCTTCAGCCGGGATGAATTACATACCATGCTTGATTTAGCGGAAAAAGGCATTAATCAATTAGTTTCCTTACAGCGTAAAGTTTTAGCGGAAAACAGGTGATCAGTTTGCCGAAGATTGTAATGGCAACCCGTAATAAAGGGAAAATTAAAGAGCTGGAGCAGTTGTTAGCTGACAGCAAGGTACAAGTATTGTCTCTGGGGGATTTTCCGGAAATCGGCCCCATCGAAGAAACCGGTTTGACTTTTCAGGAAAATGCTCGCCTAAAAGCCACTATCGTAGCCAAGGCAACCGGTTTAATCGCTTTAGCCGATGATTCTGGGCTAGAGGTGGATGCCTTAGATGGTGCTCCAGGCGTCTATTCTGCCCGTTATGCCGGTGAAGAGGGCAATGATGCTGCTAATAATGCTAAACTTTTGCAAGCCTTAGCCTATGTTCCGGCAAAACAAAGAACCGCTCGCTTTCGTTCGGTTATAGCTATAGCTAAACCCAACGGTGAATGTTATTTTGCCGAAGGGACTTGTGAAGGCAGTATTGGTTTTGAGTTAAAAGGCAGCAATGGTTTTGGCTATGATCCCTTATTTATCGTGCAAGGAGACGGCAGAACCTTAGCAGAATATTCTTTAGAGGAAAAAAATCAAATCAGTCACCGAGGCAAAGCCTTTAGAAAAGCCAAGGAAATACTTCAGCAAATACTTAGTGAGGAGTTAAAAGTTAAGAGTTTTGAGTGTTGAGTTTTAATTTCGGTCAGGACATGGTGAGCAAAATTTTGATTAAAATTTTTAATTTAGAATTAATTACCGGTGACTGGCGACTCAGAATGCGATACTAACAACCGGCGACTGAGACTTAATCTCTTGTATTCGCCTGACAGACATGCTATAATATATCTCGGCTCGCAACGAAGGAAAGTATTTCTCAGAAAAAACCTTTGACAATGGAAAAATGGTGTTATATAATAATCCCTGTCAGTTTTAGCTGAGAAAATTTGCGGGTGTAGCTTAGTGGTAAAGCTCCAGCCTTCCAAGCTGGCTACGAGGGTTCGATTCCCTTCACCCGCTCCATTTATTCTTATAGTTAGCGTTGGCAGTTTCCTTGGTTTTTAATATACTAACGCCTAAGGGTAATAACCAACGGCTGGCCTTAGAAATTACTAATAAGGAATTATGCGCCTGTAGCTCAGCTGGACAGAGCAACGGACTTCTAATCCGTGGGTCGCAGGTTCGAATCCTGCCAGGCGTGCCATTTACGAGTCAGTTTAAAGAAGGAAAGAGATTGGATTAGAGCACTTCCTTCTGAGAAAGTTCATGATTTAACTTGGTAGAATATGGTGGATGTAGCTCAGTTGGCTAGAGCACCAGATTGTGGCTCTGGGGGTCGTGGGTTCAAGTCCCGTCATCCACCCCACATATAATTTTTTAAAAGTCATTAGTCGTTAGTTATAACTAATACTAAGGGCTAGCGATTGAAGGACATTAAGTTTTTTAACGTTGGGGCGTAGCCAAGGGGTAAGGCAGCGGATTTTGGATCCGCCATGCGTTGGTTCGAATCCAGCCGCCCCAGCCAAAACTGTTGCCAGTCGGTAGTCACCAGAGGTCATAGCTTGCAGCTGGGACGAGGGACTAGCAACTAAATAAGAGCCATTAGCTCAGTAGGCAGAGCACCTGACTTTTAATCAGGGTGTCCCGCGTTCGAATCGCGGATGGCTCACCAGTTGGAGAAAGCTCCGGTTGTCCGGAGCTTTCTTTCACATACCAGCAGCCTCAGCCTTTTGATATGTGCGGGAGGCTCTTATGCTTGCACACTTGGCCTAAACATATCTAAGATGCCAAGAACTATGTGAGCAAGACCAAAGCCAGCTATTCCTGCGCCAATAGTTCCTTTTTTCAGACAACCGACAGCAGTAACAGCTGTTCCTAGACCGGTTACTACCAGACTTGTGGTTTTACTGGTCATAATAATCGCCTCCTTGCTAATAATATTCCTAGGAAGCAAATTTTTATGAATAGGTTGGCTTACTCTAAGGCCAATTTGTAAACCTTGACTGACTTCCAATTTTTTAATTCAATAAAAGCTTGACTATAAGTTTTATTTCTGTTAAGATACTCTTTGTCAGTATATTATTCCGTTAGTTAAAGTTAATAGATGCGGGAGTGGCGGAACTGGCAGACGCGCTAGACTTAGGATCTAGTGGTTTTACCGTGGGGGTTCAAGTCCCTTCTCCCGCACCAGATGGTTTCTAATAGCCAAGTAGAATCTAAGGTAGAGTCAAGGCTATTTAGAAATCATGTTAAAGAGATTTCGGCCGTTGCACAAACAAATATGCGGAAGTGGCTCAGTGGTAGAGCATCGCCTTGCCAAGGCGAGGGTCGCGGGTTCGAATCCCGTCTTCCGCTCCAGCGTGATGAATTAACCTCGGCATGATTAGTTGGCCGAGGTATTGTTTTATTTAACTTGACACTATTAAAATTTGGCAGGAAAATATTGATGGCTGGTCGAAGTTAATGTTTACGGGCTAATTGATCTTGGATATAATACTACAGGTACATTTTGTATCTGACGAAGATAATGATGGATGAATAGTAATAGTTATAGAATAGGGGGAGCATAAATGAAGTCAAACGTGGAAAAGCTAGATAAGAACCGGGTGGTACTAGAAGTTGAGGTAGGACCGGAAGAATTCGAAAAAGCTGTTCAGCAAGCTTATAAAAAACTTGTTAAAAAGGTTAATATTCCTGGTTTCAGAAAAGGTAAAGCTCCAAGGACAGTTCTTGAAAGGTATCTTGGCGAAGGCTCCCTTTACAGCGAAGCTGCAGACATTATGTTACCGACTGCATATTATGATGCTGTACAGGAAACTAAGATTGAACCAATCAGCCAACCTGAGGTTGAGATTACCCAATTGGAAAAAAATAAGCCTTTTATCTTTAAAGCCACAGTTGAAGTAAAGCCTGAGGTTAAGCTAGGTGAGTATAAGGGTCTAGCTGTAGAAAAGAAAGAATATCCTGTAACCGACGAAGATGTTGATGCTTACCTGAAGACTTTGCAAGAACGTTATGCTAGACTTGTTAATAAAGATTCGGGTGTAGTTGAAAAAGGTGATTTGGTACTGATTGATTATGAAGGCTTTGTAGACGGAGAGGCATTTTCCGGTGGTAAAGGAACCAATTACTCCCTAGAGATTGGCTCCAATACCTTCATTCCTGGCTTCGAAGATCAGCTCATAGGAATGGCAGTTGACGAAGAAAAGGATATAAATGTTACTTTCCCGGAAGATTATCATAGTAAAGATTTAGCCGGTAAAGCAGCAGTCTTTAAAGTAAAGCTTAAAGGTATTAAAGTTAAAGAACTATCACCGATTGATGATGAATTCGCCAAGGATGTCAGTGAGTTTGAAACTCTTGAAGAATTAAAAAATGATATCAGGAATAAATTGAAAGAAGCAGCTGAAAAGAAAAGCCTTAATGAAGTGCGAGCAGCTTTAATCAATAAGGCGGCTGAAAATGCCGAAGTTGAAATTCCCAAGGTCATGATTGAAAGTAAGATTGCCAGTTACGTTAACGAACTGGACCAAAGACTTGCTCAGCAAGGTTTGAATTTTGAACATTATCTTGAATATACCGGCCAAACTTTTGAGCAGGTAAAGGAAACATTCAGACCTCAAGCCGAAAAAGAAGTTAAAAATGACTTGGTAATTGAAGCAATTGCTAAAGCGGAAAATATTATAGCTACAGAAGAAGAAGTAAATCAGGAAATTGAAAAGATTGCTAAATACTATAATCAAGACCCAAGTAAAATGAAAGAAATGTTTGTTGACCAGGGTAATCTCGCTGCTCTAGAGGCAAGTATTCAGTTGGATAAAGCCGTTGACTTCTTAGTTAACGAAGCTAAAATTGAGGTTGTTTCAGGGAGCAAGGAAGAACCCAAACAGGAAGAGTAAAGTGATTGAGGAGAGGGGTGTATAACTTATGTCTATCTATGTACCAATGGTTGTCGAGCAAACTAATCGTGGTGAGCGAGCTTATGATATCTATTCTCGTTTACTGAAAGACCGGATAATTTTCCTGGGAAGTGCTATCGATGACCATGTGGCTAATTTAGTTATTGCCCAACTATTGTTCCTGGAAGGAGAAGATCCGGATAAGGATATAAGCCTTTATATCAACAGCCCAGGTGGTTCTATTACAGCTGGCATGGCAATTTTCGATACCATGCAGTACATTAAGCCAGATGTTTCTACCATTTGTGTAGGGCTTGCAGCCAGTATGGGAGCCTTTTTGCTGGCAGCAGGTACAAAAGGTAAGCGTTTTGCTTTACCGAACAGCGAGATCATGATCCACCAGCCTCTCGGTGGTGCCCAAGGGCAGGCTGTGGACATTGAGATTCATGCTAAGCGAATAATGCGCGTCAAGAATGACTTAAATAGAATTCTTTCCGAAATTACTGGTAAGCCGTTAAAACAGATTGAAAGAGATACTGACAGGGATCATTTTATGTCAGCTTTCGAAGCAAAAGAATACGGCTTAATAGATGAGGTAATTACGAAGCGAGTTACCAAATAAAAGGGCGAGGTGAAGCCATGTATAAATATACCGATGATAAAGGTCAACTGAAGTGCTCGTTTTGCGGAAAACTCCAGGACCAAGTAAAAAAATTGGTAGCCGGCCCGGGTGTTTATATTTGCGATGAATGTATAGAACTTTGTAATGAGATTATTGAAGAAGAATTGAGCGAAGAACTGGATATGGAAATGGGTGATATACCCAAGCCTAAAGAGATTCGCGAAATTCTTGATCAATATGTAATCGGTCAAGACGAAGCTAAAAAAACCTTAGCAGTAGCTGTGTATAACCATTATAAACGGGTAAACCTAGGCATGAAAATGGACGATGTGGAATTGCAAAAATCCAACATTATCATGCTGGGTCCAACCGGTAGCGGCAAGACTCTACTTGCCCAAACCTTGGCTAAAATTCTCAATGTTCCCTTTGCTATCGCCGATGCAACCTCTTTAACTGAAGCCGGGTACGTAGGAGAAGACGTAGAAAATATTCTCTTAAAGCTTATTCAAGCAGCCGATTTTGACGTGGAAAAAGCTGAAAAGGGTATTGTTTATATCGACGAGATCGATAAAATTGCCCGGAAATCCGAGAATCCTTCTATCACTAGGGACGTTTCCGGAGAAGGGGTTCAACAGGCACTTCTAAAAATTTTAGAAGGAACGATAGCCAGTGTTCCGCCTCAAGGTGGACGTAAACATCCTCACCAGGAATTTATCCAGATTGATACGACCAATATTTTGTTTATCTGTGGCGGGGCTTTTGACGGCATAGATAAGATAATTCAAAGCCGGATCGGTCAAAAATCTATTGGTTTTGGCGCTGATGTGAAGGGTAAAAAGGATAAGCCTATTGGTGAGATCTTAAAGAATATTCTGCCGGTCGATCTCCTAAAGTTCGGTTTAATTCCTGAATTTGTAGGTAGGGTGCCTGTAATAGTTACGCTGGATGCCCTTGATGAAGAAGCCCTCAAACGGATTTTAGTTGAACCTAAGAATGCTTTGGTAAAACAATATCAAAAGCTCTTTGAGTTAGATGGAGTTACCTTGGAATTTAAAGATGATGCTTTAGATGCAGTAGCTAAAGAAGCTATTCGCAGGGAAACAGGTGCTCGTGGTTTAAGGGCCATTATGGAAGAAGCCATGCTTGACTTAATGTATGACATACCTTCTCGTTCGGGTGTTACTAAATGTGTCATTACTAAAGACGTAATCCTGAAGAAGGATGAACCTCTGGTTGTCTCTGTGGACCGTAGTAATACTTCTAAAAAGAAAAAAGAGGAGTCGGCCTAAACAGTAGCTTTATAGCTACTGTTTTTTTATCTCTTTAGATTTTTACCTCCTCCGTCTTTTGTTTTTTCATTTTCAACTTACTAAGTGGATAAAATAGACGCTACTGGAAATACTACAGAAACGAGAAACGGTCGAGAAAGGTGTTGATGTCAACATGGTTGATTACAATACTGGTTTGGGAAGTTTTTTTGCCTTTGTCCAAATTTTTTTCGCCATCGTGATTGGCATGTATTTTTGGAACATGTTGAGAAATCAGCAGGGTAATAGAGTAGCCATTGAAAGAGAATCAAAAAAAGAGTTGGAGAAATTAGAAAAAATGCGCAGCATTTCTTTGACCCAACCTCTTTCAGAAAAGACCAGGCCAAGCAGTTTCGACGAAATAATAGGCCAGGAAGAGGGAATTCAAGCTTTACGTGCTGCTCTCTGTGGACCTAATCCTCAGCATGTGATTATTTACGGACCACCGGGAGTGGGTAAGACTGCTGCTGCAAGGCTTGTACTGGAAGAAGCCAAAAAATCTCCCGACTCTCCCTTCAAATATGATGCCAAGTTTGTTGAGATAGACGGTGCTACCTCTCGCTTTGATGAGAGAGGTATTGCCGATCCGGTAATCGGTTCCGTTCATGATCCTATTTATCAAGGTGCAGGAGCCATGGGAGTAGCTGGTATCCCTCAACCTAAGCCGGGGGCAGTTACTAAAGCTCACGGTGGGATTTTATTCATCGACGAGATTGGTGAACTTCATCCAATTCAGCTAAACAAACTGTTAAAGGTATTAGAGGATCGTAAGGTTATATTAGAAAGCTCTTATTACAGTTCCGAAGATACTAACATTCCCGTTCATATCCATGATATTTTCCAAAATGGCCTACCAGCGGATTTCAGGCTGGTTGGAGCAACGACAAGACTCCCCCAAGAAATACCTCCTGCCATCAGATCAAGATGCCTGGAGATCTTTTTCAGAGCATTAACACCGGCTGAAATAGGCATCATAGCTAAACGAGCAGCTGAAAAAATCGCCTGTCCTATTGAAGAAAAGGCAGTTGAGGTCCTGACCAAGTATGCAACCAACGGCCGAGAAGCTGTAAATATTATTCAAATTGCTGCAGGTATTGCCCGTTCTAAAGGGCGTAAGAACATTGAAACAGCCGATGTAGAGTGGGTTGTGAGCAGTGGCCAATATTCGCCCAGACCTGACAAGAAAATTCCACCCAAACCTCAAGTTGGCGTGGTTAACGGCTTGGCTGTTTTCGGCCCCAATTTAGGAGCTCTGATTGAGCTTGAGGTCAGCGCTTTGCCGAGCAAAACGGGGAAAGGGCAGGTAATTGTAACAGGGGTTGTGGAAGAAGAGGAAATCGGCAGTCATGATGGAAAACGAATGCGTAGGAAAAGCATGGCCAAAGGTTCAGTAGAAAATGTGATTACCAGCCTGCGTAAGTGTATGAATGTAGATCCCAGGGATTATGATATCCACATCAATTTCCCCGGGGGAGTTCCCATTGACGGCCCCTCAGCTGGTGTAACCATGGCTACGGCTATTTACTCTGCCATCAAGAATTTACCGGTTGATAATACCATAGCCATGACCGGCGAGGTATCGGTTCGGGGATATATCAAGCCAGTGGGCGGAATAGTGGCTAAAGTTGAAGCCGCCCGCCAGGCAGGGGTAAAAACCGTATTTATTCCTGCCGAAAATTACCAGGATATCTTTAAGGAACTTACTGACATTGAAGTTGTACCTGTGGAAAGGTTAGAGGAGATCTTAGAGCGGGCAGTGTTAAAGCCAAGTAAAGGAAATGTGGTTGAAGTACCAAGACTTCAAAATGAAATACTTCCTCCTTGCGCCGTTTTAAGCTCAAAGCCGACAAGTCAGGCTCATTGACAGCGCGAGGAAGCTTTATGCAAGGCTTGTGCGCACTATCTTTGTGCGCATTTATTCTAACCGAGACCTTACAAATGAAAAGGATACTGTCTGCTAAATAAGCAGGAGAAGTTTTTAGCATCTGTCAAGTGGAAAATGCAGGCAATTTAAGATTGATAAACTTTTTCTCCTGGCATATAATATTGAAGCATAGTAAAAAATAAGATAGGTTTTGACAGATCAAGTTAGAGGTGGTTAAATGACGACTAATGATAAGCCAAATGTGCGTGAACTCGCACTTATACCACTCCGGGGTTTAGCTGTTTTTCCATACATGGTTATCCATTTGGACGTAGGTCGGGAACGTTCGATCAATGCCATCGATGCAGCAATGGCCGGGGATCGGGAGTTATTTTTGACTATGCAAAAAGATGCTCAAACTGATGAGCCTAATATAGATGACCTTTATCAGGTTGGAACGGTTGCTGAGATTAAGCAACTGCTAAAGCTTCCTGGCGGTACAATTAGAGTTTTAGTAGAGGGCTTAAGGCGGGCTAAAATTGTCAATTTAAATGCTTCAGATCCTTACATCAAGGTAGAAGTGGAAGAATATCCGGATGAAGCTTCGCAGGATATGGAGACCGAGGCTTTGTCCCGAACATTGGTTGAACAATTTGAACAGTACGCCAAGGTTAGTAAAAAAATTCCTCCTGAAGCCCTGGTTGCTGTAGTCACTTTAGAGGAGCCTGGAAGACTGGCTGACGTGATCGCAGCCCATTTATCTCTCAAGTTGACTGCCAAACAGGATGTTCTGGAAGCTATCGATGTTAAAGACAGGCTGGAACTCTTGTGCAGGCTTTTAGCCAACGAAATGGAAATATTGGAACTTGAGCGCAGGATAAACGCCCGGGTTCGGAAACAAATGGAGAAGACCCAAAGAGAGTATTACTTAAGGGAACAGCTGAAGGCAATTCAAAAAGAGTTAGGTGAAAAAGAAGACCGGTTCAGTGAAGCTGAAGAGTTGCGGGAAAAAGTTGAAAAGGCCAAACTGCCTAAAGATGTGCGGGAAAAAGCCTTAAAAGAAATTGACCGCCTGGAAAAAATGCCTCCCCAGGCTGCCGAAGCAACGGTCTTGCGCACATATTTGGATTGGCTTTTAGCTTTACCTTGGAATAAACAGACTAAGGACAGGCTTGACCTTAAAGTTGCAGAAAAGATTTTGAACGACGAACATTATGGTTTACAAGATGTTAAGGACAGAATCCTGGAGTTTTTAGCCGTAAGGCAGCTGGCTAAAAAGCTAAAGGGCCCTATTCTTTGCTTTGTAGGGCCTCCTGGTGTAGGTAAAACTTCTTTGGCCAAATCAATTGCCAATGCTTTAGAGCGGAAATTTGTGCGCATGTCCTTAGGTGGTGTAAGAGATGAGGCCGAGATTAGAGGTCACCGGCGTACTTATGTGGGAGCCATGCCCGGAAGGATCATCCAAGGTATTAAGCAAGCGGGCACAAAGAACCCAGTCATGCTCTTAGATGAAATAGATAAACTGGGTTCAGACTTTAGAGGAGATCCGTCCTCAGCTTTATTGGAAGTTCTGGATCCTGAACAAAACAGCACTTTTAGTGATCACTATATCGAATCGCCTTTTGACTTATCCAAAGTCATGTTCATTACTACCGCTAATGTTCAGTACAACATACCGCGGCCTCTCTTAGACCGGATGGAAGTAATTTATTTGCCGGGCTATACAGAGGAAGAAAAGCTGCAAATCGCTTTACGCCATTTGCTTCCCAAACAGTTGGCCGAGCATGGATTGAATTCCGGGCAGCTGGAGATTTCTGAAAATGCACTGCGCAAAATCATCAGAGAATACACAAAAGAGGCGGGTGTAAGAAATCTCGAACGGGAAATTGCTGCTATTTGCCGGAAAGTTGCTAAGGACATTGTGGCTAATAAGATTACCAGCGCTAAAATCAGTGCCCAAAACGTGGAGAAATATTTAGGTATACCTCGTTACCGTTACGGAACAGCTGAGAAAAAAGACGAAGTAGGGGTAGCTATGGGTCTGGCAGTTACTGAAGTGGGTGGTGACACTTTAGCAATTGAGGTAACGACCATGAAAGGTAAGGGTAATCTAACCCTAACCGGTAAATTGGGGGATGTAATGAAGGAATCGGCTTACGCCGGCTTCAGTTATATCCGGTCCAGATCAAGTGATTTTGGCATTCCCGACGATTTTTACGAGAAATATGACATTCATATTCACGTTCCGGAAGGAGCCATACCGAAGGACGGACCTTCAGCCGGAATTACCATTGCTACCGCTTTAACCTCTGCTTTGACTAACAGGCCGGTCAGAAAAGATGTGGCTATGACCGGTGAAATAACCTTACGGGGGAGAGTTTTGGCTGTAGGAGGTATTAAGGAGAAAGTTTTAGCTGCCCATAGAGCGGGTGCGAAAATAATCATTTTGCCAAAGGAAAACGAAAAAAATCTTGAGGAAATTCCGATCAATGTTAAACGCAAGCTTAAATTTGTTTTAGCAGAGCACCTGGATGAGGTTCTGGATGTAGCTCTGCTGAAGGAGCCAAGATGATCATCAAATCAGCGATTTATAAACAGGGAGCAGTGAAGCCGGAGCAATACCCTACCGATTTGTTGCCGGAAATTGCCTTAGCCGGCAGGTCAAATGTAGGCAAGTCCTCTCTGATTAATGCTCTCGTTAACCGGAAACACCTGGCTCGTACCAGTGGGCAGCCTGGAAAAACTCAAATCCTAAATTTTTTCCTGATCAATGATGCTTTTTACCTGGTCGATTTACCCGGTTATGGTTTTGCTAAAGTACCAAAGTCCGTTAAGCTCCAATGGGGTAAGATGATTGAGCAGTATTTAGCTAAACGGGATAACCTGCGCGCAGTTATCCAGTTAATTGATATCAGGCATCCACCTTCCGAGGAAGATATTCAAATGTTGGAGTGGCTGAGGACTTATCAAAAGCAAATTATCATAGCCTGTACTAAAGCAGATAAGGTTAGCCGGGGAAAATGGCTTAATCACCTGAAAGTTATAAAACAGGACTTAAAACTAAGACCTGAGGATACGATTATCCCCTGTTCTGCTGTAAACGGTGCAGGAATCGAAGAATTACGGAATATAATAGCCGGTTTAATAGCATGAAAGAACCCTGGAAAGTGGTTAAAGAACTTACTGATAAGTTCTGACCTCTCCAGGGCTTTTTCTTTTCATTTTTGCCTATAATTTTATGATTTTAATTCAACCAGCAAAATTCCGGTAAGCATAAGTACCGCACCGGCTAAATCTATTCCAGCGACCTTTTCCTTAAGCCAAAGGGTCGCAAAAAGCAGGGTAAAGACAGGCTCAGCAGCTAGAATAATGGCCGTTCGGGTAGGGGTGGTAAATTGCTGAGCCCAGTTTTGAATCAGATAGGCAAGAAAGGTTGCAAAAAAGGCTGTAAAAAATAAATCTCGCCATATACTAAGTGACACTTGTGGTGGAGTTTCAGTCAAAAGTCCCAGAATCAGGCTGGCTAAAGCAACCGTTCCAATCTGGACCGTGACAAAAGGAAGAGTAGGAAAGTCCTTAATATAGCGATCGACTAAAAGCATATGTAAAGCAAAACAAAAGGCACACAGTAAAACCAGGGGATCGCCAAGATTGAGCTTTAATCCTTGCTTCAACGATAAGAAGGCTAAACCAAGGGTGGCTGTGCCGACTCCAAGCCAGGCAAAAGAGCTTAAGCGCCTTTTATCGAGTAAACATGTTAAAAGGGGTACGATCACTACCGAAAGCCCGGTTATAAAGCCTGCATTAGAAGCCGTAGTGTATTTTAGGCCGATAGTCTGAAAACTGTACCCGCCAAAGAGGGCAAGGCCTACCAGCCCACCTTTTCTAATCAGTTTTTTGGAAAACGATTGCTTCCTGCTTAGCGAAAATACCAATAAGAAGAGGGCGGCGAGCATGAAACGTAGAGCGTTAAAAAAGAAAGGAGAGATGGCCCCTAAAGCATTTTTGATTACGACAAAAGTCATGCCCCAAATGGCGGTCACTCCTATTAAGAGCAGATCGCCTGTCAAGTGTCTATGGTTGTTCATAAGCTCACCTGCGGTAGTTAGTTTTATTTTTTACTCAGGACTCTATTTTTTCATAGAAATTTGTGTTAAGTCAAGCCTAAGGTCTAAATTTTAATTCTCTTTAATAATATTTAGTTAAGGATATTTCTTTTGAAAACGGTGGGGATTATGCGTAAAGTCGTGATCATTAAAGGGGTAAGTCTGGCTTTAGGCCTATCGCTTTTCCTGCTTGGCCTGGCTTTTTGCCAGGCTCTTTTGGACCATCAGCCCGTCAACTATCTTTCAGGATATACTCGTTGCTTTACGGCGGTCAGCCTGATTGCAGGAGGCTTTTATGCAGGCTACCGGTGGCTGCAAAGAGGATGGCTGGCAGGAGGGGCTGTTGGCTTCATTTATTGCTTGACAGGTTTAATTTGTTCCATTTTCTTAATTCCCAGAACCCCTTCAGTTCTTGATCTGTTTAATGCCTTAATTCCCGGGACGATTCTTTCCGGAATGGCAGGAGTGTGTGGGGTTAATATTGGGCGGGCTCAAAGAAAGCAGTTTAGAAGCACTGCAAGCAGCATAAAAAAGAGAGCCGACACTTAGGCAAGTTTAATTCGGTTGACACTTGGCTATAATAACGATATATTATTTATAGTTTAAAAGATTTAAAGGGTAGCACGATGAGGGGGAGGAGTATTCCTTGCCTTCCTTTGCAGAGAGGGAAACCTGGGCTGGAAGTTTCCTAAGGAAAGAGGAAGAAGGTCGCCCTGGAGTGGACAAACGGTTTTGCCCGTTATCGCAAAAGAAAGTGGCTGCTGTTTACAGCTAGTAAGGTGGTACCGCGGAGTTCCTTCGTCCTTAGTGATGAAGGATTTTTTTATAGGAACAAAAAGGTAGGGCCTTTAAGCTTTACAGGTTAGAAGTTTAAATAAGCCAAGATTTTCTAAAGGCTATTATTGCTGAAGCAGATCATCAATCCGAATCAAATAAGGAGGTTTTTTGCATGAGTGATCCAACAAACATACCTTCTACTTATAGTCCTCAAGAAGTAGAACAGAAATGGTATGAGTATTGGGAAAAGAACGGCTTTTTTCATGCCGAAGTTGAAAAGGATAAAAAACCTTATACCATAGTGATGCCACCACCTAACGTGACAGGTCATTTACATTTGGGACATGCTATGGATAACACATTACAGGATATCTTAATCCGTTACCACCGCATGAAGGGCTATAATACCCTGTGGGTACCAGGTACTGACCATGCGGGAATCGCTACTCAGGCAAAAGTAGAAGAGCACCTGGCCAAAGAAGGGATTAGTAAGTATGATTTGGGCCGGGAAAAGTTCCTGGAAAAAGTTTGGGAATGGAAACATACATATCATGCCCGGATCAGTAAACAGTTAAGAATGCTTGGCTCGTCCTGCGATTGGGACAGGGAGCGTTTTACCATGGATGAAGGCTGTTCCAAAGCAGTACGGGAAGTATTTGTCAGGCTTTACGAAAAAGGCCTGATTTATCGCGGAAACTATATTATTAACTGGTGTCCGAAATGCCATACTACCATTTCTGATATTGAGGTTGAGCACAAGGATACGCCGGGAAATCTGTGGCATGTAAGATACCCTATTAAAGGAGAAACAGATGCTTATATTACCATAGCTACCACTCGTCCGGAAACCATTTTGGGTGATACGGCAGTGGCTGTGCATCCCGACGATGAACGTTATACCCATCTGGTGGGAAAAACAGTGATTTTGCCAATAGTCGGCAGGGAAATTCCCATTATTGCTGATAGCTATGTGGATCCAGCTTTTGGTACAGGTGCGGTCAAGATTACGCCTTCTCATGATCCTAACGACTTTGAGATAGGCTTACGCCATAATCTTCCCCAGATTGTCGTTATCGACAAAGCCGCCAAGATGACCGAAGAAGCAGGTAAGTACCATGGTTTGGACAGGTATGAATGCCGGAAACAAATTGTTGAGGACTTAAAAGCCCAAGGCTATTTGGTAAAAGTTGAAGAACATAATCATGCTGTAGGCCATTGTTACCGTTGCGACACCGTTATAGAACCACTAGTATCCAGTCAGTGGTTTGTGAAAATGAAGCCCTTGGCTGAACCGGCCATCGAAGCTGTAAAACGGGGCGATATTAAATTTGTGCCGGAAAGATTCACTAAAATTTACTTAGGCTGGTTAGAAAACATCCGCGATTGGTGTATTTCCCGGCAGCTATGGTGGGGACACCGAATTCCTGTCTGGTACTGCCAGGACTGTGGCGAAATGATCTGTGCCAGCGAGGATCCTGCTGTTTGTCCCAAGTGTTCCAGTACCCGTTTAGAACAGGATCCGGATGTTCTAGATACTTGGTTTAGTTCCGGACTTTGGCCTTTCGAAACTTTAGGTTGGCCGGATAAAACACCGGAATTAGAACATTTTTATCCAACTTCTGTCCTGGTTACCGGCAGAGACATTATCTTTTTCTGGGTTGCCCGGATGATCTTTACCGCCCTGGAATTTATGCATAAAGAACCTTTTAAAGAGGTATTTATTCACGGTTTAATTTTGGACGCTCAAGGCCGGAAGATGAGTAAATCCCTGGGTAACGGTGTTGATCCCATCGAAGTAATTGAAAAATACGGCGCCGATACTTTGCGTTTTATGCTGGTTACGGGTAATACACCTGGTAATGACTTACGGTTCCAGTTTGAACGTTTAGAAGGAACCAGAAACTTTGCCAATAAAATATGGAATGCTTCCCGTTTTGTGCTTATGAACCTGTCCGATTTTAAGCCGAGTGAGGAAGAACCTGAATATACTTTGGCTGACCGCTGGATCCTTACTAAATACAATGAAACCGTGGATCAAGTAACTAATTTCCTGGATAAATACGAGCTGGGTGAAGCGGCCCGAACGATTTATGAGTTTATTTGGAGCCAGTTCTGCGATTGGTATATTGAGTTAGTTAAACCAAGACTTTACGGTAAGGAATCGCCAAAGAGCAAGTATACGGCTCAGTTTGTGTTAAATTATGTTTTGACGAATACCTTAAAGCTTTTGCATCCTTTTATGCCTTTTATCACTGAAGAAATCTGGCAGCACTTGCCGGAGGAAGGCAAAACCATTATGCTGACTAAATGGCCGGAAAGCATGGCAGAGTTGACCGATAAAGCTGCCGAGCGTGAAATGGATTTAATAATGGAAGTAATTCGTTCCATTCGTAACATCCGGGCAGAAATGAATGTACCGCCAGGGAAAAAAGCTGAAACAATAATTATAGCAAAAAGCAAAGAAGCATATGCTATAATTACCAAGGGACAAGAATACGTGGCCAGACTGGCACAGGGAGAACCTGTGAAAATAATAGAAGGAACCGGCTTTAAGCCCAGTAAGGCTGCTGCCGCCATTGTCGGTGACTTAGAGGTCTATCTCCCCTTGGAAGGACTAATCGACATGGAAGTGGAAATGAAGAGGCTGGAGAAGGAACTGAACCAAACCAGAAAAGAGCTGGCCAGAGTTACAGCTAAGTTAAGTAACGAAGGATTTTTGGCTAAGGCTCCCCGTGAAGTAATTGAAAAGGAACAGATTAAACAACGTGAAATGGCGGTAAAAGAACAGGCTTTACTTGAGCGTTTGAAGGTGTTCCAAGAATAAAAATGGCTGAAAGGCCGCAAAGGTGACAATAGATGAACTATGACGAAGCAATGAGCTATTTAAAAAACTTAACTAAGTTTGGCTGGAATCCCGGACTCCAGCGGATTAGAAAACTTATGTCCTTACTGGGTAATCCGGAAAAGCAATTAAAGGTCATTCATATTGGTGGAACCAATGGTAAAGGTTCCACCTCTGCTATGATTGCATCCATTTTACAGAAAGCCGGGTACCGAGTAGGGCTATTTACCTCACCTCATCTTCATGCTTATACAGAACGGATTCAGATAAACCGGGTCCAGATTTCCCAAGAGCGGCTTGTGAATTTGGTAAATACCGTTAAACCCTATATGGACCAAATGGTTGAAGAAGGTTTTGAGCATCCGACTGAATTTGAGGTTTACACTGCACTGGCACTTTTATATTTTGCTCAGGAAAAAGTAGATTTTGCGGTGATTGAAGTCGGTATGGGAGGGGCTATTGATTCGACTAACGTTGTTGAACCTTTAGTTGCTGTAATTACTAATGTAGGTATGGATCACATGGATTACCTGGGAAATACCTTGGAAGAAATCGCCAGGGTAAAGGCGGGTATAATAAAACCGGGCTGTAAAGTAGTGACTGCTGCAGATCGGCCTGAGGTGCTTAAGATAATTACGGAGGAGTGTCAAAAGAAACAGGTAGAGCTTATCAGGGTAGGAACGGACGTAAAATATGAAGTAAAATCATTGTCAGCAGAGGGAACTGCCTTTAATTTGCACGGTCTTGGGCAAGATCTGGCTGGCTTAGTTACTTCACTGATTGGCTATCATCAGGCCATAAACGGAGCTACAGCAGTTACGGCAATTCTCGCCTTAGAGCATTTTGGCATTAGGATACCTTTGGAAGCCATTCGGGAAGGTTTGGCCCAAACGGAATGGGCAGCCCGTTTGGAAGTAATCCGGAAAAAGCCCTTAGTCCTTCTGGATGCGGCTCATAATGTGGATGGGGCTGTTACTTTGAGACAGGCATTAGAGGAAATTTTTAAATATGACAAACTGGTTCTGCTCATTGGAATGCTGGCGGATAAGGAACGGCAAAAAGTCATGGAGATTTTAGGACCCTTAGCTTCCGCCATAGTCGTGACCAAACCTAATAATCCCAGGGCCTTAGATTGGCAAAGCATGGCTGAAATTGCCAGGAACTTTACGCCTGAGGTGTACCTGGAGGAAAAAGTTGAAGATGCAGTAGAAAAAGGGCTTACTTTGGTAGGACCGGATGATCTTTTATGCATTACCGGTTCCATTTATATGGTTGCAGATGCCCGAAGCTATTTAATGCCAAAACAAGTATGAATTTAACCCTGAAAGTTGAATCGGGATAAATTTTTATATTATAATTATAAAAATTATTTTGTTATGCTCATTGGAGGAGGCGAAACTGGTGAAGATTCCCAAGATCCCGGAAGCAACAATTACCAGACTGTCAGTCTATTCACGCTACTTAGATGAACTGCATAAAAAGCATGTCGTTACTATTTCATCCAATGAAATTGCCGAGGGAGTTGGAGTCAGTTCTGCCCAGGTCCGAAAAGACCTTGCGTATTTTGGAGAATTTGGGACCCGTGGCGTAGGATATAATGTAAAGGATTTACATGATTATATAATTAAGATTTTAGGACTAAACACCGAGTGGCATGTTGTGATGATTGGTGCAGGGCGTTTGGGCACGGCTCTGTCAATGTATGGCGGCTTTAAACAAAGGGGCTTTAAGGTAGTCGGTATTTTTGATGTTGATCCCAGAAAAATCGGTCAGTACATCAATGACATCAAAATAAGTCCTTTGGAGCACCTGGAGGAGATAGTTCGGGCATATAATGCCCAGATCGGTGTGATAACCGTACCTGCTGCCGAAGCCCAGGAAGTTGCAGACTTGCTTGTCAAAACGGGAATAAAAGCTATTTTAAATTTTGCCCCCAAAAACATCAATGTACCTTTTGATGTGGAAGTACGAAATGTAGATTTAGCAGTAAATCTGGAGGTACTTACTTTTAACCTGACGATGAAAAAGCCTTCTCAATCCTAATGTAAGATAAACGTCTTAGGTTTAAGACGTTCTTTTTTTCTTAATTTGGTAAACGGAGGGTTAGTATGAAGCTTATCTTAGCATCGGCCTCACCCAGAAGGAGGGAGCTACTTAAAATCTTAGGCTTGGATTTTGAAGTCATTCCAAGCCAGGTTGAAGAAAAAATAACCGCTAAAGAACCAACCTTAATTGTTACTTCCTTAGCGGAGCAAAAAGCTCGGGATGTGGCAAAACGGGTCAAGGAAGGTTTAGTTATCGGTGCCGATACAATTGTAACTTTGGAGGGAACAATTTTAGGCAAACCGAAGTCTAAAGAAGAAGCAGCAAAAATGCTTTCCATGCTAAGTGGCAAAGAACACCATGTGATTACCGGGGTCGCTTTGATCGATGTTACTAGCCAAAAGAGTTTAGTCGATTATGAGTTGACTAAAGTGTTTTTTAGGGATTTGACTGCCGAGGAAATAGAAAGTTATGTCCGAACCAATGAAGGTTTTGATAAGGCCGGAGCCTATGCCATTCAGGGCATCGGTTCCTTATTAGTCAAAGGTATTGAAGGTTGCTACTTTAACGTGGTAGGTCTTCCGCTGACCAAAATATATCTATTGCTTAAAAATTTCGGAATAGATATTTTATAGTAAGTGGGGGAGAAAATGAGTTATCGTCTTACCATCAAGGAAATGCCCGAAGATCTTCGACCGAGGGAAAGACTGCAAAAAATGGGTGCCCAAAGTTTAAGTGATGCAGAGCTTCTCGCAATTATTCTCGGTTCCGGAAGTCAAGCTGAATCCGCTCTGGACTTAGCATCCAGAATTTTGCTGGCCGGTGAAGGATTAGCTTTTCTGGCTAATGCAACCATGGAAGAATTGCTAATGCTTAAAGGTGTGGGCGTTGCTAAGGCAGCTCAGATTAAAGCGGCAGTGGAACTGGGAAAGAGACTGGCGACCCATCGTCTGGAAGGAAAGGTTTCTGTCAGCTCTCCGCAGAATGCAGCTTTAATCTTGATGGAAGAGATGAGATTCCTTGATCGGGAGCATTTTAAAGTAATGCTACTTAATACTAAGAATCATTGCATAAGTATTGAAACTATTTCCATTGGTACCTTAAATGCTTCTCTTGTCCATCCCAGGGAAGTCTTTAAGCTGGCAATTAAGAAAAGTGCAGCTTCCATAATTCTCGCCCATAACCATCCTAGCGGTGATTCTAAACCTAGTAAGGAAGATATCGAAGTAACCAGACGCTTGGTGGAGGCCGGAAAAATTATCGGGATCGAAGTATTAGACCATCTTATACTGGGTAACGGGAGTTTTACAAGTTTAAAAGAAACAGGCCGGATGTAAGATGACAAATCTTTCCCTTGCTAATCTTTCCCTTGTTGCGTAGGAAGGGTTCTTATATAATGAAAAAAGAAAGTCTAATAAGATTGAATTTAGGCAATGCTTGTTGCTTAGTTGGGAAGGAGAAAACATTAAATGTTTAATAAGGATTTGGGTATAGATTTAGGAACTGCTAATACCCTGGTTTATCAAAGAGGTAAAGGTGTTATTTTGCAAGAACCGTCGGTAGTTGCTATGCAAAAAGATAATGGCGCAGTATTAGCCGTAGGTGAAGAAGCAAAAAAGATGATTGGCCGGACCCCAGGTAATATTGTAGCTATTAGGCCTTTGAAAGACGGTGTTATCGCTGATTTTGACGTAACCATGGCTATGATGAAATACTTTATTGGCAAGGCTATCACCAAGTCTTTTTTTACCAGACCTAGAGTGGTAGTAGGTGTTCCTTCGGGAGTTACCGCTGTGGAAGAAAGAGCGGTGCGGGAAGCAGCCATTCAGGCAGGAGCGAAAGAAGCCTACCTGGTTGAGGAACCGATGGCAGCGGCTATTGGCGCAGGGCTTCCTGTCCATGAACCTACAGGTAACATGATTGTCGATATTGGTGGTGGCACTACGGAAGTTGCTATTATTTCCTTGGGTGGTATTGTTACCAGCCGTTCTATACGGGTTGGTGGCGATGAATTAGACGAAGCAATTATCCAGCATATCAAACGTAGATATAACCTAATGATCGGTGAACGTACGGCGGAAGAGATTAAAATTGAGATTGGGGCAGCCTTTTTTGCTGATACGCCTGAAGATAATGAGAGAAAAGAAATTGTCTACCCGGTAAGAGGAAGGGATTTAGTATCCGGTTTACCAAAGACTGTTGAGGTTGCTGCTCCGGAGATTCAGGAAGCCTTGACCGAGCCGGTAACCAGTATTCTGGAAGCCATTAAGGTTTGTTTGGAAAAAACTCCTCCGGAACTTGCCGCCGATATTATGGATCGGGGAATTGTAATGGCCGGCGGTGGTTCCATGCTCTGGGGATTGGATCGTTTAGTCAGTGAAGAGACCGGCATGCCGGTACATATCTGCGATAATCCTTTGAGTGCAGTTGCAGTTGGTACTGGCAAGGTCTTAGAAAATATCGAGGTGCTGAAAAAAGTGTTGTTAACCCCTAAGAGACTTGTGTAAGGGGTGGTTAGATTGGCCCGCTGGCGGATAAAAAAATCAACAATAGCAGTGCTTATTTTCATTGGCTTATGTGTAGTTACCATACGTCTAACTACTCCTAGCCGTAATTTTTTAACACCTTTTGAAATATGGTTCAGGGATTTATTAGCCCCGCTGCAGAGCGGGGTTAATACTGTTACCAGGTTTGGTCGTGATACCTTGGAAAACCTTTGGCAGTTGAAAGATTTACAAAAGGAAAATGAAGAATTAAAAAAGCAGGTAGAACAGCTTACGGCTGAAAACAATCTTTTAGAAGAGTACCGGCAGCAAAATATCCGCTTGCGTGAATTGCTTAACATGCAAAGCAGTCTTAGTTCGGAGTATGAGTATCAAACTGCCGAGGTCATAGCTCGTGATTTAAAAAACTGGAACCAACGACTTACCATTAACAAGGGAAGTAAAGACGGACTTGCTAAAGATATGGCCGTACTCACTTATAGAGGCTTGATTGGACGCATAAACTCGGTTACGGCTAAGACGGCTGAAGTAATCCTTCTTACGGACAGAGAAGGTGCGGTAGCTGCCCTTTTACAATCTTCCCGCTTTCCTGGCGTAGTAGAAGGTACTACCGATAATTCAGGTTTACTGCAGATGATTCACTTGCCTTTTGACGCACCGGTAAGTGAAAACGAAGTTGTCATATCTTCCGGGTTAGGCGAGATTATCCCGAAAGGATTACGGATCGGTTATGTAGTCGATGTCAAAATTGAACCTAATGGACTTATGAAAAAAGCAATGGTTAAGCCTTTTGCCGATTTAGACCGAATAGAAGAAGTCCTTGTGGTTACAGGGGTGAAAGGGGGAGAATAACTTGCGCTATCTGATTGTCACCCTTTCCCTGTTTGGCAGTTTAATCCTGGAGTCTACCTTGCTGGAGGAATTTAAGGTAGCGGGGGCAAAACCTGATTTACTCCTTATTTTTGTTGTCTTTTGGGCGCTTTTTTATGGAAAAGTCGAAGGAGCAAAGCTGGGTTTTATCTTTGGTTTAGCAGAAGATTTGTTTGTCAGCAGATTTATAGGATTAAATGTGCTGTGTAAGATGGGAGTAGGCTACCTGGTAGGCATGATGGAAAATAAATTTTTTAAAGAGAATTTTTTGGTACCTGCTTTTACCCTTTTTGTAGCAACGATTATCAATAATATTTTCTACTTGGCAATCATACAGGTGGCAGGAGTAGGTCAAAACCTTGCTGTCTTTATTTGGGAGGCCACCATTCCGACAGCAATCTATAATGCTTGTTTGAGCTTTTTGTTTTACGGTAAATTTTATGATCTTGCTACGAAAGGTTACCTTGGGCCTGGACGTAGAAGCTAGCCAGTCATTGGTCTCAGTTCCTGGTGAATTGAGGCTGGGGATTAAGACTAAGCTTTAGAGCAGGAACTTCACCGGGACTACGGAAAGGGTGAGTTTCATGGAGGAAAAACGGAAAAAAATCGATAACTTGCTAAGGTTTTTTTTAGTCATGGTCAGCCTGATTTTTCTTAGTCTTGGTGTAAGACTTTTTTATTTGCAGGTAGTTAATGAAGAAGTTTACCAAACCAAGTCTGAACAGAACCGGATTCGTTTATTAGCTATCGAACCGCGGCGGGGAGACATTCTAGACGCCAATGGACAGGTTCTGGCCACCAGCAAACCTGTCTTTAATATAACCATGTCTCACCTTGATGATAAAGAAAGCGAAAAAATGGCCGTGAACAATTTGGCTAAGCTTTTAAACATGCCTGATTTAACTGCCGAAGTAATTCAGGAAAAGATTAATAATCATTCCAGAAAGTTTGAGCCAGTAGAAATAGTTAAGATTCCCTGGGGTAAAGAAGCTACAGAATTGATCAGTCGTTTAGAGGAAAGAAGGGATGAACTGCCGGGTGTTAATATCGTGGTGGAGCCGTTGCGTTATTATCCAAACGGTAGCCTGGCAGGTCATCTTTTAGGATATATTGGGCAAATCAGCGAGGAAGAGTTGGAACGATATGGTGAAGATGTTTATGATTTAAATGACAAAATCGGCAAAACAGGCTTGGAACGGGTTTACGAAAGATATCAGGAAACTGAAAACGGCCCTGAAATCGGTTTGCGCGGTAAAAAAGGAGCACAACAGGTAGAGGTAGATGCTACCGGACGGGTGGTAAGAGAACTGCCTTTAACCATTCAGCCTGTTCCAGGCAATACTTTACAGCTTACCCTCGACGCCAAACTGCAAAAAGTATTGGAAGATTCATTAGATGAGGTAATAGCTGAAGTAAAGAAAAAATTTCCCAAGGCTAAAGCAGCAGGAGCAGTAGTACTGGATGTCAAAACCGGAGCAATCTTGGCTATGGCTTCCAAGCCTGACATGAATCCTAATGACTTTGTAGACGGTTCTTTTGCCCAAAAAGCAGACTATTATAACGATAAGGACCTCTTACCTGTTTTCAACCGGGCCTTGCAAGCTACCTATCCTCCCGGTTCAACATTTAAAATGGTCACCGCTATGGCTGCTTTGGCTTCAGAAGCCAATATTGATCCGACCTACAGGGTGAATTGCGCTGGAAGGTATTGGAAAGCACCTTACATCAAATGCACGAAAGTACACGGTAGAGTTAACATGTATGAAGCAATAGCCAAATCCTGTAACACTTATTTTCAATATGTGGGTGAATTGGCCGGGATAGATAAAATCAATGAGGTCGCTAAGGAATTTGGGTTAGGTGTAAAAACAGGTCTTAGCGATGTCTTGGGAGAGTCAGCCGGGATAGTTCCTTCTCCGGAACGCAAGGAAAAGCTTAATGAACCATGGGTAAAGGAAAAACACGAAGAAAAGGTTGCTGAGATCGAGGAAAAATATGATAAGTTGATCAGTCAGGCAGAAACTGATAGGGAAAAGAAGAAATTAACCCGGGAAAAGAACCAGGCTTTAAATCAGGAAAAGTCTCGCTATAAGATTGAATATAACTTTTATGTGAAGTGGAAACCCTATGAAACCTATAATACTTCGATTGGGCAAGGGGATAACAGCTATACTGTTCTACAATTGGCTAATTATATTGCTACCCTGGCCAATGGTGGGAATCGTTACAAACCCTATCTAGTTGAGAAGATTATTTCGCCTGACGGAGATGTCATCAAAGAGTTTGAACCTGAGCTGGTTCATAAGGTTTCTTTGGATCCTCAAATTCTAGAGGAAGCCAAAAAAGGTATGCTGCTTGTTACTCAGCCTGGTGGTACGGCTTATTCTTTGTTTAAGGATTTTCCTCCGGAGATTAAAGTCGCTGCTAAAACCGGTACAGCTCAAACCGGCAGGGTTGGTGACGACAAAAATAGGGAGTTCCACGGCGTTTTTGTTGCATTTGCTCCCTATGACGATCCCCAGATTGCTTTTGCCGGGGTGGTCGAGTATGGGGAAAGCGGTTATGGATCAGCAGGAAAAGTGGCTAAGGCAGTTTTTGAAGAATACTTTGGCCTAACTAATAATTCTGAGGACATTAAAGACAGGACTTTAACATCGCCTTTGGAGGAAGATACACCGGGTATAGACTAGAAAAAAGTCAATCATTTTACGCTGGTGTCCGCTAATGTCCGAATTTGTAAGAAAAACGAGGAAAAAACACCTCGTTTTTTTCTAATTTATGCAGGATTTGGATTAAATTTCGTAGAAACTTAAAGCGATTTAAGAAGAGTTTACCTTGTGAGCAGTCCTCAACAGGTAGGTTAGACGAGCTTCTGGTAAAATTTGGGAGGAACGCTTATGAAAATACCATTTTCGGCCTTAGACGAAGAGAATTTAATGGGACAAGCACCCTCCTTGTTTGTCAAAAAGAAAACTTCCCAACCTTCCAGTGAAAAGATTAATTTAGACAGAGAGCGGGGCGGGCCTGCTCAATCTGAACAAGATGAGGTTTTGGCTGACGAAAATACCATCTTGATTCAGCGTACCATTAGATCTGGGCAAAGTATTAGGTATGAAGGAAACGTAGTGGTCATGGGTGACGTTAATCCGGGAGGGGAAATTATTGCCGGAGGAAACATTATTGTGCTGGGTAATTTGAGAGGAGTGGTTCATGCAGGTGCTTTTGGATGTGAGAAGGCAATAGTTGCAGCTTTTCGTTTACAACCTACCCAGCTTAGAATTGCTAACCATATTACCAGAGCTCCAGATGGAGAAGATATTACTCCTGATCAACCCGAAATAGCCCGGATTCATAATGGGGTTGTCATCATCGAGAAGTATCATTCCAGCGGGAATCGAGGGCAAACATATTTCTTTTCTGAATAAGGATTAACTTTTATAATTGCTTTTAGATTATTCATTGGGTAGATGGCAAAAGAGGAGGATAAAGAATGGGAGAAGTTATAGTAATAACCTCAGGAAAGGGTGGGGTAGGCAAAACCACCACAACGGCAAACATTGGCACGGGTCTTGCCAGTCTTGGGAAAAAGGTAGTATTGGTTGATACAGACATCGGCTTACGCAATTTAGATGTGGTTTTAGGTTTGGAAAATAGAATTGTCTATGATCTTGTCGACGTGGTACAAGGGAATTGCCGCTTGAAGCAAGCCATGATCAAGGATAAACGTTTTGAAGATCTTTGCCTGATACCAGCAGCCCAAACTAAAGATAAGACCGCCGTTTCTCCTGAGCAAATGGTTGATTTGACAAACCAACTTAAGGAAGAGTTTGATTTCGTTATCATCGACTGTCCGGCAGGTATAGAGCAAGGTTTTAAAAACGCAATAGCCGGCGCGGAAAAAGCAGTCGTGGTTACTACTCCCGAGATAGCCGCTGTACGGGACGCAGACAGAATTATCGGTCTTTTAGAAGCATCTGAACTTCGTGATCCAAAACTTATCATTAACCGAATAAGACCCAGCATGGTTAAAAAGGGAGACATGATGGATATTGACGATATAATTGATATCCTGGCTATTGACCTTTTAGGAGTTGTACCGGAAGATGAGGCTATTGTGATTTCGACTAACAAAGGCGAGCCTGCCGTGCTAGATAAATCCTCCAAAGCAGGTGAGGCTTACAGGAATATTGTCCGACGGGTTTTAGGCGAACACGTGCCCTTGATGAACTTAGAGGCAACCAATGGTTTAATGGGTAAATTGAAAAAATTATTTGGTGTCGGTTAAAGTGGATTAAACAGGAGGCTGGGATCAATGTTAGAGTTTTTACAGAGGGTACTTGGTTTGGAACAACCTACTGCCAGTAAAAAAGTTGCTAAGGAACGTTTGCGCTTAGTGTTATTTCATGACCGGGCTGACATGTCTCCTCAACTAATGCAAGCTTTAAAAGAGGATTTGATCAAGGTGATCTCAGAGTATATGGATATCGATAAAGCTAATTTAGAGGTCAGTTTATCTAATGAGTCAGATGGGGTTGCTTTGGTCTGCAATATTCCTGTCTTGAGTTTAAAACGTTCAGTTAGTTAATCTTTTTAGGGAAACTGCTATTTCAATTTGGCAGTTTCCTTTTTTTACTCTTAGTCTCCTCTAGTTAAGGTTTAACTAGTACGATATAATAGTAAAGGACTAGGGGGGAGACCGTTGGACAGGAAACTTTTAAAAAACCTTGATTGGATGTTTGTGCTTACACTGCTTGCTCTGCTGGTAATTAGCAGTTTCGTCCTCGCCAGTGCTTCACGCAGTGTGGTAACCAGTGATCCTTACTATTATGTTAAACGCCATGTGCTCAATATTGGGACTGGCCTAGTTATGATGGTGATCGCGGCAAGCTTTAATTATGTGCAGTTGGCCAGGATGGAACGTTTTTTGTATATTTTTAACCTGATATTTTTGGCTATAGTATTGATTCCGGGGATAGGCAAGGAAGCTAACAATGCCCAGAGTTGGATAGCTCTTGGCAGTTTTTCTCTTCAGCCTTCTGAATTTGCCAAGGTTCTTTTGATCATAACCTTTGCCCAGTTTTTAGTTAACCGGCAAGGTAAGCTAAAAACTTTTAAAGATTTTATCCCTTGTTTCCTCTATGTAGCCGGCCCACTGCTTCTGATTTTAGCCCAGCCGGATTTAGGTACTTCACTGGTATTTATAGCTATCATGTTTGGTATGATGCTGATGGCCGGGGCCAATCCCAAACTGTTGGGTGGCTTATTTTTCGGGGGAATTGGACTGATTGTGGCTTTATTATGGCTCCACTTTAATTTTGACCTGCCTTTACCATTGAAAGAATATCAGATTATGCGTCTGGTAGTGTTTTTAGATCCTTATGCTGACGGGAAAAACGGCTTGGGTTACGGTTATAACATCATCCAATCCTTAGTAGCCGTTGGTTCCGGCGGCTTATGGGGTAAGGGCTTGTTTAACGGCACTCAGGCTCAGTTGAATTTTCTACCCTATCACCATACCGACTTTATCTTTTCAGTCATTGGGGAAGAACTTGGTTTTGTAGGCAGTCTAATTATTTTAGGACTTATGTTTTTATTACTTTACCGGATTCTTCGGATTGCCCAACAAGCTAAAGATTTATACGGTGTTTTGATCTGTACCGGGGTTGTTTCCATGTTTACCTTTCATATTCTGGAAAATGTAGGCATGGCTATTGGCATGATGCCTATTACAGGTATTCCTTTGCCACTTTTTAGTTACGGCGGAAGTAATATGTGGGCTAACCTGTTAGCCTTAGGAGTCGTTTTAAGTATTAACTTACGAAGACAGGTAATTAACTTTTAAAGACTGCTCAGGCAGTCTTTTTTGTTGTGAGATGCTTTTAGTTTTTAGTAAAAAGTTAAACAATACCGAGTAAGTGCGCTAAGCAAGTAGCGCGCTTTTTTATTGGACATTAAAAGTCATAACTTCTACGTACAAGCATATATTTAGCATAGAAAGTATAGAAAGCATAGAAATTGAATTCAAAACTTAATACACAAAACATTTAACTCTTGAAAGCGGGGGAGTAGGTTGAAATATAAATGGGGAGAGTTAGACAGGGAAAATAACGATTACTATAACAGGTGGGAATTGCCCGGAGGAAGACAATGGTTGGGTCTTGGGGCTGCTTTTGGACCGAAAAGATTTCGCTTGCCGGTTGTCGATATATTATGGGTTAAACAGGCAGTTGGGGCAATAATCTTGGCAGTTGTAATACTTGCTTTCTTGGCCTGGGACAGCCCTGCCTTAAGGGGGGTACAGGAAAGATTACGCTATCTGGTTGCCGAAGAGCGTAGTGACATGACACCTGCTTTAGAAACTTTGGTGCGGGAAGGCCTATGGCTTGATCCTTATGAAAGGCAAGTATTTAAAGATTCTACCGGTTCAGTGTCAAAGGCCGAAGAAATTATGTCTATTCCTGTTTCAGGTCAATTTTCCAGAAAATTTGGCTGGATAGAATCAATTAGCGGAAATAAGGCTTTTCACAGCGGAATAGACATTGAAACAGAACTTAATGCACCTATCCGGGCTGCTTTGACAGGTGTGGTTGCAAAAGTGGATTCCAGTGATAAACTTGGTCGATTTATAGTCCTTGACCATGGAGACGGTCTAACTACCGTCTATGGTACCTTAGGAGAAATTTTGGTAGAAGAAAACCAAGCCGTTAAACAAGGACAAATAATTGCCAAAGCAGGAAAGTTGAAAGACACCGGTCGGGGTCAACTTCACTTCGAAGTCAGGGAAAACAACAAAGCAGTTGATCCTTTGGAAAAAATAGCCAATGTAAAAACCAGTATCTAGGTATAAAAGATGAAGCTAATTAAAATAAAGGGTATCCAAATAATTATTAACGACTTTTTTATCTTACTCCTTCTGGCCTACGGAATGTTGGGGGTATTCTCTTATGCCCTTTTTGCTTTTTTGGTCGTTCTGGTTCATGAATTTGCCCATTCCTACCTTGCCCAAAAGTCTGGTTTGAGGGTCAAAGAGGTAGAATTATTTCCTTTCGGTGGTGTGGCAAGGCTTGAAGGTATGTTAGAATATAGTCCGGCCCTGGAGATAAAAGTTGCATTGGCAGGCCCTTTAAGCAACTTTTTTTTACTCTACCTGGGCTTCTTAGTTCATCGTTATCTTAACTGGCAAGGTCCTTTGTATACGCTTTTTAAGACCGTCAATCTTACCCTGGGTTTGTTTAACCTCTTACCTGCTTTTCCCTTAGACGGCGGACGGATTATTCGAGCTTTATTGGCAAGCCGGATAGGCTTGGCTGAAGCAACTTACAGGACATCTCTATGGGGAAAGTATCTTGGGCTCTGTTTAGCAATTGCCGGGATCATAGGCTTATACCTGAAAGTAACGGACTTAAACGCTTTTCTTGTTGCCCTTTTCATTTTTTATACAGCTTCTAAACAGGAAGAAACTAACATGTATCTCTTTCTACGTTATTTGATCCGCAAAAACAAAGAGTTTAACGAACGGCAAGTCTTGGAAGTCAAAAAGTTAGTAGCTTATCCAAATGTATCTTTAAAATCCCTTGTGTTCAAGTTTAGCCCGGGAAAATACCATATCGTTACCGTCTTAACCAAGGAGGGGAAAATTCGAGGAGAACTTACAGAGCACCAGATAATCGATGCCCTGTTTACCAAGGGAAGCACAGTTACGCTAGAAAAATTGGTTGAGTAGTTTCGTTGGAAGTTCTAACAGGTAAAAAATTTAGGACTGTAGAAGTTACAAAAATAGGGTATACTTAAATAATGATATTTAGCTTAGAATAGGGGATGAAGATGCGGCAGATAATTGAAGAACAAATTTTGCCACTGGTTGTTAAACCGATCCGTTACCAGGGCAATGAATATAATGCGGTACATAAAAACTGGGAAGATTGTGCCGTCAGGATGGTTTTTGCTTTTCCTGACCTCTATGAGGTAGGTATGTCCCATTTAGGCCTGCAGATTCTTTACGGGCTGGTCAATGATCAACCTGATTTGCTGATGGAAAGGACCTTTGCTCCCTGGGTGGATATGGAAAAGCTTTTGCGGGAAAAGGGCCTTCCTCTTTTCAGCTTGGAATCTTACCGGCCGGTAAGAGATTTTGATTTTATGGGCTTTACCCTTCAGTACGAGATGAGCTTTACTAATATTCTTAACATGCTGGATTTAGGAGGTATACCCCTTAAAGCGAAGGAACGGGACGATTCTTATCCAATTATCATTGCCGGTGGGCCTTGTGCCTATAATCCAGAGCCCCTGGCTGACTTCTTTGATCTGATTGTCTTAGGGGACGGGGAAGAAGCCCTCCTAAAAGTTCTCCGGCTTGCCAAAGAATTTAAAAAGCATGGACGAATAGCTAAAGAAGAATTCCTGGCAGAAGCGGTGAATTACAGGGGTATTTATGTTCCGGCTTTTTATGAAGCAAAGTATGGGCCTGATGGAACTTTTAGGGAAATTATACCTCTAAAACCTAACGCACCTGCAAAAGTAGTTAAAAACGTGGTGGAAGATTTAAATAAGGCTTACTTTCCGACCAAGCCCATTGTTCCTTATGCCGACACAGTTCATGACCGGGTGATGTTGGAAGTTTTAAGAGGCTGTACTCGGAGCTGCCGTTTTTGTCAGGCCGGTGTACTCTATCGCCCGGTGCGGGAAAGGGATCCCCAAACTTTAGTTAAGCAAGCCAAGGAACTGGTACGGGCTACAGGACATAACGAAATCTCCTTAACTTCTTTAAGTACGGCTGATTACACTTGTGTCCAGCCTTTAATAACTTCCCTGATGGAGGAATTTGCCGAGAAAAATGTAGGAGTATCCTTGCCTTCTTTAAGGGTAGACGCTTTTTCAGTTGACTTAGCAAAGGAAATTCAAAAGGTAAGGAAAACGGGCTTAACTTTTGCTCCGGAAGCCGGGACCCAGCGGATGCGGGACGTTATTAATAAAGGCGTGACGGAAGAAAATTTAATGGAAGCTGTAACAGGGGCCTTTAGAGCGGGTTGGACAACCATTAAACTTTATTTTATGATAGGTCTGCCGACGGAAACCATGGAAGACGTGGCCGGAATTGCTGATCTGGCCTATAAAGTTGTTAGGTTAGGCAAGCAAATTTTAAAAGAGCAAAACATCAAGAAACCGGTGAAGGTGACCGTCAGTGTGTCTTCTTTTGTGCCTAAAGCCCACACGGCCTTTCAATGGGCTCCTCAGGACACTATAGAAACCCTGGAGAAAAAACAACAATATCTCAAATCCTTAATCAAAGACCGGAACATTACTTATCATTACCACGATGCGCGCTTAAGTTTTCTGGAAGCTGTTTTTGCCAAAGGAGATCGCCGCTTGGGAAAAGTCCTGGAAAAGGCTTGGCAGTTAGGCTGCAAATTTGACAGCTGGTCAGAACAGTTTAAATATGATTTATGGCTTGCCGCTTTTACCGACTGTGGCGTAGATCCGGCTTACTATGCTTACAGGGAAATAGAATTTGCCGAAAAGCTTCCCTGGGATCACCTGGTTACAGGAGTCAGGAAAGAGTATCTATATCAGGAGTATCAGAAAGCATTAGCGGAAAAATTAACTACTGACTGTCGCTTGGATCATTGTACAAATTGTGGGGTATGCGGCGATCTAAAAGTAAAATTAGTACTTCAGGGGAGGCGGTAAGGTGGGCACTTATCGTTTAGAGTTTAGTAAAGGACCGGAAGTGCGCTTTATTTCTCATTTAGAATTAATGCGAGCCTTTGAACGGGCCATGCGAAGGGCTGGGCTTCCCCTTGCTTTTTCCGAGGGCTTTAACCCTCACCCTAAAATGGCCTTTGCCTCCGCTCTGGCAGTAGGGGTTACCAGTGACAGTGAATATCTGGACCTGGAGTTAAGAGAGGACTTAGCTGCTGAGGAAATAAAGAATAGGTTAAACCAAAGCCTACCGCCCGGCTTAAAGGTAAAACAGTGTGTTTTTTTAGCTAAAAAGGAAAAAGCCCTTATGGCTATGGTCGCCTTAGCGAGTTATCAGGCTAAGGTTAAATTGTTAAGTAGTCTAAGTCAGGCAGAATTGGAGAAATTGAGTGCAGCGTTACTTCAGAAGACTTCTCTGGTTATCGAAAAAGCAGGGAAAAAAGGTCCTGAAGCAAAAGATATTCGGCCTGGCCTTAAGGAATTAAGATGCATAGGGATAGAAGACGGTTGGGCTGAATTTACCTTTGCAGTCCAGTCCGGCAGTGAAGGGAATATCAGACCTGAAGAAGTCCTCAAAGCCCTTAAGGAAATTGGGCAAATACCCATAGAAGTAGACTTGGCGGTTATTAAGCGTACCGGCTTATTCAAAAAGGAAAATGGCAGATTTAAACCCCTCATAGAGCCTAAGGAGTGACACTCTTGTATAAGGAAATTGTCGTCCAGGTAACTCCCGCGGAAACTGCTGTTGCCGTTTTGGAAGACCAAAGGTTGATGGAAATCTATCTGGAAAAAGAGGAAAATTATCATCTGGCAGGCAATATTTACCGGGGTAAAGTAGTAAATGTCTTACCCGGTATGCAAGCTGCCTTTGTTGATATAGGACTGGAGAAAAATGCTTTTCTCTATGTGGAAGATGCTCATCCTAATAAAATCTTGCGTGGGGAAGATGAATCAATAGTCAAGATGCCCCAGATCAGTGACTTACTTAAAGTTGGCCAGACCGTTACCGTGCAGGTGCTTAAAGAGCCACTTGGCACCAAAGGGGCCAGGGTTACTTCCAATATTACTCTCCCGGGCAGATTTTTGGTTTTAATGCCTACTCTTAACTATGTAGCCATATCAAGGCGAATCGAAGATGAGACTGAACGGGTAAGATTAAAGAACATTGTCCAGAAATTTTTACCTGAAGGAGTAGGAGTAATAATCCGTACAGTGGCGGCTAATGCCAGTGGGGAAGAACTTGAGGAAGATTTTCACTACCTCATGTCAGTCTGGGAAATGGTAAAGGAAAAGAGTAAAATTCCTCCTCCTGCCCTGGTTCATCAAGACTTAGGACTTTTCGAACGCATTTTAAGGGATGTTTTAACGGAAGACGTTACTAAATTAGTGGTAAATTCAAAAGAGGCCTTTTATAAGATCATGGAATTTGCCGAGGCAGTTGCTCCTTATCTCAAAGGCAAAGTAGCCTTTAAGGAGACAACCGATCTTTTTAGTGAATATAATATTCCCTCTCAAATTGAACAAGCTTTACGCAGAAAAGTCTGGCTTGATTGCGGAGGCTACCTGGTGATCGACGAAGTTGAGGCTTTGACGGTGATCGATGTGAATACGGGAAAATACATCGGTTCAACTAATTTAGAAGAAACTATTTTAAAGACCAACCTGGAAGCTGCCGTGGAAATTGCCAGACAGTTGAGACTAAGAAACATTGGCGGGATAATAATAATTGATTTTATCGATATGGAAAAACCTGCTCACCAGCAACAAGTGTTAGATGTCCTTGAACGGGAGCTGAAAAAGGATAAAGTAAAAACCAATGTTTTGGGAATTACTCAGTTAGGGCTCGTGCAGCTTACGCGGAAGAAAGTATCTCGTAGTTTAAGCCGTATTTTGCAGAAAGAATGCCCTTATTGTCAAGGGACCGGTTTGGTTCTCTCCGAAGAAACGGTCTGCCTAAAAGTCAAAAAAGAAATAATTAAAGCAACTGAACTTACTGCACCGCTGATTTTGGTGGAAGTCCATCCCGAGGTAGCTGGACTGCTGTTAAAAAACGAGAACAATTTTTTACAGCAGCTTAAGGAAAAGACAGGTAAAAAGATTTTAATTCGGGGGATTGCAACATTCCATCTTGAAGAAATTAAGATTACTAAAGCATTCACTGAAGATCAACTGGTCCAGACTTATAGTCCTTTGCAAGTAGGTGAGATTTTGCAATTAAAAATAGTAGGTGTACGGGATGAAAAAAGCGGTATTGCTTATTTTAACAGTGTAGAAATAATCGTAAAGGACGGAAAGCCTTTCTTAGGCCAGGAAGTGTTAGTTGAGATTACCCGGCTAGACAAGGAAAACGCAAAAGGCCGAATAGTTGCAAGGCAATTCCTTGACTAAGGAACCGGTCTATGTTAAAATCAGTTATTGTAAGTGCCTATAGGTTGCTCTATGGCGCTGAAAACCGCTCGGTTAAGGTTTAAAACGTTTTGTTACCTAGGCCGGCGAGTCTTTGCAGTAGGAGGTGCACTAAAAGTGTACGCAATTATTGAAACCGGTGGTAAACAGTACCGGGTTGCTGAAGGTGACGTTTTAAAGGTAGAAAAGCTAGATGCTGCAGAAGGAGAATCTGTAGTTGTCTCCAAGGTTTTAGCAGTTGGGACGGACAGTGGCTTAAAGGTAGGTACCCCACTAGTTGAAGGTGCTAAGGTTACTTTAAAAGTTAAGTCCCATGGCAAAGGTGAGAAGATCGTTATCTTTAAGTACAAACCTAAAAAGAACTACCGTAAAAAACAGGGTCACCGTCAACCTTACACTGAGGTTGTTGTAGAGAAAATTGAAGCTTAAATGATTACTGTAGAAGTTTTCTTAGATGAAAAAGAGTTTATTCAAGGTTTTAGGGTAGAAGGGCATTCAGATTTTGCTCCTCATGGTGAAGATATTGTCTGCTCTGCCGTTTCTGCCTTAACTCAGACAGCTGTTCTAGGACTGACTAAATATTTACACCTGACCCCCGAAGTGAGTATTAAACCGGGAGATATGGAATGTTTTTTGCCGAAACAGCTGGCTGGGGAACCATTTAAACTGGCTCAAGCGATATTAAAAACTCTTGTTTTAGGTCTGATGGCTATAGAAGAGTCTTACGGGGAATATGTTGTCGTTCAAAAAAGGAGGTGGAGGTAATGTTTAAAATGGATCTCCAACTGTTTGCCCATAAAAAAGGTGTCGGCAGTTCCAGAAACGGTAGAGACAGCCATGCTAAAAGACTTGGTGTAAAAAAGTCTGATGGTACTTTCGTTACTGCAGGTAATATTTTAGTTCGCCAAAGAGGCACTAAAATTCATCCGGGTATTAATGTAGGTATTGGTAAAGATGATACTTTGTTTGCTTTAATCGACGGAATTGTTGCCTTTGAACGCAAAGGTAAGGATAAAAAGCAAGTTAGTGTATACGCCCAAAGCGCTATGTAAAGACGACCCTCTGCCACAAAGCAGAGGGTTTATTTTGTATATGGTCTAAAACTGCTGTTTCTAATTGTCAAAAATTCGAATTAATGCCAAGTTTTATTGTAGTGCTAAAGGATAAACCTTACCAAAGTCGAATATCTAGAAAGCGATGTTGGACATTGGTGGAGGTGTTTATCATTAGTAGTGAACGGGAATTCATGCGATTTTTAAGAGTTTACAAGCACGATTTCCTTAATCATCTGCAGGTAGTATTAGGCTATTTGCAGTTAAAAAAACCGGAACGGGCACTTGAGTACTTAAAAGAAGCAATAGAAGAGGTCGAAAAAAGCGGTTCCGTTATGCGCTTGGGTCTTCCTTCGGTAGCTTTTTGGCTTTTATTAGAGGAATTGAAGCAAAAAGAACAAGGTATAATTTTTCAGCTGACAAATGATACGGATTTTATAGCTTCGGAAGAGCAAGAACAAGCTATTTTAACTTGTCTAAAACCTTTAGTTGAGGAAATAGGTTGCACCATCGGTAATTTACCTTATGAAAAAAGAGCTTGGTGCTTAAATTTAACTGGGCGGTCCAGTTTAAATCTGCTTTTTACCTTGCCCAGGTTGGAAGGCCTTGAATGGGAAAACATCTTTAAAGCAAAGTCTTGCCCTGAAAAAGGGCTAAAGCTTAACACTTCTGGATGGGCAACAGAGGAAAATTATTTTTACCGGTTGGAATTTTCGATTAGTTAGCTTGACAATTGGTTAAAATGATGATGTTATGATAAGTCTGTCCCTGTTGCCAGGAATAGCTTAAGAATACCTATGCGTCAGGTGATGTTAATGTTTTATGATTATGCCAAGATTTATGTGAAAGCCGGAGACGGAGGAAACGGTGTTGTCTCCTTCCGTCGTGAAAAATATGTGCCGGCCGGCGGGCCCAACGGAGGAGACGGAGGTCGGGGCGGCGACGTCATCTTAGTTGCTGATGCCGGTCTAAGAACCTTGGTTGATTTTAAATATAAAAGACACTATAAAGCTGAACGCGGTGAACACGGGCAAGGCAAGAACATGCATGGCAAGGATGGGGAAGACTTAATCATTAAAGTGCCCGTAGGAACCATAGTAAGGAATGCGGAAACCGGTGAGGTCCTGTCAGATATTGTAAGGCCTGGCCAGCAAGTAGTAATTGCCAAAGGCGGCCGGGGTGGAAGAGGTAATGCCCGATTTATGAGCAATCAGAATAAGGCACCCCGCTTGGCCGAAAAAGGCGAACCGGGCGAAGAATTATGGATTACTTTAGAATTGAAGCTTTTGGCTGATGTGGGCCTGGTTGGTTTGCCCAATGCAGGCAAGTCTACTCTGATCTCCAGAATATCTGCGGCAAGACCTAAAATTGCTGATTATCCTTTTACAACTACCATACCTAATTTAGGAGTAGTTCAAATAGCTGATCAGAGTTTTGTGGTTGCCGATATCCCCGGCTTAATTGAAGGCGCTCATACCGGCGCAGGCTTAGGTCACGATTTTCTAAAGCATATTGAAAGAACACGCTTAATCATCCATGTGGTTGATGTAGGTAATGTTTATCAAAGGGATCCTTATCAAGACTTTCTGGCTATCAACCGAGAATTGGAACTGTATAATAAGGATCTAGCCCAAAAACCTCAAATCATCGCTTTAAATAAAATAGACTTACCCGGAGCGCAGGATAATATGCAAACTTTTTTGGAAAGAGTTAAAGGCTATGAGGTCTTTCCCATTTCTGCCGTTACCGGGGAAGGAATTGAACCACTTTTATATCGAGTACTGGAATTGTTAGAAGAGCTAGCCCAGGCAGCTCCTGAACCTGAGCTTCTGGAAAATGTTAAAGTTACGAAGGTTCTACCTAAAGAACGCTTCCATATTGAGGTAGAAGATGGTATATTTATCTTGACAGGTAAAGAAATAGAAAAACATTTTGCCATGACTGATTTTGAAAACGAGGAATCAATCAGACGTTTTCAGAATATCATGAAGAAAATGGGCGTTGACGATGCGCTACGTGCGAAGGGAGCCAAGGCTGGTGATGTGGTTCGTATCAAGGACCTAGAGTTTGATTTCGTAGATTAAGCTTGAACAATTATGAAACGGAGGTTTTTGGTAAGACATCATGGAACAGTGCTTTCACTGTGGAAACTGCGAACAAGACGATTTGACTTATTATTGCACTGCCCGTAACGAATTTATCGTCAAAGAAGCAACAACCGTACTGGAAAAGAGCAAGTGCAGTACCGGATGGAAAAAGGGAGATCCGGGCTATGAAAAGAGGCGTAGACAGATTCGTCAAGACAAAGTTGAACTAAGAAAAAGCGTTTCCTAACAACCCACTTGTGGGTTGTTTTTTTATTTTAGGAAGATAGGAAACTTTATGCTATAATAAATGCCAAAACTATTATTATAGGAGTGAAGATATGTTAACCGGTAAACAAAAAAGTTATTTGAGATCCTTAGCCAATACAATGGATCCCATCATTCAAATAGGTAAAGGCGGCATTAGCCCAACGGTTTTGAACCAGATAAATGAAACCCTGGAAGCAAGAGAATTGATTAAAGTTCGGGTTCTGCAAAATTCAAGTGAAGATCCTGAAGAAGCAGCGGAGCAAATAGCTCAAGAGCTTGGGGCAGAAGTGGTCCATGTGTTGGGGCGAAATATGATATTCTATCGTTCTTCCCAGAAAAAACCGGTGATTGAATTACCTTAAACTGATATTTTAGAGGCGAGTGGGCAAGATGCAGGAAAACCAATGGAAAGATATCTTGATTAATGCCAAGCGGATCGTGGTGAAAGTAGGTACCAGCTCTTTAACTCATCAAACAGGCAAATTGAATCTTTTTCAGTTGGAAAGACTCATTCGAGAATTGGCCGATTTAGCTAACCAGGGCAGGCAGATCATCCTTGTCACCTCCGGTGCGGTAGGCGCCGGTATAGGCAAGCTGGGGCTAAGATCCAAGCCTAAGAATATGCCTGAAAAGCAAGCTGCGGCTGCCATCGGGCAAGGGCTGCTGATGCATATGTATGAAAAGTTTTTTGCCGAATATGGGCATATTGCAGCTCAAATTTTGTTAACCAGGGAAGATTTGGCTGACCGGAAACGGTATCTCAATGCCCGCAATACTTTTTTTGCCTTACTTAACTTTGGTGCTATACCCATAGTCAATGAAAACGATACGGTGGCGGTTGAGGAAATACGCCTGGGTGATAACGACACCTTATCTGCCTTGGTTGCGGGCTTGATAGATGCTGATTTACTGGTACTTTTAACTGATATTGACGGTTTATACGATCATAATCCTAAAACCTGTACAAGAGCAAAGTTAATTCCGTTGATTCATGAAATTACCCCGGAAATTGAAGCCATGGCCGGCGGGGCCGGTTCGGAACTTGGCACCGGAGGTATGGAAACTAAACTTACGGCGGCTAAAATCGCCATGAGTTCAGGTATACCCATGATCATTGCCAACGGGGAAAACCATAAAATCTTGCATAACATTTTGCAAGCCGATTTTCAAGGGACCTTGTTTTTGCCGAAGGAGGTAAGGCTTCATACGAAAAAGCGCTGGATCGCTTTCGGTTCTGACTTGCAAGGTCGTATCTACGTTGATGCCGGGGCGGAGAAGGCAATAGTGGCTAATGGAAAAAGCCTTTTACCGGCTGGGATTACCAAAGTGGAAGGGACCTTTGAAGCAGGTAATGTGGTCGGGCTCTGGGGACCAACTGGTTCGGAATTTGCCAGGGGCATTGTCAATTACTCTTCTGAGGAGATAGCAAAAATCATGGGGAAAAACACCCAGGAAATCTTTGCTATTTTAGGACATAAGGATTATGACGAAGTGATTCACCGGGATAATCTGGTTGTAAAATAACACGGAAGGAGGGTTTTTATGCTTAAAGAAATCATTTATCAACAAGGGGAACTGGCTAAAAAAGCAGCAAGAAAGTTGGCTGTGACTTCTACGGAAGATAAAAATCAGGCATTGCAGGCCATGGCCACGGAACTCCGGACTCGTCAGGCTGAGATCATTGAGGCCAATCAACTGGATCTGAAAGAAGGAAAAGAGAAGGGATTAACTAAAGCGCTTCTAGACAGACTACTCTTAACTCCGGAACGAATTGAAGATATGGCTAAAGGCTTAGAGGCTTTAGTCGCGTTACCAGACCCTATTGGTGAAGTGACATCCATGTGGATAAGGCCGGGAAACCTGCAGATTGGGAAAGTGCGTGTTCCTTTAGGGGTAGTCGGCATTATTTACGAATCTCGGCCCAATGTTACCGTAGATGCAGCAGGTCTGTGTCTAAAAACAGGAAATGCCGTTATCTTGCGCGGCGGGTCGGAAGCTTTTCGTTCTAACAAGGCCATCTGCTCCATTCTAAATGGTGCTCTTGACAAGGTTGGCATGCCAAAGGGTGCGGTCCAGTTAATCGAGACAACAGATCGGGCAGCTGTCGATATTCTTTTAAAAATGAACCAGTTCCTGGATGTATTGATTCCCCGAGGTGGAGCCAGCCTAATCCAAAATGTAGTCCAGAATGCTACTGTTCCGGTTATTGAAACAGGGGTTGGCAATTGTCATATTTACGTTGATGAGGGTGCTGACCTAGAAATGGCCAAAAGAATAGTCCTTAATGCAAAAACCCAGCGCCCTGGCGTTTGTAACGCCGTGGAAACCCTATTAGTTCATGCCAAAGAAGCAGAAGAATTTTTGCCTTCCATGGCTCAGGCCTTATTAGAGGCAGGGGTGGAACTTAGAGGCTGTCCGGAAACCAGAAAGATCGTTAAAGAAGCTTTGGAAGCTACTGAAGAAGACTGGGCGACCGAATATTTAGACTACATTTTAGCCATTAAAGTGGTTCAAAATATTGATGAAGCTATCGATCATATTGAACGTTATGGGACCAAACATTCGGAAGCCATTATAACCAAGGATTATAGGCGGGCCCGTTACTTTCAGGAACGGGTTGATGCGGCAGCAGTTTACGTTAACGCTTCAACTCGCTTTACAGATGGTTTTCAATTTGGTTTTGGAGCAGAAATCGGGATTAGCACTCAAAAACTGCATGCCCGTGGGCCTATGGGACCGTTGGAATTGACAACTTATAAGTATATAATTAACGGTGACGGGCAAATCAGGATTTGATTGCAACTTAGGGCATAATTTGCTAAAATATGACAAGCACTAAACATTTGAGGTATTTGCTATGGCAAATTTTAAACGTATAGCTATTATGGGCGGCACTTTTGACCCAATTCATTTCGGTCATTTGGTGGCAGCCGAAGCGGCCAGGGACAGTTTTAAATTAGATCGGGTATTTTTTGTTCCTTCCGGCAATCCACCTCATAAAAAAAATTATCCGGTTACTGACGCAAAGCATCGTTACCTGATGACCAATTTGGCGGTAGCTGCCAATCCCTATTTTGAAGTTTCGCCGATTGAAATTGAAAGGCCGGGTTATTCTTATGCTATTGATACGGTAACTGAGTTTCATAATAAATATAATGACGTCGACAAATTGTATTTTATAACCGGCGCCGATGCTATTCTAGAAATTTTAACCTGGAAAAATGTTGAAAAGTTGACGGAATTATGTTGCTTTATTGCCGCAACAAGACCCGGCACTAATTTGGAGGAATTACGCCGTTTTATCGAAGAATTGCCTGAGAAGATTGGGAAAAAAATTCATATTATGGAGGTACCTGCCCTAGCAATTTCTTCCACCGATATACGAAATAGAGTTGCTAATCACCGGACCATAAAATATTTGCTTCCTGAAACAGTAGAACAGTATATAATGAAAAATGGTTTGTACCAAAGCTAGCAGTAATTACTAAGCTTTTAAGCGCATAGATTCACCTTAGCAGCCAAATAATATTGATGAAGAAACGATTAAGCTGCCAGGTGAGGTGAATATTTTGAGCAGAACATTATACGTAGGAAATTTACCGTGGTCTATAACCAGTGAGGAATTAGCTGATGCCTTTAGAGCACATGGTGAGGTTATCAGTTCCAGGGTAATCACTGATAGACAGACTGGACGTTCTCGTGGTTTCGGTTTTGTCGAAGTGGCTGATGAAGATGCCGATCAGATGATAGCAGCGATGAACGGTGCAGAATTAGGCAACAGGCCTCTGACCGTAAATGAGGCTAAAGCTAGGGAATAAAGGATTTCTAACCTCCTATGCATTTTTAGCTGGGAGGTGATTTTTTGTCTACAGCTATTACACTTATCAGGAAACATAAAACAATCGTGCGAAAGCTAGTATGTAGTTTATCCAATAAGCGTTTTAAACATACGATTGGTGTAGCAATATTGGCTGCTGAGCTTGCTTCCCTTCACCGGTTAGATGAGGAAAAAGCTGTTTTGGCAAGCTTGCTCCATGATTATGCCAGAGAAAGGGACAAAGGTGAATTGTTAGCTTTGGCTCAGCAGGCTAATTGGCCAATTAACAAGGTTGAACAAAGCCAGCCCATGTTACTCCATGGTCCGGCAGCTGCATTTTTAGCAACTGAAGAATGGGGTATTGAAGATCAGGATGTCTTAAACGCTATTGCTTATCATACTACCGGACATCCAGACCTTAGCCCCTTGTCCTGTCTACTTTATGTTGCAGACATGGTTGAATATGGGCGAGCTTATCCAGGGGTAGAAAAGCTAAGAGATTTGGCTTTTCAAGATTTAAAAGTTGCACTTTTAGCTTGTCTGGACCATAGTATAAGATACTTATTAGATAGGGGAGCTCTGATTCACTCCTTATCAATTGAGACGAGAAATGAACTATTAAGCGAGATATGTCAAAAGGGAGAGGTGTGATTTGTCAGATAGTAAAGCAAAAGCTTTAAAGATCGCTGAAATTTTGCATGAAAAAAAAGGCTTGGATATCTTACTTATGGAGCTTATAGGGATAACCTTGGTCGCTGACTATTTTGTCATAGCCAGCGGAAAATCTTCCACTCAAGTACAGGCCTTGGCTCATCACGTTTTGGAAAAAATGGCTGAAGAAGGCTTTAACGAGCTTCGGGTGGAAGGTAAAAATGAAGCCCACTGGGTTTTAATTGATTATGGCGATGTGGTCGTTCATATTTTCCAAGAAGAAGATCGGGAATTTTATAACCTGGAGAGACTTTGGGGCAATGCCAAGGTTATCAGGTACGAAAATGAGGCTTAGGGGTAAGTCTATTTGACTTATGCTGGGAGATAAGTTATAATTTTTTCGAAAAAACGGGCTTTGGTCCTCTCGTTCTTAATTGGGACGGGAGGTTTTTCGTATATTTCTGTTTAGGAGATGAGTCGGTTGGAAGAAAGATATCTTTTTAGTGCTATTGAATCAAAATGGCAACAAAAATGGGATGAAGAAAAGATTTACCAAACCAAAGAGGATAGTCCGAAGCCGAAATATTATGTCTTAGAAATGTTTCCCTACCCTTCCGGCAACTTACATATGGGTCACGTTCGTAATTATTCTATTGGAGATGTAGTTGCTCGGTTTAAAACCATGCAAGGCTATAACGTAATCCATCCGATGGGCTGGGATGCTTTTGGGCTACCAGCCGAAAATGCGGCCATTAAAAGACAGATTCATCCTGCTGAATGGACCTGGGATAATATCGCCAATATGAAGCGCCAGTTAAAATCCATGGGCCTAAGCTACGACTGGAACAGGGAAGTCGCCACCTGTCATCCTGATTATTACAAATGGACTCAATGGCTTTTTTTAGAGTTTTATAAAAGAGGATTAGTCTATAAGAAAAAAGCTGCTGTTAACTGGTGCCCTTCCTGCGCAACTGTTTTAGCCAATGAACAGGTGGTAGGCGGTAGATGCGAACGTTGCGACAGCGTAGTAGAGAAAAAGGACTTGGAACAATGGTTCTTAAAAATAACCGACTATGCTGACCGTCTACTGGAAGACTTGGATAAATTGCCCGGTTGGCCTGAAAAGGTTAAAACCATGCAATACAATTGGATAGGGAAAAGCGTTGGTGCGGAAGTTACCTTTAAAACGGAAGCTGGGCATGATTTGACTGTTTTTACGACCAGACCGGATACGATTTACGGTGTAACCTACATGGTTTTGGCTCCGGAACATCCCTTAGTTGAAGAATTGATTAAAGGTAAACCTGAAGAAAGTAACGTTAAAGAATTTGTGCGGAAAGTTCGCCGGATGTCCAGTATAGACAGGATGTCTACCGAGTTGGAAAAAGAAGGGGTTTTCACCGGTAGCTATGCCATCAATCCAATGAATAACGAACGAATTCCAATCTATGTGGCTAACTATGTCTTAATTGAATACGGTACCGGGATAGTTATGGGCGTGCCTGCTCATGACCAAAGAGACTTTGAGTTTGCTCGGAAATACAACTTAGCTATAAAAGTAGTAGTCCAACCTGAAGGAGAAAAATTAGATGGCTCTACCATGACGGAAGCTTTCCCTGCTGTAGGTAAGCTGGTAAATTCCGGACCCTTTGACGGTTTGGATAGTGATATAGCTCAGGAAAAAATCATTGCCTATATGGAAGATAAAGGGATAGGCAAAAGACAAGTAAACTATCGCTTAAGAGACTGGTTGATTTCCAGACAGCGTTACTGGGGAGTGCCCATTCCTTTCATCTATTGTGACAAATGCGGTGTGGTTCCGGTTAAGGAAGAAGACTTACCTATTCTCTTGCCTACTGATGTAGAGTTTAAACCGGGTGGGGATTCACCCTTAACGACCAGTCCTACTTTCCTGAACACTACTTGTCCGAAGTGTGGCGGACCTGCCCGCAGGGAAACGGATACCATGGATACCTTTGTTGATTCATCCTGGTATTTCTTAAGGTATTGTGACCCAAAGAACACTGAGGAACCTTTTGCAAAATCCAAAGTTGATTACTGGATGAATGTGGATCAGTACATTGGTGGAGTAGAACATGCTATTTTACACCTGATGTATTCTCGTTTCTTCACCAAGGTTTTGTATGATATGGGACTGGTTTCTTATGATGAGCCTTTCCAAAATCTTTTGACCCAAGGAATGGTCTTAAAAGACGGCAGCAAGATGTCTAAATCCAAGGGCAACGTAGTTAGCCCGGAAGAAATTATCGCTAAATACGGTGCTGATACAGCTAGGCTGTTTATCCTATTTGCCGCCCCACCTGAGCGGGACTTGGAGTGGAGTGACCAAGGGGTAGAAGGTTGCTATCGTTTCCTTAACCGGGTTTGGAGACTGGTGGCAAGCTACTATCCTAAAGTTAAAGATGTACAGCCCTGCAACGAGGCTTTCAGCACAGAAGATAAAGAGCTTCGCCGCATTATTCACAGCACGATCAAGAAAGTAACCGAAGATATCAGCCAGCGTTTCAATTTTAATACGGCTATCAGCGCAATTATGGAAATGGTGAATAGCCTGTATCACTATAATGATACAGTGGCGGAAGACAAACAAAACCTGGCTTTGATTAAGTTTGGTTTGAAGAACTTAGTGCTGCTCTTGGCTCCCTTCGCTCCCCATATAAGTGAAGAACTATGGCAGCATTTAGGCGGAAGCTTCAGCGTTCATCAGGAATCCTGGCCGTCTTATGATCCTGCTTCCTTGGAAATGGATGAGATTACACTGGTTATTCAAATCAACGGCAAAGTAAGGGATAAATTAGACGTACCAAAGAATATTAGTAAAGAAGACCTCCAAGCTAAAGTTTTGGCTGAACCGAGGATCAAAAAGTACATAGAAGGTAAAGAAGTTGTCAAAGTGGTCATCGTACCGGGCAAACTGATCAATGTTGTAGTCAAATAGACATTTAACTCTTTTAATAGATACACCTCAAAGTATTTATAACTTGAGGTGTATTTTTTTAGGACTTTAGACCGGCAGGTTTCCAGGTAGAGCCCTATCTTCTTTTTTGTGGATTTGAAGGAAAAAGCAGGAAAATGTCGTAATAGGTAGGTATTTATGAAAAACGATGAAGTACAAGAAGGTGGGATTTAGGATGTGGGAGCAACTGCCGAAAGAGCTTAAAGCTCTTGCTATTATGTTTATTGCAGCTTTAGTATTTGGTGCAGGTGTACTTACTTCTCAAATTCTTACCAAAGAGGAGGATGATGCTTTTCTGGAATTGACTGATGTAAGGTCAAAAGTTGAAGAAGAGGTTTTGGCTTCAGCTAAAGAAGATGGCGTAAGATCTGAAATTGAGGAGCTAGTGGTCCACGTCAGTGGAGCTGTAACTAACCCAGGTGTTTATACTTTGCCTTACGGTTCAAGGGTTAATGATGCAGTTTTACTTGCCGGGCCCTTAAGCGAGGCTGATCTGGATGCTTTAAATTTAGCCGCTCTTCTTTCCGATGGACAGAAGATAAGCGTCCCAAAGGAAGGAGAAGCAAGTCGGGATCCTGAGCTTATATCCGGCGGCATTCCTCCTTCGCGGGAAGGAAAGATAAACCTTAATACGGCAACCCTGACCGAACTGGATAGTTTACCTGGCATTGGACCGGCAACGGCTCAAAAAATTATTGATTACCGTACCCAAAACGGAGGATTTAAGAGTGTAGATGAGCTAGATGCCGTTTCAGGTATTGGACCGAAAAAATTAGAACAACTGAAAGATTTGGTCTACGTTAACTAAATAGGGAGGGCCTATGTATCGCCTATTAGTATTAATTACCATAGCTTTTATGCTTGGAATATTAGCCGTAACAGTTAGCCCCCTAATTTTTGTTTTTCTGCTTATAAGCGGGCTTATTATCTATTGCTTTTTTGGCGTGACAGACAGCCCTTACCATCCCATTATTACGTTGGCTTTGCAAATAGTGTTTTTTCTTCTGGGGGTTATCCGTACCTCTCTGGCTGTCAGCCAAGTTCAACAATTGCCTCCCGGGCTTGGCCGGCAGGTAACTTTTCAAGCTCAAATCTGTGTCGAACCTCAAAGGTATCCGGGACGGTATTTATATATAGTCGAGACGAAAGAAGGCCTATACCGGGGTAAATTGCTGGTCAGTGTCGCAAGTCAAGAGGAACTTCCCTATCGTTACGGTGATCTGGTGGAGGTAAGAGGAAAGTTAGAACTGCCTAAAAGGGCTAAAAATCCCGGTGAATTTGATTACCGCGAGTACTTGAAACGCCAGGGAATAACCGGCCAAATGAATATTACCCCTGCAGATTTAAGACTGATAGCCAGTAGGACTTTAAATCCCCTTATGCACGGAGCAATCTGGGCCAAAAAGCGGGTTCAAAAGGAGGTAAATAGGCTTTTACCTGAGGCCGAAGCAGATTTATTCAATTCCATTTTCTTCGGGGATAAGGGGCTATTGACTGCAGAGCAAAAAGACCTCTTTTCCCAGTTAGGGATAATGCACATCTTTGCAGTCTCCGGCTCTAATGTAGCCTTGGTCTTGCTGGTGTTACTGGGACTTGCCATACTTTTAAAACTTAAGCCTTTTGGACGGAATGCTTTGTTTATTGTTGGCCTTGTTTTCTACGCTTACTTAACGGGCCTTACTCCCTCAGTCATGCGGGCAACTTTGATGGCTTTAAGTATTGTCTTCGCTGAATGGCTCAGGCGTAAGCCTGATTTCTACATAGGTTTGGCAGCATCAGCTTTATTTTTGCTTTTTTGGAATCCTTATAACCTCTTTGATAGTGGCTTTCAGCTCTCTTATGCGGTTACATGGGGCATGGTCTATTTACACCCTCTTTTTGAACGATTTTTTTCCTTCTTACCTGCCGGACGCTCCTTCTTAACGGTGACCGTAACTTCTCAGCTTACCGCTTTACCGCTAACAGCTTATTATTTTAATTTAATTTCAGTTGCTTCCCTGGTTATTAACCTGCTGGTGGTGCCGGTAATGGGAGTTATAGTCAACCTTGGAATGTTTGTCTTTATCCTGACCTTTCTTTGGGCTCCTTTGGCCGTACCCGTCATCTATTCCACTGGGATAATTCTTAAGCTCATGCTCAAATTTTTAATCTGGGCCGGAAGTCTCCCGGGAGTGGCTTTAAAAGTAGCAACGCCAAGTATATTTTTAGTCATTGCCAGTTACCTATCCTTAATTCTGCTGGTGGAAGCAGACAAAAGAGGGTCTGGCTTTAGCTTCCTGCGGCCTGTCACCTATGTTCTCTGTGTATGTACCTTTGCTCTATTCTTATTTCCACCGCTGGCCCATGGAAAACTGGAGGTAACCTTTATTGACGTGGGCCAGGGAGATGCCATTCTGGTCCAGACACCACGAGGCAAGAGGTTTTTAATTGACGGAGGGGGTACTAATTTCACAGGGACTTTTAACGCCGGGGAAAATATCGTAGTTCCCTACCTGGTTAGAAGGGGAATTTTTAGGCTGGACGCAGTTATTAACACCCATCCAGACGGGGACCATTTAGCAGGCCTTTTCCCGGTAGTTGAAGAATTAGAGGTTTCTACTGTCATAACACCCCCGCCTGAACATTTTGCTGAGTCTTATCAGGAATGGAAAAGTTTATTAGATGAACATGACGTTAGCTGGAAAGAAGGCCGGTTTGGTCAGGCTTTGCTCCTCGATGAGGGGAAAGTTATGCTTGAGTTTCTTCATCCGGGGGATCAGCTGGTACTTTCCGAGCGTAGTTCAGATAATGATAACTCTCTGGTTCTAAAATTGTCTTATGGTAAATTTTCTTGCTTGCTTACCGGCGATGTGGAAGCTGATGGTTTGGAGGCAATGGTTAAACGTGGAGGAGATTTTTCCTGCACGGTTTTCAAAGCTCCTCATCATGGCAGTAAATACGCCTTTAACCAAGATTTTTATAGCCGGGCTAACCCGCGAATAGTAGTTTTCTCAGTGGGTAAAAACAATTTTGGACACCCGGCCCCGGAATTGATCAGTTTTTGGGAAGAAAAAGGTGCGATTATTTACAGGACGGACTATGATGGAGCTGTTACTATTTTAACTGATGGAGAAAGGGTGGAAGTAAAAACGATGGGGAGGGAAGTCGTAAAATAGTTGTGAGTTAAAAGTGAAGAGTTAAATTTTAAATTGAGAATATTGAATGTTGATTTCAGGAAAGAAAAAGGGGCGAATGTTTTGTGAAGCGAGACTTGCATCCACAGCCGTCGCGAGCTTAGCTCGCGGTAACGGCGTAAGATGTCGTCCAGAGCGGAACAATCATTCGCCCCTGACCCGACTTATTTAAATTGTCGGTATTACATATTTTGGTGACTGAGGACTACCGTGCAAGCGGGATTAAGCGTGATATAGTGCTAGACGAGTCAGTGTTTTCATGCTGCCAATAATCTTACCGGTGCCATTGGCTACACAATCCATAGGGTTTTCGGCAATGGTCACCGGAAGGTTCATTTCTTTACTGATTAATTTATCCATATTTTTAAGCAAAGCTCCTCCGCCGGTTAAGGTGATGCCTGTATCAATAATGTCGGAAGCCAGTTGAGGCGGTGTTTTTTCATAAATCTTTTTAATCCCGTTCAGCATATTACTGAGGGGTTCCTGCATGGCGTTGGTAACTTCTTCACTGCTTAAGTCCAGAGCCATAGGCAAACTGGTACGTAAATTTATCCCTCTTACTTCCATTTTGATATCCGGATTGGGCATGGTAGCGTAGCCAATTTGAATTTTAATGTTTTCAGCAGTTCGCTCACCTATTTCCATCCGGTAATTTTTGCGTAGATATTCGATAATCGCCCTGTTTAGAGCATCACCGCCGCTACGCACTGATACGCCTTTGACGATTCCCCCTAAAGCAATGACCGCAATTTCTGTCGTACCGCCGCCAATATTAACTATCATATTTCCTACAGGTTCTTCAACCGGCAGTCCGGCTCCAATGGCAGCCGCTAAAGGCTCTTCTACCAAATATACTTCTTTTGCACCGCCTTGAACTGCAGCTTCCAGAACCGCCCTTTTTTCAACTTGAGTTGTACCGAAGGGCACACTGATAATAACCCGAGGTCTAAGTATCAGGTTTTTACCTAAAGCTTTTTCGATAAAATATTTTAACATCCGCTTGGTAGTTTCAAAGTCGGCAATTGCGCCTTCCCGCAAAGGCCTGATGGCCGCTATATTTACCGGCGTTCTACCCAGCATGGCTTGAGCCTCGGTCCCAACTGCCAAAATAGCGTTGGTATTTAAATCGATGGCGACAACCGATGGTTCTTTTAAAACCACTCCTTTGCCTTTGACAAAGACAACCGTATTTGCTGTCCCCAAATCTATACCTAAATCTTTAACCGGACCTGAACGCCAGGATTTTTTGAATTTTAAGCCCAAGTGATCACGCCCTCTTTGATCTTTCTACATGTAGTATCTTCAATAGCTTATTTCAAATACATGGAAAGATTTATTAATTTTCGGGCCGATATGTAAGTTTATGAAACTATGTTAAAATAAGAGAAGCTATAATACTGAAGTCAAGGTGAAGCCATGAATTTAGAGGAGTTTAAACGAAAGGTAGCTGAAGAGCGGCCGGGACCTGTCTATTTATTTTATGGAGAAGCGGACTTTTTAATTGAAGAAGCTTTGAAATGGTATGAAAACTATCTTTTGCAGGAGACTTCCGGTAACCTGTCAGTAGAAGTCTTACAAGGAGACCTAGGACTTGATGAATTAGTCGAAAATGCCAATACTTTGCCTTTATTCTGTGCTAATAAATTAATCATTTTAAAAGATACGACTTATTTTACAACGAAAAAGGGAGACAGTGGCCTAAAAGCAGACGGCAAGGCAGGAGAAAAAATTTTTTTAGGCTATTTGGAAAATCCTAACCCGGCGACTTTTATTGTTTTACTTGCTGATGGTAAACCTGACAGCCGGAAAAGTATTTTCCAGGTGCTGCATAAAAAAGACCTGGTCGTAGAATTAAACCAGCCCAAAGGGCGGGATTTACTGGACTGGGCCAAGAGGAGGTTTGCCTTACATAAAAAGAAAATCGATCTCCAAGCTTTAGATTACCTGATAACTTGTGTGGGAACTGATTTAGCTTTACTTGATCACGAAATTTCCAAATTGATTCTCTTTGCCGGGCAGGAAAAGCAGACCATTACCCTGGAAATGGTCGAAGAGTTGGTAAGTAAAACGGCTCAGGTTACAATCTTTAACCTGGTTGATGCGGTTGCTGAGGGCAGAGGAGTTGCAGCCCTTAAACATTGTCATGAATTGCTAAAACAAGGTGAGAAGGAGAACTTCATTGTCTATATGCTGGCCAGGCAATTCCGTCTGATCCTGGAGGCAAAACTATTGACAGCTAAAGGATATAGCCAGGGACAGTTGCCTCAGATCTTACAGACCCAAGGGTTTGCCGTAAAGAAAGCTTTGAAACAAGGCCAAAAATTTTCTGTGGAACAGCTTGCGCTGATTATGGACAAAATTCTTAAATTAGATGTGGCCATCAAAACCGGTCAAGGAAATCCAAGCTTACTCCTGGAAATGACAATAGCAGAATTATGTGCTTGATTAAAACTAAGGCCTGCCGATTTGGCAGGCCTAATTTGTTTTCCAGTAAAATCTAAACTTTTCAGCTAAAAGCTACGTGCCAGTGCTTTTATCCAATAAGTACGTCTAGCTAACGGAGGTGTTATATAATCTTTGAAGTTTAGACTTTTTCCTTGCAGCTGCATTCTTATGAATGACGCCTTTTTTGGCAGCTTTATCAAGAGTGCTGATGGCTTTAACTAAATTAACTTTAGCTAGTTCTTGATCACCACTTACAACAGCTTGTTTAAACTTCTTAATGGTAGTTTTTAAATTTGATTTAACGGCAGCATTTCTTAGGGTACGAATGCGAGCAACTTCAACCCTTTTAATAGCAGATTTAATATTAGGCACGTTCATGTCACCTCCTTAGGCCATCAACATTATATCCATGAATTAACAAACTACATTCTATCACGAATAACCCTTTGACGCAAGTGTAACCTCCAATAAATCAACTAAGTATATTTTATCCTAAAAAAGGCAAAAATGTTGATAGAAAAGGAGGTGAGTTTCATGGGCAAGTTTTTCGGAACCATTGTCCGCTTTATTGTGTCAGCACTCGTCTTATTAGTCGTAGGTTGGTTATTACCGGGTATAAGTGTTTCCGGCTTTACCGGTGCTCTACTTGCTGCAATTGTTATAGCAGTTCTGGGCTACGTTGCTGAAAGTCTTTTAGGAGAAAAAGTTTCGCCCCAATCGAGAGGAATTGTCGGTTTTATAACATCGGCAGTTGTTATATATCTAGCCCAGTACATAGTACCTAATTATTTGCGTGTAAATATTTTGGGGGCCCTGCTTTCAGCTTTAGTTATCGGTTTTATCGATGCCTTTGTGCCCACTGAATTAAGGTAAGCTTACGTTTTAAGCATTCAACTACTTTTAAGTTGAATGCTTTTTTGCTTTTTGGTACTAAATTCTCCGGCCGGAGCATAGATTAATGTATGCTCTGGATTTGGAGGGTTAGACCTTGCGTTCAATATTTATCCGGATCTCACCACGGTTTAAGAAAATAACGCAAAGTGTTATTATACTGACTTTACTCCTTGCATTGGCGCTACAGGCCGGAAAACAACTTGCCAAAATTAAGCGAAGCGAAAAAGGGGTTGAGGGCATCTTTCCTAAAGTCCTCCACCTAGTTGATCTTTTTACTGATTTTGACCGGATAATTTTTAACACTTTGCCCATCCTTACCAGTACGGATTATGCGGAAGCAACGGCTGGATTAAGCCTAAAGGGGCCTGATTGGAACCCCAATCCCTTATCTGCTACCGGTGAAACAGACTTTGCTAATCCTAAAAGTCTCCTGGAATCTCAGTTGAATTTATTGCGGATGATCAGCACTGCCGGCTTTGATTTTTCAGAAAAAATCTATGAAGACAGGGAAGAAGAAATTATTCCGGATTTAGAAGACGATGCTTTTGAAGAAGATTGGACTCCTCCCAGCACACCGGAGTTTATTGCCAGTGATAAGCCACTTGTGGCAATTTATACTACTCATAATGCGGAAACCTATGAAGCTACCGACGGAAAACCTAAATTAGAAGGGCAAAATGGGGGAATAACCAAAGTTGCTGCTAAGCTAGGCCAGGCATTAGAGGCAAAGGGAGTTCCAGTCATTCGCTCTACTACTATTCATGATTATCCAAGTTTCCCAAAATCCTACGGCAATTCGGAAAAGACGATCAAAGCAATGTTAGCAAAGAATCCTTCTGTCCAAATTGTAATAGATGTTCATCGCGACGCCGGGGTAAATAGAAGAGAGGTTGTAAAGATAAATAATAAAGATGCAGCTAAGATCATGCTTATAGTAGGTACCAACGCTCGACTGGAACATCCGGATTGGAAGAAAAACAAGGCTTTTGCCGAAACAATACATAAAAAAATGGAAGAACTGTATCCTGGCTTGTCTAAAGGCATACGAATGCAAGACGGGCGTTACAATCAACATGTCCACCCTCATGCAATTTTAATAGAAGTGGGTAATGCGGAAAAAACCACTTTAGAAGAAGCTGAATATGCAGTTACTCTCTTTGCTGATGTAATTCATCATGTTTTGGCTGATCTGCAAAAGACAAAAATATGATTGATCCACCCTGCCTGGCAGGGTATTTTTATTTGGAAAAATGGCAAAAGATATGCTAAGAAAAGCTTAGCTCAGGAGGTAGAACTTATGCGTTTAAGGTACCTGATCCTATTTACTGTTTTGTTTCTCCTTATAGGGTTAAATAGGGCAGGTCAGGGAATTACCGGTGTAGTAGGGGACGGGCCGTGGCAGGTAACATCTTTGGAATGGAAAGATGATTACCTGGTTTTTTGGTTCTTCGGTCAGGAACTGATCCTGTCTACGGAAGTGGTGACCTGGGTTGAACAGTTTAAAGAATTTCTTAGCAGTTTCTACATTAAATGGTTTTGAGGCAAGTCCAGTTAATGATATAATTTATGTTGATTACTGACTTTAGAGAAGGAGCTTAACTGATGAGTAAAAATAAAAAGGTAGTGGAAGCTGCCGGTTTTATTATGTTATGTATGATAATTTCACGGGTATTAGGCTATGTCCGTGACGTTATTATTTATGCCCAATTTGGACAAAACAGGATAACTGATGCCTATAACGCCGCTTTTTCGATTCCTGATTTTCTCTATCAGCTTTTAGTAGGCGGAGCATTAAGCTCTGCCTTTATTCCGGTTTTTTCCAGTTACATAGCGACAAAGAAGGAAGATGATGCCTGGGAAGTAGCCAGTGTGACTTTTAACATCATCATGATCTTAATGGCAGTAGGTATAGGCATAGGAGCGATTTTTGCTCCGCAACTGATCAAGATTTTAGTTCCTGGCTTTGACGCTGAAACAGCAAGACTGACCGTTTTCTTAACCAGGATCTTGTTTATCCAGGTTATTTTTATGGCTTTAAGCGGTATTTCTATGGGTATTCTTAATTCCTACAAGCAATTTGCCGCTCCTGCCATCGGTTCGGTGTTATATAATCTTGGAACCATCGTAATCGGTTATTTATTATCACCTTCCATTGGTATTACGGCCTTTACGATAGGTGTGATCGTGGGAGCGATTTTAAACTTTCTTTACCAGTTGCCTGCTTTGCTGAAAATTGGTATGCGTTATCACTGGACTTTTAACTGGCGTCATCCGGGGGTTTGCAAGTTATTCAGCCTGATTTTGCCTGTTTTGCTCGGACTTTCGATTACCGAGCTAAACTTATTCATCAATCAAAACTTGGCTTCCCAGTTAAGCCCTGGTATTGTAGCCGCTCTTCGGCAAGGACAGCGCCTGATGCAGTTGCCGATCGGTGTTTTTGCAATCGCCATAGCTATTGCCGTCTTTCCTACTTTAACCGAATATGCTGCTAAAGAGGAATATACCAATTTTAAAATTGCCATGTCGGAAGGGGTTAGAAATGTGATCTTTATAACCCTGCCTGCCTCCTGCGGCTTAATCGCCCTGGGTGTTCCGTTAATTCGTTTTATTTATGAACAAGGAAAATTTACCTCGGAAGCTACCCAGGCTACGGCCATTGCTTTGTATTTCTACAGTATAGGTATTTTTGCCTATTCTGCTATTCATGTCTTAAGCAGGACCTTTTATGCCCTTAAAGATACTATGACCCCTGTCATTCTCGGATCGATCTCCATGGTCGTCAACATCGTCTTCAGCATTTTGTTAATTGGACCGATGGAACACGGGGGACTGGCTTTGGCTTACTCAATTGCCGGCATTGTAAATATGCTGCTTCTTTTAGGAGTTTTAAGGCGTAAAATAGGATCAATCAACGGGAAGGCCATGGTTATATCCTTCTTTAAAAGCTTGGCAGCTTCTGTATTAATGGGCGTGGCAGTTTATGCTTTTGCCGTGGAAATGGAGCAAATCTTAGATGTCTCAAGAAAACTTAATCAAGGCCTGATAGTCATGGGAGGCATTCTACTCGGTATAATAATCTACGGGTTACTCACTCTTCTTCTAAAAATGGATGAAGCCAAAACAGTTGGATCGATTATACTAAGACGTTTAGGCTTTAAGAAAGGCTAATTAGAGTTGTTGCTAGTGGGAAAGCTCTAGTGTATAATTATTTGGAATAATTTTGACTTTTGGAGGAACGCAAGTGACACAAGGCTGGCAAAATCGGATTAGAAATTTCTGTATAATTGCCCATATAGATCATGGTAAGTCAACCCTGGCTGACCGTCTTTTGGAGTATACAGGTGCGGTAAGCGATCGGGAGATGGAAGAACAGCTTTTAGATAAAATGGACCTGGAAAGAGAAAGGGGCATAACCATAAAACTAAAAGCAGTTCGCCTTAGCTACAAGGCTAAAGACGGCCAGACTTATGAGCTTAATTTAATAGATACACCTGGCCACGTTGACTTTACTTATGAAGTTTCACGAAGTCTGGCAGCTTGTGAAGGCGCTTTATTGGTGGTGGATGCAGCTCAGGGTATTGAAGCCCAAACCCTGGCTAATGTCTATTTGGCTTTGGAACATGATTTAGAGATTATTCCTGTCATTAACAAGATCGATTTGCCAAGTGCTGATCCGGAGAGAGTTAAGCAGGAAATTGAAGAGGTAATCGGACTCGACGCCAGCCAGGCTATTTTAGCTTCGGCCAAAACAGGGCAGGGTACGGAAGAGATTCTGGAAGCAATTGTGCAAAGAATTCCTGCGCCCAATGGCGAAGTAGACAAGCCGCTTCGGGCGCTTATTTTTGATTCGTACTTTGATGCCTATAAGGGAGCCATACCAAACATCAGGATCGTTGAGGGTAAAGTTACCAAAGGAATGAAAATCAGGATGATGTCCACCGGCAAAACTTTTGAAGTGACGGATGTGGGAATTTATACTCCCGATATTAAACCCGTAGAGAGTTTGTCGGCCGGTGAAGTCGGTTTTATTGCAGCTAGTATTAAAAATGTTAAAGATACCCGTGTAGGAGATACAATTACACAAGAAGATCGGCCTGCTGCGGAACCGCTACCTGGTTACAAAAAAGCCACACCCATGGTTTATTGCGGACTTTATCCCATTGAGACCAATCAATATGATGATTTACGCGATGCCTTGGAAAAACTTCAATTAAACGACGCCTCTCTCCTCTTTGAGCCTGAAACTTCCAGCGCTTTGGGCTTTGGCTTCCGTTGTGGCTTTTTAGGTCTGCTCCACATGGAGATAATCAAGGAGCGCTTGGAAAGAGAATATAACCTACAACTCATCACGACAGCTCCCAGTGTAAATTACCGGGTTGTAAAAACTGACGGAGAAGTTGTCATGGTAGATAATCCGACCAATTTGCCTGAGGCAAACTACCTGGAACGGGTTGAAGAACCGTACGTCAGTGCTTCCATTATTGTGCCCAGCGACTTTGTCGGTACAGTGATGGAACTCTGTCAGGAAAAGAGAGGTCAATTTGATAACATGGAATATGTGACCCAGAACAGGGTCGTTTTGACCTACACCTTACCCTTAAGTGAAATTATCTTTGATTTCTTCGATCAACTTAAATCTAGAACCAGGGGATATGCTTCCTTAGATTATGAATTTAAAGGCTACTATGAAGCTGATCTGGTAAAACTTGATATTATGATTAACGGTGAGGTCGTAGATGCCTTATCCAGTATTGTGCACAGGGATCAAGCCTACTATCGCGGGAGAGCTTTGGTTCAAAAGCTTCGCAAGTTAATTCCCCGTCAACTTTTTGAAATACCTATCCAGGCTGCGATTGGTAACAAGATCATTTCCCGTGAAACAGTCAAAGCCATGCGTAAAGATGTCCTGGAGAAGTGTTACGGCGGTGATGTTTCCCGGAAACGGAAATTACTTGAGAAGCAAAAAGAAGGCAAGAAGCGCATGAAACAGATAGGTACGGTAGAAATTCCCCAGGAAGCTTTTATGGCAGTCTTAAGTATCGACGAATAATGAACAGTCGCCAGTCACCTGTCACCAGTAAAAATAATACTAGCGACTGGGGACCGGTGGCTGATGACTCATACTACCGGAGGTACCTCATGTTCGGCTTATACATTCACTTTCCCTTCTGTGTAAAAAAGTGCAACTACTGCGATTTTTTATCCGGTCCAATAACCAGTGAGGATACGGTAGAAGAATACTTACTGGCTTTAGAAGAGGAATTGACCATCTATCATAATTTGCTAGAGGACAAAGGGAACCTTGAGCTTAGAACTATTTACCTTGGCGGTGGAACTCCGACTACGTTAGAAGCCCATCAATTGGTCCGGGTACTGGAAAAGTGCCGGGACCTTTTTGCTTGGGCACCTCAGCTTGAAGCAACTATTGAAGCCAATCCGGGGACGGTAGACCTTAACAAGCTTGTCCAGCTCAAAAAGGCAGGAATAAATCGCATTTCCTTCGGAGTACAGTCCTTTGATCAGTATTTGCTTAAGTCTATGGGGAGAATTCATTCCCCCCAGGAAGCCAGAGAAAGTATAGCCATGGCTAAAACTGCCGGCTTTGAGAACATCAGTATCGATCTAATGTATGGACTGCCGGACCAAACCTTAAGCCAATGGGACAATACTCTGCGCGAGGCCCTTGAATTAGGAGTTCAGCATATATCTGTTTATGGCCTGCAAGTTGAGAAAGGTACGGTGTGGGGAAATTTGCAGGCAGAGGGGAAGCTTTCCTTACCTGAAGAGGAGCTTACTTTAGCCATGCGTAAGCTCTGTAATGAACTGTTAAGCCAAGCAGGTTTTAAACGCTATGAAATCTCTAATTATGCCCTTCCCGGCTATGAATCCAGGCATAACACCGGTTATTGGCTTGGAAAACCCTATTTAGGATTAGGTTTAGGGGCCAGTTCAGATTTTTGGCACAGACGTTTTGTTAATACTTTCGACCTGAAACATTACATTGCTCTTTTGAAACGGGGGCAATTGCCCATAGTTGAAGAAGAACTCTTAACTTACCGGCAGCGAATGGGTGAGATGATCTTTTTAGGCCTACGTCTGATGGATGGAGTAGATTTAGAGCTGTTTGGGGAACGATTCGGGGTCAGAGCAGAAGTTATATATTCTAAAGAAATAGAAAAACTAAGGAAAATGGGGCTAATAAGGGTTACTCAGAAGCATTTACAGCTTACCCCTAAGGCGCTTCCAATAGCCAATTACGTCTTTACATTTTTTGTCTAAACAAGCTTTCTTACCTTGACAAACGCTTACCGGCGTGATACTTTTTAAGTGTAAATATTAGCACTCAACGCCTGGGAGTGCTAACAAAGAGGTGTAAGATACCAATGGATGAGCGAAAAAAAAAGGTGTTACAGGCAATTGTGCAGGATTATATTGCTACCGCGGAACCCGTTGGATCCAGAACTATAGCGCGTAAATATGATTTAGGCGTCAGTCCGGCAACCATCCGTAATGAAATGGCGGATTTGGAAGATTTGGGATATATTGAACAACCTCATACTTCTGCTGGCAGAATTCCGTCTGATCTAGGCTATCGTTATTATGTAGATTGGTTGATGGAAAAAGAAAAGCTAAAACCTTACGAAGAAGAATATATTCAGCAAGTATTTTCTCGGAAGATGGAACAGATTGAAAGCGTGATCAAACAGGCTACGGAGATTCTTTCCCAGGTCTCCAACTATACAGCGATCATTCTTGGACCTCAATTGGGAAAGCGTACTTTTCAACGTATTGAACTGATCCCTTTAAGCCCTAATTCAGCCTTAATGGTCACCATCATTAATTCTCGTTTTGTCAAACACCATATTATAGATGTTCCTGAAACCATTACGCAGGCTGACCTGGAACGAATTAGCGGGGTTTTGAACGCCAAGTTATACGGCTATGCTTTAGAACAGGTTAAAGAAGCTACCCTTAAGGAGATTTTTGAAGATCTTTCTAACTATAAAGTTATTGTTAAAACCATCTTTGAAATGATTGATCATTTAACTTCCGATCATTCCAGTGAAAAAGTTTATTTAGGCGGGACTTTAAACATCTTTAATCAACCTGAGTTTAAGGATATTGATAAGGTTAAAAGCCTGCTCAGTGTCTTGGAACAGGATGAGATCCTGAAGGATTTGCTGGAAGCAAATATCCCTGAAGGGTTAAGCGTTAGAATCGGTGGAGAAAATAAGTACCAGGGAATTAATAATTGCAGTCTTATTACTTCTACTTATCAGGTGAATGATGAAATAGTAGGTACTATTGGGATTTTAGGTCCAACCCGTATGCCTTATTCTAAAGCCATTTCACTGGTTGAGTGTGTGACAGAACATCTTACCAGAGCTTTAGAAAAATTGCTTAAGTAAGAACCGGTTTAGTAGTAAATCGAACTCTAAAATAAGAGTTTTATAAGCAACTCAAGAGAGGAATCAAATAATGAGTGTAAAACAGGTAAGCAATAATGCAGAAGTAGATGAAAGACTTGCCGCATTAAATACTAACGTTAATGCAATTCGGGCTATTGCTTCGGCTGTAGAAGGGACTATCGGCCCTAAGGGCTTAGATACAATGCTGGTAGATAAATTCGGCGGTGTTGTGATAACTAACGACGGAGTAACTATTCTTAATTTAATGGAAGTTAATCATCCTGCTGCCAAGATGTTGATTAACATTGCCAAAGCCCAGCAAGAAGAAATCGGTGACGGAACTACTACTGCTACTATTCTGGCAGGTAGTATGGTAAATGCCGGCATGGAACAGATAATTAAAGGTGTTCCGGTAGCTAAGGTCATTGAAGGTTTGCAGGTCGGTGTCCGTAAGGCGCTGGCTTTTTTTAAGGAACATGCCAGCCAAATTGATGATATTAACGATCCCCTGTTAAAAATGATTGCCCTGGTTGCAGGACGAGGCCATGAAGATATTGCCGAGTTAACGGTCCAAGCAGCTAGGCTGGTCGGCAAAGAAAAGCTTCAGGAAGCTAATTTTAAGCTGGCTGATACAATAGTTGCTCAGGTAGGGGCGGAAAATAAGGTTTTTGAGGGAATTGTCATCAACAAACAGCGGATGAATCCTCAAATGCCGCTTAGAGCTGAAAATGCCAGGATCTTGATCGTTGATGACGCTCTGGAGCCTGAGGAAATTGAGGAGGAATCCTTGAGTACTGAAGCCGGCTTTCAAAGATTCCTTGAGTTGCAGCAAGAATTTTGCCGTAACCTGGAAAAGTTAAAGCTTTTGGACGTAAAAGTAGTACTGGTAGATCGGGGAGTATCTTCGTTGGCAGAAGAGATCTTATCCGATGCGGACATTATGGTTTTACAGAGGGTTGCTCATAAAGAATTACGCCGGGCCATGGAACATTGCGGTGCTCGCTTCATAAAAAGGACCGGCTTAAAAAAGGATCCTGCTGAGCTGGAAAAATATCTGGGAAAAGCAGCTTTAGTTTATGAAGATGAAAAACTGGAGCAGACCTTCATCCTTGACGGGGCCGGTAAGCCGATGGCAACTGTTTTAGTTGGAGCAGCCACTGAGGAAGTAATGGGTGAACGGGAACGAATTGCCAAGGATGCAGCTAGTTCCATTCAAGCAGCGATCAAAGGTGGATATTTGCCTGGCGGCGGAGCCGTTGAACTGGCGGCAGCCCAATTTATTAAAGAAAACAAGCAAGAGGTTAAGGGCATGGCAGCTTATGGCTTGGATTGTGTGGCTGAAGCTTTACAAAAACCTTTTTTCCAAATTGTGCTTAATGCAGGCTTTAACCCTCTGGAAAAAATTGGCGACGTTCTGACCTGTCAAAAAGAAAAACAAAATATCGCCTATGCTATAGATTGCGATACCGGTGAAATATGCAATATGTTGGAAAAAGGTATTATTGATCCAGCCTTGGTTAAAATCCACGCCTTGAAGGCTGCAGGAGAAGTTGCGGAGGCAATATTGCGCATCAATACCATTATTAAAATGAAAGAGTATAAAGCAAACTCAGAGGAAAGTGATTTTGAAACCTAGGAGGGTGAGAAGTGCAAGAAGAAAAGCTACATAAAGACGATTTAGCGGAGCAACAGCCGGAAGACGGACAAAAAGAAGAAGAAAGCACTGAAAGGCAAGCTACAGAAGAAGCTTCTCAGGAAGTAAAAGAAGAGGAAAAAGATGATTCAGCAGCCTTGTTAGAAGCTAAAACAAAAGAGTTAGAGGCTAAAGCAAAAGAACTGGAAGCGAAAACAAAAGAACTAGATGTTAAAACCAGGGAATATGAAGAACTGGTAAATCGCTATCAAAGACTTCTGGCTGATTTTGAAAATTATAAAAGACGTTCCCGCAAAGAATTGGAAGACATGGCTAAATACGGGGCAGAAAGGTTGATCTTAGGGCTTTTGCCTGTTTTAGATAATTTTTCCCGGGCTTTAGCTGCAGCGCCTCAGGAAGGAGAAGCCGGCAAATTTATGTCCGGAATTGATATGATTTACCGTCAATGCCTTACTGTCTTACAAAACGAAGGCTTAAAAGCCATTGAAGCGGTAGGTCAACCTTTTGATCCTGAAAAACATCATGCCGTCATGCAAGCAGAAACTCAAAACCCTGAGGAGGATAACCTGGTCACAGAGGAATTACAAGTTGGTTACACTCTTAATGACAAGGTGATTCGCCCCAGTATGGTTAAAGTAGCCAAGTACAATGGTTAACTTTAGATGAGTTAAGAGTTTCGAGTTAAAGTTAAGAGTTGAAGTAAGTCGTCGACTTTAAGCTCTGGAAAGTGGAGAATATTGGAGCTTGAGATTGGCGATTCTGTAAAGCAGGTACTTCCTATTGGAAGTGTCCTGTTAAGATTTTTTATTGTGTATATAACTCAATTTGCGGTACAAAGCGAGATTTCTACAGTATGTGAATATAGCCTTGTTTTGTAACATGAAAAAGAATCATTTTACATCGTTGAAGGAGGAATTCCAGTTGAGTAAAGTTATAGGTATTGACCTAGGAACAACAAACTCCTGCGTTGCTGTTATGGAAGGTGGAGAAGCTACCGTTATAACTAATGCGGAAGGTAGTAGGACCACCCCTTCAGTAGTAGCTTTTACCAAAGACGGGGAACGGTTGGTTGGTCAAGTAGCTAAACGTCAAGCCGTTACCAACCCTGAGCGAACCGTTATGTCAATTAAACGCCATATGGGCAGTGATTATAAAGTAAAGATAGATAACAAAGAATACACACCTCAAGAGATTTCTGCTATTATCCTGCAAAAGTTAAAAGCAGATGCAGAAAGCTACTTGGGAGAAAAGGTAACCAAAGCAGTTATTACCGTACCGGCTTACTTTACCGATAGCCAACGCCAGGCAACTAAGGACGCCGGAAGGATTGCCGGGTTAGAAGTTTTGAGAATTATTAACGAACCGACAGCTGCTGCCTTAGCCTATGGCTTGGATAAAGAACAAGATCAGACTATTTTGGTTTACGATTTAGGCGGCGGCACTTTTGATGTATCCATTCTGGAGTTAGGCGACGGAGTCTTTGAAGTTAAGGCAACCAGCGGTAATAATAAACTGGGTGGAGACGATTTTGATAACCGGATAATTGAATACCTGGTCAGTGAATTCAAAAAATCCCATGGGGTTGACCTGAGTAAAGACAGAATGGCTATGCAGCGTTTAAAGGAAGCTGCGGAAAAAGCTAAACATGAACTTTCAAGTGCCATGACAACTAACATTAATCTGCCTTTTATTACCGCAACAGCCGAAGGACCACAACACTTGGATATTACTTTAACTCGCGCCAAATTTGAAGAACTGATTGCCGACCTGATTGAAAAGACCATGGGACCGACCAGACAAGCTTTGGCTGACGCCGGGTTGAAACCTGAAGATATCAGCAAAGTCATTTTGGTTGGAGGCAGTACCCGTGTTCCTGCCGTTCAGGCAGCAATTAAAAACTTCTTGGGCAAAGAGCCTTATAAAGGCATTAACCCTGACGAATGTGTTGCCATAGGTGCAGCTATTCAAGGCGGGGTACTGACAGGTGAAGTAAAAGATGTCCTGCTGCTGGACGTAACGCCCTTGTCTCTGGGAATCGAAACCTTGGGTGGAGTCTTCACTCGCTTAATCGAGCGGAATACAACTATACCTACTTCCAAGAGCCAGATTTTCTCTACTGCTGCTGATGGACAGACCAGTGTGGAAATTCACGTTTTACAGGGAGAACGTCCAATGGCCGCTGATAACAAGACTTTAGGACGCTTTACCTTGTCCGGTATTCCACCGGCCCCAAGAGGAGTTCCACAAATCGAAGTCAAATTTGATATTGATGCCAACGGTATTGTCCATGTATCTGCTAAGGATTTAGGAACAGGCAAACAACAGGAAATTACCATTACTAATTCCGGCGGCTTGGATGATAAAGAAATTGACCGCATGATGAAAGAAGCAGAACAATATGCGGAAGAAGACAGGAAACGCAAGGAAAAGGTTGAAGCTATGAATCAGGCCGACTCTTTGATCTACCAAGCTGATAAAACCTTGAAAGATTTTGCGGGCAAGCTGGATAACAGCGAGAAAGAAAGCATTACCAAGGCTAAAGAAGAATTACAAGCTGCGGTTAAAAGTGAGGACGTAGCACAGATTAAAGCAAAATGCGAAAGTTTATCACAAGCCATCTATGCAGTTAGCGCCAAAATTTATCAATCCGCAGGGGCTGCCAACAGTGCTTCAGGTCAAAGCGGAAGCCAAGGAGGAGCCGGTGACGATAACGTAGTTGATGCTGATTATGAAGTAGTTGATGACGATAAGAAATAATGGCAATGGAGTAGCAAATGGCTAAACGAGATTATTATGAAATTTTAGGGGTAGACAGAAATGCTACCCAGGAAGAAATAAAAAAAGCATATCGTAAACTGGCTCGAAAATATCACCCTGACGTCAATCCCAATGACAAAGAAGCTGAAGAAAAATTCAAGGAAGTACAGGAAGCTTATGATGTTTTAAGCGACCCTGAAAAAAAAGCCCGGTATGACCAATTTGGTCATGCCGGTACTTCTGATCAGGGCTTTGGCGGTTTTGGCGGAAGTGATTTTGGCGGCTTCGGTGATATTTTTGATATGTTTTTTGGCGGCTTCGGAGGAGGAAGCAGACGCCAGGGGCCACAAAAAGGCGATGATCTGAGGCTTGACCTGGATATTTCTTTCGAAGAAGCAGCCTTTGGTGTAGAAAAGGATGTAGAAATACCGAGAACAGAAGATTGTCCAACCTGTCATGGTTCAGGTGCTGCGCCGGGTACTCACCCAACCACCTGTAGTGCCTGTGGTGGTACAGGCCAAATACGAGTCGACCAAGCAACACCTTTTGGACGTTTTCAGACGGTAACTACTTGTACTCACTGTAAAGGAACTGGTAAAATAATTAGTACACCTTGTCCTAAATGTAAAGGTAAAGGTAAAGTACGCAGGATGAGGACTATTCACATAACTGTTCCTGCCGGGGTTGATACTAATTCTAAACTGCGGATCGCAGGTGAAGGCGAAGCAGGCACCTTAGGCGGTCCACCGGGGGATCTATATGTAGTAATAAACGTTAGACCCCATAAGCTATTCAAACGTTCCGGCTTTGACGTGCTGGGCGAAGTGGAAATAAACTTTGTCCAGGCAGCCTTAGGTGCAGAAATTATGGTGCCTACTCTTGATGGTTTAGTAAAATTTAAAATCCCCGAAGGGACTCAATCAGGGACTGTTTTTCGCTTAAAAGGTAGAGGGATAACCCGCTTGCGGGGAACAGGACGAGGAGACCATCATGTAACCGTAAAAGTAGTCACACCGACAAATTTATCTGAAAAGCAGAAGGAAATTTTAAGTGAATTTGGTAATACATTAACTGAAGACAATCATCAGTCTAAGGGACACAAGGACAAAGGCTTTTTTGATCGTTTTCGCGATGCTTTTAAAAATTAAATTCATATTTCCCGGTTTTACGGAAATTTATGGGTGAGGAGATTAACTTATGAGCAAATGGCAAGAGATTACAGTTACAACTACTGAGGAAGCGCAGGAAGCCGTTGCTAACCTGTTCTATGAAATAGGTGCTGCCGGCGTAGTTATTGGTGATTCTAGAAGTGTATTGCGTTTTAATGCTGACGAGTATTGGGATTCCTACGATGCCGTTGATGAGTTGGCAGAAGCCGGTAATATCGTCATTAAGGGATATTTGCCGGTAGATGATGCTTTAAAAGCACGGCTTCAACATTTAAAAGACGAGTTAGCCAGAATCGGCGAGTATTTTAACGATTATGTAGCTGACGTATCTCTTGCTGAAATCTCCGAAGAAGATTGGTCTACCTCTTGGAAAGCTTATTATAAACCGGAAAAAGTAGGGCAAAAAATCGTTGTCGTCCCCAGCTGGGAAAAATATGATCCGGCACCTGGGGAGATAACTGTAACCCTTGATCCGGGTATGGCCTTCGGTACAGGAAGTCATCCCACAACTATCCAATCCATCAGGTTTTTGGAAAAATACCTAAAAGAAGGGGATACTGTCATCGATGTAGGTACCGGTTCCGGTATTTTGTCGATTACTGCAGCCAAGCTCGGAGCTAAAAAAGTTTATGCTTATGATGTGGACACAGTTGCCGTTAGAGTGGCAGAGGAAAACGTCAAAGTAAACAAAGTAGAAAATGTTGTTTCAACCAGTTATAACGATTTACTAGCCGGAATTGACCTAAAAGCTGATTTAATAGTTTCAAACATAATTGCAGACATTATTATCAAATTAATTCCGCAGGCCAAGCAATGTTTAATTGATGAAGGATATTTTATCGTCTCAGGCATCATTGCTGAACGTTGGCCCGATGTACATCAAACTTTAACCAAGCACGGTTTGAAGATTATTGAAATAAATGAAACAGATGACTGGATAACTGCAGTTACACGAAAGGACTAAGGCATGACTCACCTTTTTTTTGTTAAGCCAAGTCAAGTTTCAGAAGAATTTATAACCGTTACGGGTAGTGATGTCCAACATATTTCAAAAGTACTGCGCCTGACCAAGGGCGCAGTGTTACATATTGCCGACGGTACCGGCTTAGAATATAAAGGGACGATTGTAGACAAGGGACAGGATTATGTTAGGCTGGCTATTATAGAGAGGTACAATAATACAAGTGAATCCTCGGTGGAAATAACCTTGTTGCAGGGTATTCCAAAAGGGGATAAAATGGAGCTGATCATCCAAAAGTGTACAGAGCTGGGAGTAAAAAGGTTTGTTCCTGTCGCCTGTGAACGTTCCGTCGTCAAGTTGAGCCCTGAAAAAGCTAGGCTTAAACAAGCTCGCTGGCAAAAAATTGCCGAGGAAGCTGCCAAGCAAAGCAGGCGTGGCTTACTTCCGGAAGTTTTAGAGGTTCAAATACTGGAAGAAGCTCTTAAGAACATCCAAGAGGACGAGGCTTTGTTGATCCCTTGGGAAGAGGAAAAAGCGAACAGCTTAAAAGCTTCCTTGCAACTTATGCGTGGCAAGCAGCAAAGGATAAGTATTTTAATCGGCCCGGAGGGCGGCTTAACCAGTGAGGAAGTTGCTTTAGCTCAAAGAAGCGGAGGAAGTGTTGTAACTTTGGGACCGCGTATTCTTCGTACAGAGACAGCAGGGTTGGCTGTTGTTGCTATGGTCTTATATGAACTAGGGGATTTAGGAGGTAGGCCTTGTGGCACAAGCTAGAGTAGCGCTTCATTCACTTGGTTGCAAAGTTAATCAAAATGAAGCTGAAGCTATGCTACATCTTTTTGAACAAGCCGGTTACCAGGTGGTAGATTTTAGTGAAAAGGCTGATGTCTATTTAATTCATACCTGTACCGTAACTCATTTGGGCGATCGGAAATCTCGGCAGATGATTAGAAGAGCAATAAAGCAAAATCCGGAAGCCATTGTGGTTGTTTCAGGCTGTTATGCCCAAATAGCTTCTGAGGAAATCCTGGAGATTCCCGGAGTAGATTTAGTTATTGGCACCCAGGACAGGGCCCGCGTCTTAGAACTGGTTGAAGAGGTTAAAGAGAGTCGAAAGCCGATCAATGCCGTACACGATATACTACATACCAAAGAGTTTGAAGAATTAGAACTGGAACATACCGATCGGGTCAGAGCTTTTTTAAAGATAGAGGAAGGTTGTCAGCAGTTTTGTACCTACTGTATTATTCCTTTTGCCAGAGGACCTGTAAGGAGCAGGGATCCTGAAAAAACTTTACGTGAGGTAGAAAGGCTGGTTGAAAACGGCTATAAAGAAATAGTTTTAACCGGCATTCATACCGGTGCTTATGGTCGAGATTTGCCGGAGGGTTATGATCTAAATTGGCTGGTTCAAAAAATTGCCCAGGTACCGGGCCTGGAAAGGCTTAGAATCAGTTCGCTGGATCCTAACGAGTTTACGTCGGAATTTATTGAAACTATTTCAAGCCTTCCCGTAGTGTGTCCTCATTTTCACATTTCCCTGCAAAGCGGAGATGACGATATTCTGGAAAAAATGCGGAGATCTTATACTACTGCTGAATACAGGCAACTGGTGAAAAATTTGCGAGCCAGAATACCTGATGTGGCCATAACTACTGACGTGATGGTCGGCTTTCCCGGTGAAACCGAAAAGCAACATCAAAACTCCCTGGCTTTTGTGGAAGAAATGGAGTTTGCTGCACTCCATGTTTTTAAGTACTCACCCAGAGCAGGTACTAAAGCAGCCGGTTTTGCTGAGCAAATCCCTCCCGACGTGAAGGAAGAACGCAGCAGAGCAATGATTGCTTTAGGTAAAAAGTTGCGGGAAAACTTTGCCCGTAAACATTTAGGTCGCACTTTAAAAGTATTGGCTGAACAAAAAACAGTAGAAGGATTGTGGGAAGGACATACTCCTAACTACCTTAAAGTTTATTTTCCCAGTGACCAGGATGTGCGGGGAAAAATCCTGCCGGTAGAACTCATCGAATATGAAGGGGACCATCTTTTAGGGGAGGTGAAATAGTGAGCGATTGCCTGTTTTGTAAGATTGCCCAGAAAGAAATCCAATCTGATATTATTTACGAAGATGATCAAGTTGTCGCTTTTAAGGATATTAATCCGGTAGCCCCGGTCCATGTTTTAATAGTTCCTAAAAAACATATTTCCGATTTAACGGCTCTTGAACCAGAAGATGCCGGTTTAATAGGGCATATTGCCTTGGTGGCCAAAGATTTAGCCTATAAGTTGGGCGTCAGCGAGAGCGGTTTTCGCTTGATCAATAACTGTAAGCAGCATGGGGGACAAGTTATCTACCATATTCATTTCCATCTCATCGGAGGTCGCCAGTTGTCAAATCAATGTTGAGACAGCTAGTTGACGAGTACTTACCAGTATAGTATAATTTAGTATGTGTTTTTTGCGTTTTTCCTATCATGCTCAGTACCAAGTGAAGCATTGCCTGGTTGGTAGTGGAGGGAGGGAGATCGAGTTTGAGCGAAGTTAGAGTTGGTAAAAATGAATCTCTAGACGCTGCACTGCGAAGATTTAAAAAATCTTGTCAAAAAGCCGGAGTTTTATCTGAAGTAAGAAAAAGAGAACATTACGAAAAACCATCTGTAAGACGTAAAAAGAAATCAGAAGCAGCAAGGAAGCGTAAATGGAACTAAATGCGAATAAGTAGGTAGAGATGGCTCCCTCTCAATATGGATGCTTAAAGTTATAAAATTATGTTGAAGTAAAAGTCTGGTATATTAATACCAGACTTTTTGATTATAATAGTAAGAGATTCGATAGAACAAAAAGCCGGAAAGTTCCGTCTAACTTAAAAAAGAGGAGGTGGGTGGATGGCGAAAAAGCTGGTGAAGAAGTACTGGTGGCCTTTGGTTCTATTCTTAATCTTTAGTTTTATCGGTCAGGTTACTATGCCGCCGGCAACTGCTTCCGGTGACCTGGTTTATGTAATCCCTATTGAGGGCATGATAGACAGGGGTCTAAGAAACTTTGTGGAACGGGTTTACCAACAAGCCAGTGAGCTTGGGGTTAAAAGTATAATTTTAGAAATAGATACACCGGGCGGGTTGGTAAGCGAAGCGGTACAAATTAAAAAAATCATTGACAGGTCAACCGTTCCTACTATCGCTTATGTAACCGGCGGAGCAATCTCAGCCGGTGCCCTGGTAGCTTTGACTTCTCCCAAGTTGGTTATGGCTCCCGGTACAACCATAGGAGCAGCCGAACCTCGAGTAGGGGAAGAAAAGGCAGACGAAAAAACCGTTTCCTACTGGGCAGGAGAGTTGGCCAGCTCAGCAGAACAAAACGGTCGGGATCCTGAAGTTGCCAGGGCCATGGCAGACGCGGATGTTGCGATTGAAGGTTTAAAAGATAAAGGAAAACTGCTTACCCTGACCGCCAAACAGGCTGAAGAATATCGGATGATTGACGGCATATGTCCCACCCGTGTCGAAGTCTTAAAATATTATAATTTGAGCGAAGCTGAGGTTGTCGAACAGCATCCTAGTTTGTCCGAACAAGTTACCCGCTGGGTTACCAATCCTTATGTAAGCTCAGTGCTCTTGATGATCGGTATAACCGGAGTTATTGTAGAAATTTTTACCGCAGGCTTTGGTTTGGCCGGCATTATCGGCGCTTTAGCCTTAGCTTTATATTTTGGAGGTAGCATTTTAGCCGGTTTCTCTGGCTGGGGAGCGTTATTCCTATTTCTGATAGGCTTAATTTTGCTGGCCTTGGAGATTTTTGTCCTTCCTGGTTTTGGTGTTGCAGGCATCAGCGGCTTAGCGGCTTTAATTGCCAGTGTATTTATGGCTGCTCCCTCCACTGAACAAGCTCTGATATCTTTAACTCTGGCTTTGCTTGGAACCATTATTTTGGTTGCACTGAGTGTTAAGTTCTTACCTACCAGAAAAGTGTGGCACCGCTTGACCCTTGGCACAAAGCTTGAGAGTTCTTCCGGTTACGTAGCGTCTAGTCCCACGTACCGGGATTTGGAAGGGAAATGTGGCCAAACTTTAACGTCTTTAAGGCCGGCAGGTGTAGCCGAATTTGACGGTAGACGTGTAGACGTGGTTACCGAAGGAGATTTTATCCAAGCCGATGAGCCTGTAAAAGTCATTAAAGTTGTCGGTAACAAGGTTGTTGTTACAGCTTTGAAAGAAAAAGAACAGTCATGTCAGTAAGAGCTGCAAAAAGGAATAAATAAATATTTTTTGCATGAGGTACACTTAAAAAGAGTTAATAACAAATTTGACAAGGAGGAAATAAGATGGATTTTGCCTTTTTTACCGCTCTAATCTTTTTTGTCATCATCTTAATGGGGATTATTGTGCTCTTTAGTTTTATTCCCATTGGCTTATGGATTTCTGCTTGGGCAGCCGGTGTGAAAGTAGGAATTTTTACTCTGATTGGAATGCGTCTGCGGAGAGTTCCCCCTCATAAAATCGTAAACCCGTGGATTAAAGCTGATAAGGCAGGAATTGAAGTAACTGGTAATCAATTGGAAGCTCATTTTTTAGCAGGAGGAAACGTAGACAGAGTTGTAGATGCTTTAATTGCTGCTGAACGGGCAAATATTCCTCTGCCCTTTGAGCGGGCAGCAGCAATCGATTTGGCCGGCAGGAACGTTTTAGAAGCAGTTCAAATGAGTGTTAATCCAAAAGTAATTGAAACTCCTACTGTATCGGCGGTAGCTAAGGATGGAATTGAGGTTAAAGCTAAAGCACGGGTTACTGTACGCGCTAACATTGACCGTTTAGTTGGTGGTGCCGGTGAAGAGACCATTGTAGCCCGGGTCGGAGAAGGTATTGTAACAACAGTAGGTTCTGCTGAATCTCACAAAGCAGTGCTGGAAAACCCTGATCTCATTTCTCAAACAGTGCTAAATAAGGGCTTGGATGCCGGAACGGCCTTTGAAATTCTCTCCATTGATATTGCCGATGTGGATGTGGGCAGAAATATTGGGGCTCAACTGCAAACAGACCAGGCGGAGGCTGATAAGCGGATTGCTCAGGCTAAAGCTGAGGAGCGGAGAGCTATGGCGGTTGCTAAAGAACAGGAAATGAAAGCAGCGGTGGAAGAAATGAGAGCTAAAGTTGTAGAAGCAGAGGCAGAGGTACCGAAAGCTATGGCTCAGGCTTTGCGCGAAGGGAAATTAGGTGTGCTGGACTACTACAACCTCCAAAATCTCTTGGCAGATACTTCCATGCGGCAAACCATTTCCAAACTGGGACCCGAAGCAGCAAAATCTCAGATTCATCCGGAGAAGAAATAATATTGCTATAGCGAGAAGTCGTTAGATTTGGGGGTGTTACTCATAGAATTTTTACTTGTCATCGGCTTCATAGTATTTACAGTGCTTAAGTCGTTAGCTGAAACAAATAAAAGAAAACAGGAAACGGCCAGAAGAACAATCCAGCGCCCTGGCCGGCAACCAGAAAGCCCCGTCTTTACGGCTGAAACTTTTAATCCTGAATCTTCTTCTGATCGTTTTCCCGACCAAATGGCAATTCCGTGGGAAGAAGAACCGGAACAAAAAGTGGGCAGGTTGGAAGAACTTCCACTTGAAGAGTTTATTACTGAAGAAAGCGGTCAGGAAGGTTATACCTTGGAAGGAGACAGCTTAGAAGGAATTAGTTTGGAAGGACATAGCTCAGAAGGAAAGTGTGAAGTTGAAAGCCTTTCGCCTTCTCTAGGCTCTGGCTTAACAAATTTGGCAGAGCCTAAAGTGCCTACGCAAGTAACAATGCCCAAGATGGTACCTAATTATGCTTTCCAACTGACCTCAGAGCAAATTTGGCAGGGTTTTATCTGGTCGGAGATTTTAATGCCGCCTAAATGTAAAAGAGGTAGCCGTTAGTCGACAAGCAGCTAATTGGGGGATTTGTTCATGAAATGTGTAATCGTAGCCGGGGGAGAAAAACCGCAAGGAAGGCTGCCTCTGCTGAGCCTGGCCCAAGCAGATTATTTAATCTGTGCGGACAGTGGGGCCAATCATCTCTTTGAGCTGGGTTTTATACCTGACCTGATTGTAGGTGATTTCGATTCGGTCAGTCCTGGAGTCCTGCAAGCATACCGGGAAAGAGGATGTCCAATTAAGACTTATCCGGTGGAGAAAGACTATACGGATACAGAACTGGCAGTTCAGTTGGCCTTAAAGATGAACCCTTCCGAAGTAGATCTGCTGGGACAGATAGGCAGCCGTCTGGATCACTCTTTGGCTAATATCTTTCTACTTACAGCTTATCATTCAGAAAATTGTCGGCTTCGTCTGGTAGGTCCGGATTACCTGGCCTGGGTAACCGGGGACCGGACAGTGGTTGAAGGAGATCCGGGAGACTATGTTTCCATTTTGCCGGTAAGTGAAGTTGCTTGCGGTATTACCATGGAAGGCTTTAAATACCCTCTTCTTAATGCCACTATTCCCAGGGGAAGTACTCACGGGATTAGCAATGAATTAGTAAAAAATAGAGGTTTAATCAGCCTAAAAAGTGGTTTTTTGTTTGTTATTCACACCAAGAACTCTGTCTAAGAGTTCTTTTTTTATTGGGATAGTTTTGCTTTTCTTTTGTTACAAGCTGCTCAGACCATGGAAAGTATTCTTAGTTAAACCGTAAGGGTGCTCATTTCCTTTACCCTATTCTAAAAGTAAACTTCCTTTCATAAATTAGGTAGAAGAGGTAGGGAGGGAAGCCTATGCTGAAAGCTACCAGATTTCTTTGGGAGAAAACCAGACGGATTCAAAATCAATTTGCCGAAGCCTTGGAAATTCCTCAAGATGCCTTATTGGATTTGCCAAGAATAACCATGATCGGTGACGCACAGCTCTACCTGGAAAATCATAAAGGGATTATTGAATATTCAACTGAAAAAATTCGGGTTAGTGTGTTAGGCGGTAGCTTGGAAATCATAGGAAAAGATTTGACCTTAAAAAATATCAAGCCTGATGAAATTGCTGCTTACGGAACAATTAAACAGTTAGTATTCGTAAAATAAATTTAATGCTTGCCGACTCGTATCTTTTGCGGAAAGGAGGAGGGCACCTCCATGTTATTAGCAAGAATATTAAACTTTTTTTGGGGTTTTTGTATCATCAGGGTAGCTGGTTCTCGCAAAGAGAGATTTATAAACTTAGTTATTACTGAAAAGATTCCTTTATGGGATATTAGGCAAATAGACGAAGAGGAATTATGGGCAAAAGTATACGTTTCGGATATTGGTAAGCTTAGACACATCGCTCGGAAAAGCCGTTGCCCTTTTAAAATCATAGCCAAAAGGGGCCTCCCTTTTTTACTCTTGCGGGCCGAAAAGAGGAAAGGGTTAGTTGCTGGAATAATCCTTTTTATGATCATGCTGTACGGGCTTTCTTCTTTCGTCTGGTTTGTTGATGTTCAGTCTGAGAAACCTTTGGAGCTTTTAACTAAAGAAGAAATTCTAGCTGAGGCTGAAAGCCTTGGTTTAAAACCAGGACAGCCAAAAGGAAAGATCAGAACTGATGAACTGGCTCGAAAAATGGCTGTCAATCTACCCCAGTTAACCTTTGTCAGCATTGAAATTCAAGGTACTTTAGCCAAAATAGAAGTAGTAGAAAAGAAAGTAGTTGCCGAAGAAGACAAGGAAAGGCCGGCCCATATCGTTGCCGCCAAGGACGGGATAATCGAAGAAATTCTGGTTTTAGCAGGTGACCCTAGAGTAAAAGTTGGCGATACGGTTCAAAAAGGCCAGGTTTTGATTTCAGGAATTGCTCTTTCCAAAAAGATTGATTCTCAAACTGGCGAACCGATTGAAGAGGGCTTACCCAAAATTGTTGAAGCCAAGGGTATTGTGCGGGCAAGGGTGTGGTACGAAGCAGTTGTTGCAACGCCGGTCATTGAGACCGGCCAAAGGAAGACCGGAGCTAAAAAGGAACAATGGTCTGTGCGCCTGGGTAACCAAAAACAGATAATTATAAGCGGCCCCCGGACCGCCCCTTATCAAAGCTATGAGGAAGAGCGCCAAAGCAGAACTATAAAATGGAGGAATTTAAATCTACCCGTCGAAATAGTTCACACAATCTTTTATGAGTTAGAAACCTATCGTTACAATTGGGGCAGGGAAGGTGCCCTTAAGAAGGCCAGAGCTGAAGCCATAGAAGAGCTTAAGGCTAAAATGCCCATAAACTCTAAGATTACAGATTCAAAGGTTGAAGTTCTGGAGGAAAGTGATAAGCTTATAAAAGTGAGAGTATGGATTGAAACCAGGGAAGATATTGCCGTTAAGCAGTACTTCCAGCCCGAAACCGACTAAAGGTGAGAATCACTGGAAATATTATTAAGTACTTTACTTAATTTTAAGTAACGGAGGAATTAAAAGTTTGACAGAACAATCGGAAGTAAAGATAGTTGTTGAGAATAACACGGATGCTATTGCTTTATTCGGTCAGCAGGATGAGAATCTTCATCTTATTGAAGCCAAAACTAATGCTTTTCTTACCGCCCGCGGTAATGAAATTCTTATAACCGGCTTAAAAGAAAACGTTGAACTGGCTCAGGAGGTTATTAAACAATTAATCGCTATCATTCGTGGCGGGGTTGCTATTAACACTTCTACAGTCAATTATGTAATAGATCAGGTAAGACGTAAGGGTACAGATCAAAATATTGCTAAACAACTGACCGAGTTAATTTACGTTACACCTCGGGGTAGGCAGATTAAGCCTAAGACTATTGGACAGAAAAACTATGTTGAGGCCATAAAAAGACATGACATAGTTTTTGGCATTGGTCCTGCAGGCACGGGAAAGACCTACCTGGCCGTAGTTATGGCCGTAGTGGCCTTGAAAAATAAGGAGGTTAGTCGGATCGTGCTGGTACGCCCTGCCGTTGAAGCAGGGGAAAAACTAGGTTTCTTGCCAGGTGACCTCCAGGATAAGGTTAACCCATACCTCAGGCCTTTATATGACGGGCTCTACGATGTCTTAGGCATGGATACAGCCCAGAAGTATATGGAACGAACTATTATAGAAGTTGCACCTCTTGCCTATATGCGGGGCAGAACCTTGGATGATTCATTTATTATCCTTGACGAAGCTCAAAACACTACCCCTGAACAAATGAAGATGTTCCTTACCCGCATAGGTTTTGGTTCTAAAGCAGTAATTACAGGGGACGTAACCCAGGTTGATTTACCTAAAGGTAATTATTCAGGTTTGGTTGAAGTTCAAAAAATCTTAAAAGGAGTAGAAGGAATTTCCTTTCAATACCTGAGCGAAGCTGATGTGGTTCGCCATCCCTTAGTACAAAAAATCATCCTGGCTTATGAAGCTTATCAAAATAGGGACAAGCACTCCTGAAAGGAGTTTTAAAGTTGAACTTTAATTTTGCTAAAAAAAATAAAGAAGCCCGACAAATTTGGTCGAAAAGTCTTAACGTTCGAAGAATCCTATGGTTTGCCTTGTTTTATGTTATTGCCCTGGCAGTCCTGGGTGTTGGCTTATTGACTGCCGGAACCCAGTTAGAGGTTAATCAACCAAGTCCTCGTAAGTTTGAAGCAGACCGGACAATTGTCTATGAAAGTGAAGTACTGACTGAACAAGCCAGAGAACAGGCAGCCCGTGAAGTTGATCCGGTTTTAAAAGTGGAAAGAACTGCTGTGGCAGAGATGGAAGCGGAAATAAGTAACTATTACCAACAATTAAACAATATTCGGGTAGATCAGTCGTTGGATGAAGCCGCAAAAATCAAACAGGTTACCGAAAAAGTAGGCTTGGAGATGAGTAAGAGTGCTATTCGAGCCTTGCTGGCGGCAGATGATGAAACCTTTGAGTACCTGCAGAAACAGTCTATTCAACTAATGAAGCGTTATATGGAGCAAGGAGTCCAGGCGGAAGCTTTGGCTACTGTAAAAGAGAACATGCTAGGTGAGATTGAGCTTCTGGCAGTTGATGCTCCTTTCCAGGAAGTTTTGAAGACTGTTCTAAGTGCCATTCATTTGCAAGAAACTTTAGTTTATGATTCTGAAGCGACAGCCCAAAAAAAGCAGGAAGCCAGGTCGGAAGTAGCTCCTGTCCAGGTTACGATCAAGAAAAACGAGAAAATTGCCGATGCAGGAGATATTCTTACTCCTGCCAAAATAGAAGCTTTACAACACTTAGGTTTGCTCAGAACTGAGACGGTTTATACCAACTTTTTAGGCTTAGCTTTAGTCATCTTTATTACTTATGTCTTAGTCGTCATCTTTATCTATCTCTATCGCCGGGAGTTTCTCCAAGAAGAAAAATATATGGTCCTACTAGGGTTATTGTTGACAATTGGCATCATTTTAACCAGAATCCTGGCTGGCTTTGAGGGCACTTCCGAAGCAACTTCTTCTTTGGGTTACTTGGTACCGGTTGCTGCCATTACCATGACTGCGGCAATTTTATTAGACAGTAGACTGGCCATCTTTCTTGCTGTAGTCATAGGCCTGTATAACGGTATGGTCAACGGAAGTGAACTCCAGTTTGCCGTCTTCTCCATTGTCGGTGGGGTGGCAGGGGTTTATAGCGTTTCTCACCTGGCTGAGCGAGGAGACTTGATGCGGGCCGCTCTTTACATTATGTTTGCCAATGTGGTTACCGCTCTGTCCATTGGGTTAATGCTGGGCTTTAGCTTGACGAAACTGGCCATTGCAGTCTTATATGGCATTGCCAACGGACTTTTATCCTCGGTGGTTACCATTGGTATACTTCCTTTTTTGGAAACGGCTTTTGGCTTAACCACCTCTTTCAAATTATTGGAGCTTTCTAACCCTAACCAGCCTATTTTACGCAGGCTTCTTATGGAAGCACCTGGTACCTATCATCACTCTATTATTGTAGGTAATTTGGCAGAGAGCGCTGCTGACGCTATCGGGGCCAACTCTTTGCTGGCCAGAGTAGGCGCCTATTACCATGATATCGGGAAAATTAAGCGTCCTTACTTTTTTATTGAAAATCAAATAAATAATACGGAAAACCCCCATGATAAATTGGCTCCGACCTTGAGTACTTTGATTATCACTGCCCATGTTAAAGATGGCTTGGAGTTTGCTAAGGAGCAAAAATTACCTAAGGTGATTACCGATATCATTACTCAGCATCATGGAACCAGCTTAGTTTCCTTTTTCTATCATAAAGCTACTGAAAATGAAAAGGCTGAAAACCTGAATAAAGCTGATTTTAGTTATGAAGGGCCAAAGCCTCAGAGCAAAGAGGCTGCTATTGTCATGCTAGCCGATGCGGTGGAGGCCGGAGTACGTTCCATGAAAAATCCGACTCCGAGCAGAATCGAGGCTTTTGTGCGAAAAGTTATTAAGGATAAACTGGAAGAGGGACAATTGGAAGAATCTGATTTGACCTTTAGAGAACTGGATACCATCGTGCAAGCTTTTTTAAGAGTGTTAAACGGTATCTTTCATTCTCGCATTGAATACCCGGATCAAGTTCTAAAAGAAATTGAAAGGAGAAAGGCTAAAGATGGAGCTGCTCGTAAGCAATGAACAAGAAATTCAACCTGTAACACCTGAACTGGAAGACCTCTTTCGGAAGATAGTCCTTGCTACTTTAGAAGCTGAAGGTGAAGGAGAGGAAGTAGAAGTTTCCCTGGTATTAGTAGATGATCAAAGGATTCAGGAGTTGAACCGGGATTACCGTGGAATTGACCGGCCCACCGACGTACTGTCTTTTGCCCAGAGGGAATCGGTCGAAGGTGAAGAGGATTTTGTCAGTGAAGAAGACGAGTGGCTTTTAGGTGATATAGTCATTTCCATGGAAACGGCTCAAAGGCAAGCGACGGAGTACGGCCATTCTTTGGAGAGGGAATTGGGCTTTTTAATTGTTCATGGTTGCCTGCACTTGTTAGGTTATGACCATGAGACGGAGGCAGAACGTCAGGTAATGCGGGAAAAAGAGGAAAATATCTTAGCAGCTCTAGGCCTAACCAGGTAATAATATGAAATACAAGTGGTTAGTTAGTTTAAGCTTTGCCATCGAGGGGTTAAAAACCGCCGTTTCTTCTGAACGCAACATGCGCATTCATTTGAGGGTGGCCCTTTTTGTCATTCTGGCAGCCGTTTGCTTTAGAATTAAGCTGCTGGAATGGGCCTTAATCATTTTTGCCATAGGTATGGTTTTAGTAGCAGAATTGGTTAACACAGCAATTGAGAGAACCATAGATTTATCCCATGCGACTTATCATCCTTTGGCGAAAGCCGCTAAGGACATAGCAGCAGGGGCGGTTCTGATAGCTGCTTTAACTTCAGTCTTGATCGGAATTATAGTTTTTGGCCCTTACTTGTTAAAGTATATTAGTAGTATTCTTTAGACCTTGTAATCGGATAATAAGGAGAGGTGACCTTGAAAAATAAACGAGAAGGATTTTTCATTTTCCTATGCTTATGCCTTTTACTCTTTAGCGGTTGTGGAGAAAAAACTCCGGAAGTTGTTGAAGAACCTAAGGAGCAAGCAGTGGTTGAAGAGATTCAGGAACCTGTCTACCCTTATTCCTGCCCTTTTGATGGGCAGGGTTTAGAGGAAGAGGTTACAGTCAGGCCCATAGCTGTGATGATCGGCAATAACCCAAGCGCCAGGCCCCAATATGGCCTTGCTGAGGCTGACCTGATTTACGAATTTCCCGCCGAGGGTGGCATAACACGGTTTATGGCAATTTATTATCACAGCCAGTCAGCCAAGATCGGCCCGGTCCGGAGCGCAAGACCTTATTTCATTGATCGTGCTTTAGATTGGGATGGAGTCTATGTCCATGTGGGACAAAGTCCTCAGGCCCAGGTTTATTTTAAAACCAACAAGGTTGCTCATCTGGATGAGTTCAGCAACGGCAAATTCTTCTGGCGTGATAAAAGCCGTAAAGCGCCCGACAACCTGTTTACCAGCACTGAACTGTTGAGACAGAGAATGAAAGAATTAGATTATGAACGGAAGACCGAAGTCACACCTTTCCTATTCGCTGATGACGAGATGAGCTCTAAAAGTGAAAAAGCAACTAAGTTAGAAATTAATTATCCGGAAAAAATGAACCGGGCAGCTTTTGAATATCAGCCGGAAGAAAAAATCTACCTCAGGTTTACTGGAGGAAAACCCCATTTAGACGGGGAGACTAACCAGCAACTTGGGGCAAGTAATATCATCGTCCAGTATGTCAGTTCAAAAGTCTTGGATAATGAAGGTCGTTTAGAAGTGCAAATGTTTGGTCAAGGGAAGATACAGTTTTTCAGCCAGGGTCGGGTAATCGAAGGTAGCTGGTCAAAGGATAAGCTTCGCGAACCCACTAAATATTTTGACTCAGAGGGAAATCCTCTTAGCTTAACCCCCGGCCAGACCTGGATTCAGATTGTGGATAAGAATACGAAGGTAGTCGTCAGTCCTTAGTTGCTGGTGACACTGATAAATTCAAATGAAGTAGGCTTATAGGTAAAGCCACGGGAGGAGGTTAGCATGCCAGATACGTTTAAATCAGGTTTTGTTGCAATTATCGGACGTCCCAATGTCGGAAAATCTACTTTGTTAAACAGCATTATCGGGCAAAAAATTGCCATCATGTCTGATAAACCCCAGACGACACGTAACCAGATTCGGGGTGTTTATACTTCAGATCAGGTACAGGCGGTTTTTGTTGATACTCCGGGTATCCATAAGCCTAAACATAAACTCGGTCAATATATGGTTGAAGCAGCACTCGGAACGCTAAAAGAAGTGGATTTGATCTTATATGTCGTAGACGTGACAATGGAATTCGGCACAGGTGAAGAGTACATAATTAATCAGCTCAAGCAGGTTAAGACACCGGTCATTCTCGTATTGAATAAAATCGACTTAATCAAAAAGGAGAAACTTTTAGAGCTGATTGCCTTATATAGCAGTAGATATGAATTTGCCGAGATAGTGCCAATTTCGGCCGCGCAAAAAGAAAATCTTGATGAATTGCTCAAAGTTTTACCTACTTATTTACCGGAAGGGCCTCAATTTTATCCTGAAGATATGATTACCGACCAGCCGGAGCAGCAGGTTATAGCTGAAATAATCAGGGAAAAAGTGCTTTTTCTGACCAGGGAAGAAGTACCTCATTCCGTTGCAGTAAAAGTCGAGACCATTGCCAGCCGGGGGTCTGCAACTACTTATATCGGGGCGGTTATCTATGTGGAAAGAGACTCCCAAAAAGGAATCATTATCGGTAAACAAGGCCAGATGTTGAAAGAAATCGGTAGGTTGGCCCGCCAGGAATTAGAAGTTATTTTAGGAACGAAGATTTACTTAGAGCTGTGGGTTAGGGTTAAACCTGACTGGCGTAGTCGTGAACAAGACCTTAGAAGTTTTGGCTACAAGGAAATTCATGAATAAGTAGCGCCCGACATTGACATGAATTTTAAAAATTGATAGATTGGTAGTAAACAATTTAACATTTTTTCCAGTTTACTACATGGATACGGGTTCATAAATCAGCTAATTCTATAGTTGACATTAATTAATAAGGCGGAAAGGAGAACCCATGGAAAAAATTCATGTCTTGTGGAATCTTTTTGCTGTAACAGGTAATATCGATGCCTACTTACTATACAGGGATTGTCTTAACGAGCGAGAAAAGCAGGAGATTAGCGAGGTTGAAGCTGAACCTATGTAGGGAGAATAGCTATGTCGCTCTATCAAGTTGAAGCTATTGTACTGAAAGCGAGAAACTTAGGTGAAGCTGATAAAGTCTTAACCTTACTCACAAAAAACCATGGGAAGCTTGATGCAGTAGCTAAAGGTGTACGAAAAATTAAAAGTAAAAACCGGGGAGCAGTCCAACCTTTTTCTCACAGCCGGATCATGCTGTATGAGGGAAAGAGCATGGATACGGTAACTCAATGTGAACTGATAGCCGGGTTCCCCAAGATTAGGGACAACTTGGAACGTTTAGCTTATGCCGGTTATCTAACTGAATTAACTGCCTGGATGCTTCCGGAAAAAGATCCTCAGCAAGAAGTATACTTCTTGCTTTTAACTATTCTGTACTATTTAGAGGCTGCTAAAGCAAAGGACTTAATTGAGTTAATCACCAGGTTCTACGAAATCCGTTTATTAAATTTAATGGGTTACAGGCCAGAACTGGATTTTTGTGTTAATTGCGGTAGTCATTTAAGCAATGAAAAAGTTGTTTTTTCACCTGCCTTAGGTGGGGTGTTATGCTCTGCCTGTTCGTCCCAAAGTTCCCAGGTCATCCCTATTACTCAGGGCATTTTGGCTGTGTGGAGATTACTTGCCCGCATCAAGCCGGGAAATCTTAATAGACTAAGAATTAAAACTGAGGATTTAAGCGCTTTGGAAAATCTTCTCCAGAGTTTTATGGAATATCAATTAGAGCATAAGATGAAATCTTTGGATTTTATACACCGGTTAAAAAAGTTTACAAAATCTGCTCGGGCCTCTGACGCATAAAAAACCGGAAAGTGGTTAAGATTTAAAAGAAACTTACCCATTGGACGAGGAGGGTTACGGGATGACCGAATTGGAGAAAATTGATGTTCTCAGGGAACGGTTGGGATTAACTTACAAGGAAGCGAAAGAAGCTTTAGATGCTGCAAACGGTGACTTAATTGAAGCGTTAATCGATATGGAGCAGAAAAAGTCAAAAACTTGGGAGGGTAAGTTAACCGAACAGGGCGAAGCTTTAATGGCTAAGCTAAAAAGCATTGTTCAGCGGGGAAATGTGACCAAAATTAGAGTCAAGAAGGATAACGAAACGGTCTTAGAGATTCCGGCTACAGTAGGAGCCCTGGGATTGGTAGGTGTACTGGCCAGCACTCCTTTAACTGTAGTAGCAGGCATAGGCACGGTTGCTGCTATGATGAAACAATATAAGCTGGAAATTGTCAAAGACGACGGGCAAACCGAGGAAGAAGATTTGTTCTAGTTACTTGACATCTTTTCTGGCATTTGTTAATTTTTAAAATAGCAATGATGGAAAGAGTAGCTTGTGATGTTCTGTCAAGAGAGCCGGTGGTTGGTGAAAACCGGTCAGGCAGCAAGCCAAAGGCGTCCTGAGCAAAAAGCAAATAGAAAAAAAGTGGCCTTAACGGGCAATCAGGGTGGAACCGCGGGAAACAAATCTCGTCCCTGTAGCTAATGCTATAGGACGAGATTTTTTGTTAGAGTGTTGAGTTTTGAATTTTGAGTCTTGAGTTAAATTCTTAATATAAATTAAACTATAAAATTCTTTTTGAGTCAGCTACTTTTCTCAATTCAAAATTCATAATTCAAAATATAAAATTAGCAACTCAAAACTCATAATCTTTTACTTAACTCTCGCACAAAACTATGACTCGTGTTTAGGGGCGAATGATTGTTCCGCTCTGGACGGCATCCTACGCCGTTAGCGCAAGCAAAGCTTGCGACGGCTGGGGATGCAAGTCCCGCTCCACAAAACATTCGCCCCATAATACATGTTTTACTGTCGACTGAATTTAACTCTTAGCTTTTAACTCAAAACTAATAAAACAGGGGTGATTACATATGGACTTTCAAGAGCTAATTATGAAATTAAATCAATACTGGGCCGGCCATGGGTGTATAATCCTTCAACCCTATGACATAGAAAAGGGAGCCGGGACCATGAATCCGGCTACTTTCCTGAGAGCCTTAGGCCCAGAGCCCTGGAAAGCGGCTTACGTCGAACCGTCCCGCCGGCCTACTGACGGTCGCTACGGAGAAAATCCAAATCGCTTACAGCATTACTTTCAATACCAGGTAATCTTAAAACCTTCACCGGCCAATGTTCAGGAATTATATTTAGACAGTTTGAAGGCCATTGGCATAGATCCCTTAGAACATGATATCCGCTTTGTGGAAGACAACTGGGAATCACCAACTTTAGGAGCCTGGGGATTAGGCTGGGAAGTATGGCTGAATGGCATGGAAATTACCCAGTTTACCTATTTTCAGCAATGCGGAGGTATTGACTGTCATCCGGTCAGTGCCGAAATCACTTATGGTATTGAACGATTAGCAACTTTTATTCAAAAAGTAGACAGTGTTTATGACATACGCTGGGTAGGGGATATAACTTACGGTGATGTTTATCATCAAAATGAAGTTGATTATTCCCACTATAATTTTACTGTTGCCGATACGGACATGCTGTTTACGGCCTTTGAAATGTATGAAAAAGAAGCAATCAGGACCTTGGAAGCCGGACTGGTTCAACCTGCCTATGATTACACTTTAAAATGTTCCCATACCTTTAATTTGTTAGACGCCAGGGGAGCTATAAGCGTTACCGAACGGACAGGCTATATAGGACGGGTGCGTAATCTGGCTCGACTGTGTGCCCAAGGGTATGTGGCCCAGCGGGAAAAGTTAGGTTTTCCCCTTTTAAAAGATGAACGAGAACGAGAAAAGCTGGGCTTAGGACCCCGGAAGGAGGAGGTTAAATAATGGCTAGCTTATTATTGGAAATCGGCTTAGAAGAAGTTCCGTCCAGATTTATGCCAGGAACATTACAACAGTTAAAAACGACAGCAGAAGCGATGTTAAAAGAAATGCGGATTGCCTCCGGTTCCGTAGCTACTTACGGCACACCGCGTCGCCTCGCTTTAATGGTGAAAGATCTGGCTGACCGTCAAGACGACTTACTTAAGGAAGTAAAGGGACCTGCCAAGAAAGTTGCCTTCGACTCGGAAGGAAAGCCCACTAAAGCCGTTCTCGGTTTCGCTAGGGGACAGGGAGTTTCAGTAGAGGACCTTGTAGTTAAAACCGTAGGTAATGGTGAATACATGTTTGCCCGGGTTAAAGAAGCAGGTAAAGAGACGATCACCATCTTACCGGACTTTTTAACCAAACTTATCAATTCCTTGAACTTTCCTAAACCCATGCGCTGGGGAGATGGGAATATGCGCTTTATCCGGCCCATTCGCTGGTTGGTTGCTCTATATAACCACGAGATTGTTGAATTGGAAATTGCCGGAGTTCGTTCAGACCGTTTTACCTATGGTCATAGATTTTTAAGCAAGGAGCCCATTGAACTGTCCTCTCCCGAGGAATACTTTACTAAGCTTCAAAAAGCCTATGTGATTGTAGACCAGCAAGAACGGAAAAAATTAATCAGGCAACAGATAACGGATCTTGCTGCCAGTGAAGGAGGCCGGGTGGAAGAAGACGAAGAATTGCTTGAGGAAATAACATATCTGGTAGAGTATCCTACGGCTTTGTGTGGAACTTTTCCGGAAAGATATTTGGATCTACCGGTGGAAGTGCTGATTACTCCCATGAAAGAGCACCAGCGTTATTTCCCTGTTTGGGGTAAGGACGGTAAGCTATTACCGAAATTTATCACCGTTCGGAACGGCTCGGAAGAGTATCTTGACAATGTGAGAGAAGGCAATGTAAAAGTTCTATTGGCCCGTTTGGCCGATGCAGAATTTTTCTATCAGGAAGATCAACGGGTTCCCTTGCTGGAAAAAGTTGAGCGTTTAAAGAAAGTAGTCTTCCAGGAATCTTTAGGGACAGTCTACGATAAGGTCAAAAGAATTGAAAAGCTGGCAGTCTTTGTAGCTCAAAGTCTGGGCTGGAATCAAGAAGAAATTGAGCTGGTTAAAACCGGGGCAAGCATTGCCAAAGCCGACCTGGTGACTAATATGGTTTACGAGTTTCCTGAGCTCCAGGGTATCATGGGCGGCTATTACGCTAAACTGGAGGGATATGATCCAAGAATATGTCAAGGGGTTAGGGAACATTACCAGCCCAGGTTTGCCGGGGACCAGGTACCGGAAAGTAAAGTCGGTATAGCTGTCAGCCTGGCAGATAAACTGGATACGATTGTAGGTTGTTTTGGTGTAGGGCTGATTCCTACCGGTTCCCAGGATCCTTTAGGCTTACGTCGTCAGGCTTTAGGTATTTGCAATACCATAGTAGAACATGGGTTAAAACTTTCTTTAACTAGTTTTATCACTGAAGCTTACCGGCTCTACGGCGGAATCTTACAGGAAGATCTGGAGCAGACCAAGACTCAGGTCCTGCAGTTTTTCAAACAAAGGATCCAAAACATCCTGGAAGAGCGCAATATCCGTTATGACGTGATCGATGCAGTGCTGGCCGCCGGCTTTGACGACCTTGCTGACACATGCTTAAGGGCAGAAGCCCTCCAGGCTTTTGAAAAAAATCCTCATTATCATTCACTGGTCACTGCCTTTGCCCGGGCAGCTAACCTTACAAAAAATGTAGAAAAATTTGAAGTGGAAGAAGGATTTTTACTTGAAAATGCAGAAAAAGAACTATCTAAAGCTGTAGAAAAGGTAAGTGTACTGGTTGAAAAAGCAACTGACAAGAGCCTTTACACTGAGGCTTTAGAAAAGATTAGTACACTTCATAGGCCTATAGATGACTTTTTCAGCGAGGTCATGGTAATGGTGGAGGACAAAAAAATCAGAGAAAACCGGTTGGGGTTGTTACAAAAAATTACTTATCTCACATCTCATATAGCCGACCTATCCAAATTGGTTGTCAAATAGACAGTGCTTAAGCACTGTCTATTTTTATTGTGTTATACTTTCTTTGAAATGATGTGATATTATTATTAAATTTTAAATTAAATAGTATATGCCAACCTAATTTGGGGGGTGATCATATCCAACTCACACCGCGGCAATTACGAATTATAGAAATTGTGAAGGCCCATGGGCCTATTACCGGCGAAGATATTGCCCAAAAAGTCAATTTAACACGGGCTACTTTAAGGCCCGACTTGGCAATTTTAACAATGTCAGGTATTTTAGATGCCCGTCCCAGGGTAGGCTATTATTACAGCGGCAAATCTTCCCAAAACTTGATTGCAGAGGAGTTAAAGAGAACAAAAGTTAAAGATTTAAAGTCGATGCCAGTAGTAGTAAACGAAAATACCAGCTTTTACGACGCCATCGTTACCATGTTTACTGAAGATGTAGGCACACTGTTTGTTGTTAACGATGAAGGTCTTTTAAGCGGAGTCGTGTCTAGAAAAGATTTTTTGCGACAGGCTCTTGGACAAGGAGACTTTCAAAAAATGCCGGTTCATGTAATTATGACCCGTATGCCCAATGTCATAGTAGTCGAACCTAATGAAACGGTGTATGAAGCCGCCAAGAAAATAATTGAACACGAAATTGACGCTCTACCGGTTGTAAAGCGGGTCAAGACCAAAGACGGTAAAGAAGGATTGCAAGTTATAGGTCGCTTTACAAAGACTAACATTACTAAGCATTACGTCGAGTTAAGTGAAGGAATTTAAGAGTAAAATTTGCTACCTTCGCTAGCTATTAGGGGTTATCAGTCGCTGAAAGTTCTGGAAAGTTGAAAAGATAAAAGGTATGTGCATTCAAATATAATTTTTATAACAACTATTTGTCAGGGAGGTGAGTAAAGTCATTACGGAGAAACCTATTTTATACATCGTGTCCGATGCTCTGGGAGAAACAGGTGAGTTGGTAGCCAGAGCTGCTGTCAGTCAATTTAATTCCCATCAGTTTATTATCAGACGATACCCCTATGTTAGCGATAAGGAACATATAAATGAAATAATTGAGGAAGCCAGCGATTGTAACAGCCTGATTGCTTATACGCTGGTTCTGAAAGACTTGGAAAATTACCTCATCCATAAAGCGGCAGAGCATAATATACCTGTCGTAGATATTTTGGGACCCATGATCTCAGCTCTGTCCAGGATAACTAAGTCCAAACCGAAGATGGAGCCAGGCATTTTACGCAAAATGGATGAGCAATATTTCCGTAAAGTCGATGCAGTTGATTTTGCCGTTAAGTATGATGATGGAAAGGACCCTAGGGGGATAGTCTACGCAGATCTAGTTATTATTGGCGTTTCAAGAACTTCAAAAACACCTCTGTGTACATATTTAGCTCATAAACGCTTACGGGCAGCAAATGTGCCTCTAGTGCCCGAAGTAATGCCTCCTGAAGAGTTATTTACCATTCCACCTAACAAAATCTTTGGCTTAACAATCAACCCGGAACTTTTGTACCAGATACGTACAGAACGTCTAAAAAGTTTAGGACTTAAAGAGAATGCAGACTATGCCAGTATGGAAAGAATACAGAAAGAACTAGATTATGCTGCAAAAATCATGGAAAAGCTAGGTTGTCATGTTATTGATGTGACCAACCGTGCGGTAGAAGAAACTGCAAGCAAGATCATAGATATATATAATAAGGAGGAAGAAAATGGTAGCTAAGAAGTACGTTTACATGTTTAGCGAAGGAGACGCTTCAATGCGCAATCTTCTGGGGGGCAAAGGGGCTAACCTGGCTGAAATGACTAGGCTCGGTTTGCCGATTCCCCAAGGATTTACGGTAACGACGGAAGCTTGTAACGAATATTACGCTAACAATAAGACTATTTCTGACGAAATAGTAGAGCAAATTAAGGTTGCCTTGGCTAAATTGGAAGAGCTTTCAGGTAAAAAATTCGGTGACCCCAACAATCCCTTACTCGTATCCGTCCGCTCCGGAGCAAGGGCTTCCATGCCCGGCATGATGGATACCATTTTGAACCTGGGCTTAAATGATGTTTCTGTGGAAGGCTTAGCAGCAGCCACCAATAATCCCAGGTTTGCTTACGACTCTTACCGCAGGTTTATTCAAATGTTCTCCGACGTAGTAATGGAGATATCTAAGGCCAAGTTTGAAAAAATCCTAGATGAAATAAAGGAACAAAAAGGAAAACAATACGACACTGATTTAACCGCTGAAGATCTCCAAGAAGTTATTAAGAGATACAAAGCTCTTTATAAAGAAGAAAAGGGTACTGATTTTCCACAAGACCCGCAGGAACAACTGATGGAAGCTGTTACCGCTGTCTTCCGTTCCTGGGATAATCCGCGGGCTATTGTCTATCGCCGGATGAACGATATTCCCAGCAGTTGGGGTACAGCCGTTAACGTGCAGATGATGGTCTTCGGTAATATGGGTAATACTTCAGGTACTGGCGTAGCCTTTACCAGAAATCCGGCTACCGGTGAGAAGAAGATCTTCGGTGAGTACTTGATCAATGCCCAGGGTGAAGACGTGGTGGCAGGTATCCGCACACCTAAACCTATCAGCACCTTGGAAGAAGATATGCCGGAAGTATATCAACAGTTTATGGCAATAGCCGAAAAGCTGGAAAAACACTATAAAGACATGCAAGACATGGAGTTTACCATTGAGAATAAGAAATTATATTTCTTACAAACCCGTAATGGTAAACGGACTGCTCAGGCTGCTCTGAAAATTGCAGTGGATCTAGTAAAAGAAGGCATGATCACCGAAGAAGAAGCCCTCTTGAAAGTAGATCCCAAACAGTTAGACCAATTACTCCACCCGGCTTTTGACAGTGCTGCCTTAAAAGCCGCTAAACCTATTGCCAAGGGTCTGCCCGCTTCCCCAGGTGCTGCGGCCGGACGTATCTACTTTACTGCTGAAGACGCCAAAGCAGCAGCAGAAGGGGGAGATAGGGTCATTCTGGTCCGCACTGAAACCTCTCCGGAAGACATCGAAGGTATGGCTGCAGCTCAAGGTATCTTAACCGGTCGTGGTGGTATGACTTCCCATGCTGCAGTAGTAGCCCGTGGAATGGGTAAATGTTGTGTGGCCGGTTGCGGTGAAATCAAGATTGACGAAGAAGAAAAATTCTTTGTAGCTCAGGGAGTTACCTATAAGGAAGGAGACTATATCTCCTTAGACGGTTCTACCGGTCTTGTTTACGGGGAAGATATTCCAACCGTTGCTCCTGAAATTACCGGCGACTTTGCTGTTTTCATGTCCTGGGCTGACAAAGCGCGTAAGCTTAAAGTACGTGCCAATGCCGATACTCCTAAAGATGCCAAGAATGCCGTAGAGTTTGGGGCAGAAGGCATAGGACTATGCCGGACAGAGCATATGTTCTTTGAAGAGGACAGAATCCCCAAAGTACGGAAGATGATTTTAGCTGATAATGAAGAAGAGAGAAGAAAAGCTCTGGCTGAACTCTTGCCGCTGCAAAAAGAAGACTTTAAAGGTATCTTTGAGGCAATGGGTGAAAGACCGGTTACCATTCGTCTTTTAGATCCACCTCTTCATGAGTTCCTACCCCAGGATGATGAGGCTATTGCAGCTTTAGCCGAGGATATGGGTATTAGTGCTTCCCAGTTAAAGGCTAAAGTAATTTCCTTGCAAGAATTTAACCCGATGATGGGTCATAGAGGCTGCCGCTTAGCAGTAACCTACCCGGAAATTGCCGAAATGCAGGCTAAAGCCATCATTGAAGCTGCTGTGGAAGTTAAAAAGGAAAAAGGCCTAAATATTGTGCCCGAAATCATGATCCCGCTGGTAGGAGAAGTTAAAGAGTTCAATTATGTTCGCGACGTTGTAGTTAAAGTTGCTGACGAAGTTATTAAAGACTCGGGCATAGAGCTTAACTACCTGGTTGGTACCATGATTGAAATTCCAAGGGCATGTTTGGTTGCAGATGAAATTGCCAAAGAAGCTCAGTTCTTCTCCTTTGGTACTAATGACTTGACCCAGATGACTTTCGGGTTCTCCCGTGACGATGCCGGTAAGTTCTTAGAATCCTACTATGACAAGAAGATTTTTGAGTTTGACCCCTTCGCCAAACTTGACCAGGCCGGTGTTGGACAATTGGTTAAGATGGCAGTTGAAAAAGGTAAAGCAGCAAGGCCGGATATTAAGCTCGGTATCTGCGGAGAGCATGGCGGAGATCCGTCATCTGTCGAGTTCTGCCACCGGGTTGGTCTGAACTATGTAAGCTGTTCGCCTTACCGCGTGCCGATTGCCCGTTTAGCCGCCGCTCAAGCTGCCGTAAGTAAAGGCGAAAATCTGGGGCAAAAGTAGAAGCTTTGCCTTACTAAGAAAACTCAAAACAATTGTCAGGAAACAGCAAGGCCATAACTTTAAGCGCTTAGAGTTATGGCCTTTTTATATTATTTTTTTGCACTGTAATTAGATTACCCCTAACCCGCTTAAAAGGCCAAAACAGCCTGTCAGCATCATATCGCCATAGGGTGCAGCTTCGTACCAGCCTAACGGTTTGGCCATAGCTCGCTGGGGTCCGGTAACAACTACATAGTCCCAACCCGGGCTCATCTCAGGATGGAAGGTAGCCCCATGGCCACCGGCATTAACAATTTCTTCGTTAGTCAGTTCATTGTTTTGCATCCTTTTAACCAGAAGGGACAGGGTTTCCGTATCCAGATCTTTTGTATGATGCTCAAACAGGCCGTAGACTTGCTGCCCGCGAATGGCCGCGGCCAAGGTATGCGAGTTACCCACATTAACGGCGATAATTCCTTCAGCAAGGTGAGGCCGGACGGCCGGATCCGTTGTAATTCCTAATAAAGCTGCCGTTCCTGTATCGGCAACTATTGCTTCAGGCACTATTTCACGAACGGCTTTCATCCTGGTAAATACTCCTGGTATTTCCCCTGTAAAAACTAAGTCTTTGAGTCTACCGCTTTTGGCAATGAACTTCTGCCATAAGCTAATTCTTAGCATCCGGTTGCTCCCTTCCGGATTAAAACCGTGATCTTGAACAGCAACGGCCAGTTGGCTGGGTAAAGCTAGATCAAAAGCCGCAAGTGCCTGCTGACAGGCCGGCAGGTCAACATCACCCAACCAGATTTTAACTGCATTTTCCGGTTCGGTTTCCGTTAACTTAATTCCCAGTCGCTCTATCTTAGTCAGATTATCGTTAAAAGTATAGGCGGCTTGCTTGGTGGCATAGACTTGAAGGCCTGCCGCCAGATGTTCGCGCATGGCAGTAGAACATGCTCCACCGCCCATCAGATGACCGTAGAGAAAAATATTACGCCTTTCCTTAGTTGCTTGTCGGATTTGCCTGGCAACCAGTTGGGTACGACTGGGCATAACCAGTTTAGGGCAATTCTCAACCTTTTGGCCTGCTTGGTATACCAGTATATCCTGAGTTCCCGAGCCCACGTCAATCACTAAAATATCTTTCTCTTTAACCCCTTTAGATTTACTACTGCAAGCTGTCATTATCGATGCTCCTTTTGATGGACCTAAACTAAAGTATCCCGCTGGAATATTAAAAATAATATTTAGTATTTAGTAAATTATTTTCCTGCTCCTAGAGATAGAAAAGTCTCCTTTTGCTTAAAAAAGGAGACTAAAAGGTAGAAGGATAAATATGTATACTTTTTAAAAAGGTGTAGCTTAAGGAAAGCCTTTTAGATTTTAAATTTTTCCGCCAGGGAATTCAATTTTTCGGCTATCTCAGCCTGGGACTGGGCTGTAGCGGCTACTTCTGCCAAAGCTTTGGATGATTCTTCTGAATTGCGGCTTATCTCCTGGGAAGATGCGGTAGCTTCTTCCACCGTGGCAGCCACTCCTTCGATGGATTTGCCTATTTCTTCGATAGAGGTAACAATTTGGGAAGCAGCACTGGCAAACTCATTTGTTAAAGCTTTTACATAATTGGAATCTTCAGCGTACTGTTCCCCGGTCTTTTCCAACATGTTGTAGTCGAGGGAGACTTTTTCTTTGATAAACTTCAGTACTTCTTCAGTGCTGGCGATGAGTTTGTCAACAGCTACATTGACCTGCTGGATCACCTTGTGAATTTCCCCGGCTGTATCGGCCGAACTTTCCGCCAGCTTGCGGACTTCATCTGCCACTACGGCAAATCCTTTTCCGTGCTCTCCTGCCCTAGCCGCTTCAATAGCTGCGTTTAAAGCCAGCAGGTTAGTCTGGGCGGCAATTTCTGAAATGACGTCTGCCATTTTAGTTATTTCTTCTACAACCTGGACTTCTTTAATAGCCAGGTGTATTGCCTGCTCATTTTGGCGATAGATATTAGCGGCCGTTTCCTTAGAGCGAGTGGCTGATTCCTTCATCTCTTCCGCTCTTTTTCTGATTTCTTCTACTTTTTCCTCGCCATTTTTAGCCGTGTCTTCCATCTTCTGGGCCATATTGATGATTTCTGAGTTGGTCGCTGATATTTCTTCTACTGAAGCACTGATTTCTTCCATTCCGGCAGCGATTTGTTGCACAGAAGAAGTAATGCTTTCACTTTGCCCGCTGACTTCTTCGATGGCAGCCGAGAGTTCCTCGCTGGATGTGCTGGTTTTTTCTACTGAATTAACCATTTCTCTGAGCATTTTTCGAATTTGTTGCGCCATTTCAGCAAAAGTAGTTGCCAAGATACCCAGTTCGTCTTGACGACGTTTAAGACTTTCAGGCATTTCAGTGGTAAAATCACCTTGTGCCATGAGCCTGGCCTGTCCTACTAATGCTCTGATAGGTTTAGCCAGGTTTATGCTCAAGAGCACTGTGCACCCAATACCTATTAGCAGGGCAGCTATCAATAAAGCAATGGATTGGATCCAGGCAGTGCTAAACTGGGCTTCATTAGCGGACATCTGCCTAATTGCCGCCTGGTTGTTCAATCCTTTCATCTGTTCCAGAAGGCCACTGACTTCATCCTGCAAAGCACTTGCCTTCTCATCATAAAGCTTAACAGCTAAAGCATAATCACCGCTTTTGACCGTTTCTATTATTTCGTTTCTGGCTGAGCGGTAGCTGTCAATGGCAGTTTTCAGTTTTCCCAATAGTTCTTCTTCTTCCGGCAGGAGATCTTTGTTTTCATACTGTTGAAGTAATTGATCGTTTTTGCTAATTATTTCATTTAATGTTTCTGCCGATTCGTCAATCACAGATGTATCGTTCATTGCCTGGGCTTTATAGAGGATTCGTTGCATCTCGGTGGTTGTTTTCTCCTGATTTAGCTGGATATTGCTCAGGATCATGTTAGATTGATAGTTTTCTGCATAAAATCGCACAAAATTGTGGCGAATACTGTTAGCTGTCAGCAACCCGTTAAGACCTACAATGCCTGTGAAGATTAGGACTATTGCAAATGCTGCTAAAAGCTTGGTCCTGGTTTTAAATTTGCTAAAATACGCCATAAAAATTTCATCTCCTTAGTTCTGTAAAAATCTCCTTACGTAAATAAAGCCTCTCTAGGCGTAATAAGAGGCTTTAATAAATAAGAAGCCAGGTGCAGAAAGTTATTCTCACGGCTTCTGACTTTTGAAGGTACTACCTTCTGGATATTTCTACTGACAAAACTTATTATAAAACAGTTTTTACTTAATTCAAATAAATTATAGTATATTCGCTAAAATATTATTATTTCAATTTTTACTTCTTTAAACTACTTATTAAAGCACGTTTCATGAAATTGGAAAAATCTTACAAAAACCTTACTTAAGGATGAGGTTTTTACGTCAAGAGTTTATTTCTCTCGTCATTGGTAAAAATATAAGTTAGCAAAAATGAGGGGCTTAGACCAACTAGTAGACCTAATACCTAAGAAAAAGGAGAGTTGGAGATGAATTTGAAAGGAACCAAGACTTACGAAAATCTTATGCGGGCCTTTGCCGGTGAAAGTCAAGCGAGAAATCGCTATAACATTGCAGCATCTGCCGCTAAAAAAGAGGGCTTCTATGTAATTGCGGCTGTCTTTGATTTTACAGCCGACCAGGAAAGAGCTCATGGAAAAGTCTTTTATCAAAAGCTTAAAGATTTTGCAGGCGATAATATCAGCATTTCCGGAGCCTATCCGGTTGATATGTATGAGGGTACAGTAAAGGCTTTAAGAGCAGCCCAGCATAACGAGTTGGAAGAATGGGACGAAGTCTATAAAAGTTTTGGCAAGGTTGCCAGGGAAGAAGGCTTTGAAGAAATTGCCCGGGTTTTTGAAGGTATAGCCAAGATTGAAAAAATCCATGCGGATAGGTTTGGCCGGCTGGCTGATGAGCTTGAAAACGGGACCCTCTATCAAAGAGAGGAAGATATAGCCTGGGTATGCACGGTGTGCGGAAATGTCCATATAGGCAAGGCAGCACCGCAAGTTTGTAATGTCTGTTTACATCCTCAAGGCTATTTCATGCCCTTTGCTGATTCTTTTTTTGGTAAGTAAACTTTTTGTTTTCGGGAAAATGATTTATTTGTATCCCCTAAAATGGGATTAAATATTGGAAATAGGAAGATTAAAGCGTAACAACCCCTGAGCTGTTGTTACGCTTTAATGTATGCCTAAACATAAGCCGGATAACTTTCTAAATATTTAGTAATTTTTAATTATGACAACATTATTTCGACATGATACAACACAAACTTTTGCTACATTAGTAAGAAACGAGTCGAAAACAAAGTAGCTGTAAGATTTCCTGTTCAAAGAAGATAAAAGGAGAGGAGAATTGCTTTGGGCTACCGCACAAGGAGATTTATTATTTCTTTCTTGTTCTTTATTTTTATGCTGTTACTTGTTAAACAAGATCCTGCCTGGAGTCAAACTTTAAACCACTGGGCTGAAGAGCAGGTGGTTGAGTGGTTAAATCGAAAACTGCTACCAAATGAGGAAGAAAAAGATTTTGCCTACAATGAGCACTTAACAAGGGCAGAATTTGTTGCTTTAATTAATCATATTTTTGCTTTTCAAGGACAAGCCGACCTTGCTTTTAGGGATATTACCTCTTCAGCCTGGTATGCCGGGGAATTTGCTAAAGCAGTTAAAGCCGGTTACTTACAGGGTTATGCAGACGGTACCATGAAACCTTTTAGCTATATCACTCGCCAGGAAGCTGCCGTTATTTTGGCTAAACTGTTTCATCTGAGCCCTGCTTCGGAAAACAACCTGGCAGTTTTTAAAGACCTTAATGATATTCCGCCCTGGAGTAAGGTTTACCTCAGCGCTCTGGTAGCCGAAGGCTGTCTGAGCGGGTATGAGGATCAAACTCTTCGGCCGGACAAGTACATTACCAAGGCTGAAGCCATGGTACTGCTGGCTAAGACAGCAGGTATCTTTTTTAACGAGCCGACCGTTTACGGCTCGGAAAAGGAAAAAACAATCATTCCAGGTAATGTTACCATTTCTTCTCCCGGATTTGTTTTAAATAACCTGGAGATTGGCGGTAACCTTTATATCTTCCAGGAAGATAACCGGGAACCCATAGTGTTAAATAACGTAACGGTTAGAGGGAGAACCTTGCTGAGAGGGGACGGAACACTTCAACTGAAAGTTGAGGGTGATTCGCAACTTAATCTGATTATACTCGGCTCTGTCCTCAGGGTCCAAGGAGATCACAAAGCTTTTAGCCTGCTTACCGTTAGAGAAGCCCCTAAAAATGCCAGGCTTCAGTTAAATGGCAGTTTTCAAAAGTTGAGCATAGAAACAGGAGAACTGGTCCTGAGCTTAAGCAGCGGGACGGTAACACAACTGGAACTTGCCCCAAAGGCTTTGGGGACTTTAATTGAGCTGGACAGAAGCGCCAGAATAGAATTGTTAAACGCCTTGGCTCCGGCTTACATAAACGGTGAAGGGGCTATTTCAAAAACAGCCATAAGAGCCGGCGGAGTAGTGATCGGTAGTTCTGTACGCCAAGCTGATCAGGCTTTTAGCGGTACCGGCGGGAAAAAAGATAAGGATAAAAACCTGGCTTCGCCTTTGATAAGAGTGGAGGAAATAATATTATCACCTGATAGTCTCAGGCTGGAAGTAGGACAAATGGCCCGACTTACAGCCAGCATAAAACCTGTTACCGCCACTAATAAGAATGTAAGCTGGCTAAGCAGTGACCCACAGGTGGTGACGGTAGACCGGCAGGGACTAGCAACTGCTTTGAGCCCCGGGACTGCAATTATTACCGTGGTGACGGAAGACGGTGCCAAGTCTGCCACCTGCCTGATTGAAGTAAGAGAGCCTTTGGACCAGCTGGCTGAGCTTTTACAGAAGATCAACAGTGCTGAACACCCTACCGATTTACAAAAGGTACTTGAAGCAAATGCCGCCCTTTTAGGCCTGAGCTTGGAAGATTACCTTAAGTTAGATGAAACTACTAAGCTTTTAGTCCTTCAAGGCTTACAGGAAAATAAGCCAGGCTCAGGTTATTCTGTAGAAAGCCTCAGAGCTGCTTTTCAAGAGGTTGTGGAGTTGGAAATGACAATCCAAGCCTTTCTTGTGACAGTCAATAATGCCCGGGAAGTTACTGATTTACAGGACCTTTCCTGGCTGGAGAAGATCATAGCCAGTTTAGAAAAGGTAAATTACTATTTCATTCGCGGGGGCAAAGGGCTTCCTGCTCTGAAAAATGATCTGGTAAATATCAGGTTAAAGTTCAGCCTTTTAGAAGATAGCGAGCGCCAAGCTGCTTTACAACAGTTATTAGCCGCCAGACCTTTAGGTGGGTATAGAGAGCTCAGCGAAGTCAGTGACCAGTGCGCTTTGGCCTTAAGTGAAGTTCTTAAGGAGTTAGAGGTGGCCAACCAGCACCAATTATTCCGGGTCTTAAGCTTTAACGAAGTAAAGACCATTAAGCTTAGCGCTGATCTATACCTCGCTCAGCCGGTACTTATCAACCGACCGGTAACTATTCTGGGTAATAACCATTTGATTTACCTGGACAAGGATATGGAAGGAAGCCCTACCAGTTTTGTCTTACAGGTTCGGGATACAGATGGGGTTTATCTTCAAGACCTGAAGCTTCTTGGTGGTGAAGGTGCCCTCCTGCTTTCCGGCTCCCGGCTGGTCCTGACAGGTAGAATCGAACTTAGTGCAAATGGGTATGGGGGAATCAAACTGGAAAGGACAGGTGAGAAGGCTGCCAGTTTGGACATAAGTCAGGCGGAAATAATTAAGATTGGGGAAAGCTACGGTTTACCTGTTATCTGGCTGGAAGAGCAGGAAGCGGGCAGTATAATAGGAGGTCAACTTAAGAAACTTTTAGTAAGAAACGAAATCCACTATTACACCGCCGCCGTGCGAAGCCCCGTAACTACCATTAAAGTTAAAACTGACAATAACATAATCCTCTCCATTGATAACGAAAAGAGGACTCTTGTCCGGGCCAGTGGTTATGTACCAATAAGAGATATTAAAAGGGTACTTGAGTCTACTGACTGGTCAAAACAGAAATACACTTTTTGGCCGGAAGAAGGCTCTAAACCATTAGCAGATGACGTTTCGCCCGGAAACCGTTCAAAACTTGTTGTAACTGCTGAGGACGGAAGAGAGGCAACTTACACAATCTTTGTCGGTTAAAAAAGAAGGCTTTTTTCAACAGTCAAGATTATTAGCCGGTCATGTCGCAAAAGATAAAAATACTTTCCAATGCAACAAAATGCCAAAATGTACGTCTATCTATAAAAACAATCAAGTTAATGGGGTGGAAAATTGAGGACTAAAATCAAAGCCTTATTAACCAATATACTGCAAAAATTAGTGGAAAGTTTTAAACGCTTTCCTGAAGCGATCTTGTTGGCTGCCGGTGTGACGGTAAGCTTAATTGTTATTAACCATTTGCCTTCAAGTGAAGATGCATTAAGTAAATTGTTAGGACACATTGCCATGGTCTTGGCTTTAGGAATTCCTTTAACCTTATGCTGGCGAGTCCTGTTTGAAAAAATGGCAACCGTTAAATCCGGCATCAGGTTAATTCTTTATCTTCTTAGCGCTTTAAGCCTGCTCCTTTATTACATATATTTACTGCCTGATTACGAGCCAAATACCATCTCCCGTTATCTTGCCGTAAATTTGGCTCTGTATTGTGGCTTTGCCTTTATTCCATATCTGGATAAAAGACCTGGCTTTGAGCAGTATGTGGTTATTTTGCTTCGGCAATTTCTCATTACGGCTCTTTATTCCTTTGTCTTGTTTTTGGGCTTGGTTGCCACAATTTTTACGATAGACCAGTTGCTTTTCAAGCTTCCTTCCAGGCTATATGTCGATATCTGGTTATTGGTCGTAGGAATTTTTGCCCCCAGCTTTTTCCTGTCCGGTGTGCCGGCAATAGAAGAGAATTTTGCGGAAGTTGATTATGCTAAAATTCTTAAGGTTCTCTTGTACTTCATAGTAATGCCTTTAATAGCGATCTACACTTTTATCTTATACCTTTACTTTGCCAAAATTTTAATCACCCGGGAATGGCCGGTGGGAATGGTTTCTCACTTGGTGCTGTGGTATGCTATGATTACCATTTTTATTTCCTTTATTATTTACCCTCAACGGACAGGCAACAGGTGGGTAGACGGTTTTCTCTTGTCTATACCCAAATTGCTCATACCTTTACTATTGATGATGTTTGTGGCCATGGGCATCAGGATTAAAGCCTATGGGATAACCGAAAACCGTTATTTTGTCTTAATTGCAGGTATCTGGACTTTAGGTTCTACCCTTTACATTGCCTTTGTAAAAAACAAACGAAATGTAATTCTGGTTGTTACCCTGGCCTGTCTTGCCCTCTTAAGTGTCTTTGGTCCCTGGAGTGCCTACAGTGTTTCCAGACGCAGCCAATATGCCAGGCTGGAAGCGATCCTGGACCGTAACAACATGCTCCAGAACGGCAAACTGGTCAAAGCGCCGTCTACCATTTCCGAAGAGGACAGGAAAGAAATCAGCTCCATTGTTCTTTACTTTGATCGCTACCATAAACTGTCCGATTTAAAATTTTTGCCTGAGGATGCCCAGATCGATTCACTGGAGAAAAGGTTTGGTTTTCCCATTGAATATTATTATGCAGGGGATGAGCAGTATTTCTACTTGCGTGCGGAAAATAATACTACTCCGCTTTTAATAAGAGACTTTGCTTATTTCTATACTTTTGAACCGGGAATGGATAAAACCGCTAAACAGGAGAACAGTCCTCTGGAAGTGACTTACCGGTGGGAAGACAAGAAGCTGGTCATCAAGCAGCAGGGAGAAGAAATCTACAGTAAAGATTTTAATGAAATTGGAGAAAAGCTTTACCTGGCGAATAAAGAGAAGGGAGTCTTAAGTCAGGCGGACTTGAGCTTTAGTGACGAAAATGAAAAACTTCAGCTTTTGTATGTTTTCAAGTACCTCAGCGGCTATGAAAAACGTTCAACAGGAGAAGTGACGATCGACCCACCGGAATTCTATTTGTTTGTGAAATTTAAGTAAAGATATTTCTTCTTGTTTTAGTGCTTGCAGGAATGCAAGCCTTTTTACTAGTATAGTTACACATAGAATTGGTGGGCAATTTTTCCTTTGGAAAAAGAGGAGGGGTAGCATTGTCGTTTCGCGAACAGTGGGAACAGATTGAAAGTCAGATCTTATCGCCTTATGCAACACTAAGCAAGAATAGCCGGGGCAGGGAGATTCATGAGGAGCCTTGTGCCATCCGTACGGACTTTCAAAGAGACAGAGATCGGATAATTCACTGTAAGGCTTTTCGCAGGCTAAAACATAAAACTCAGGTTTTTATCATCCCGGAAGGAGATCATTTTAGAACCCGTTTGACCCATACTTTGGAAGTTGCCCAGATTTCCCGTACAATTGCCCGTGCTTTAAGACTTAACGAAGATTTGACAGAAGCTATTGCCTTGGGACATGATCTAGGCCATACCCCCTTCGGTCATGCGGGAGAAGAGGTTTTAAATCAGGTCTTTCCCGGAGGATTTAAACATAACGAACAGAGCCTAAGAGTGGTAGAAAAACTTGAACAGGGCAAAGGTTTAAATTTGACTTGGGAAGTTAAAGACGGTATTCTCAACCATACCGGCTCAGGTCGGCCGGCAACTCTGGAAGGCCAGATCGTTAAGCTGGCCGACCGGATAGCCTATATCAACCATGATATTGATGACGCTATCCGCGGAGGGATCATCAGCTATGAGGACATTCCGGCAGAATGCCTGCACTATCTAGGACCAAAGCACCGGGACCGGATTAACAAAATGGTCATTGACGTAATTGAGAATAGCTTAGATCAGACTACCATCAGCATGAGTTCTCCAATGGCTGAAATTACCAACCAATTGCGTAATTTCCTCTTTGCCAGGGTTTATATCGGCTCTATGGCCAAGGCTGAAGAAGTAAAGGCTAAACGTCTTGTGAAGGACCTGTACTGTTACTATTGTGAAAATCCGGAGAAACTTCCCAAGGAATTCAGGGAAGCTCCTCCGGGAGAAGATTACAACCTGGAGCGCCGGGTCTGCGATTATATAGCAGGTATGACGGACCAATATGCAACATCCCAGTATACCAAGCTGTTTGTGCCCGTTGGCTTTAAACTATTCTAACTTTTAAGCAAAGTTAAAAGGCAAGGTTTCTCTTCGCTGGTCAGGCTATTCAGGCATTGACTAGATGCCTGACAGGAAACCTTGCCTTAGCTGTATTATAACCGTTTCAGACCGGGGCTATACATTTTGGCAAAACTTTGCCGGAAGATCGCAAAAAAAAATGCCCAAGGCTTGGGCATTTGCAAAAGGGGTATTTACAAGCAATGAAACCATTGCCTGTGTATTGCTAATAGTATAACATGAAGTATATAAGAATATTCCAGCAAAGTATTGCCAATAATTATATATGTGCGTTTTTTAACAAGGGTAGAGTTAACTTTTAGTTTTAGTTAATACGGTATAGTTAAGTTTAATTTTTTTAAAGTGCTGGCAGGAAAATAAAAAATCTTAGAGAATAACAATACTCTTGGGTAAGGAGAAAATGATGCAAATTTTAGTCGATGCTGATGCTTGCCCGCAGCAAATCCAAAAGCTGATCGTTGAATTAGCTAAAGCTGCCAAGCAAAAGTGTCTTTTTATATCTAATTATGCCCATTTTAGCATTAATGATAATCAGGAATTTCTTTACGTTGACCGTTCCTTTCAGGCTGTTGACCTGGTAATTGCCAACCGGGTCGCCGCCGGTGACGTGGTGGTTACGCAGGATTATGGGTTGGCAGCCCTTGTCTTAGCTAAAGGCGCTCAAGCGATTTCAACCAGGGGAATGGTATATGCTGATCAGCAGATCGACCAATTGCTCGAACAAAGACACCTGATGGCTAAAATAAGAAGAGGCGGGGGACGTCACTCCGGTCCGGCAAAAATCAGTCAGGAAGACCTGGAGCGTTTCAGAAAGAATTTTGCGAGCCTTTTAGGTCTATATAATAAGGAAGGATAACGACACTCCTCTACCGAATTTTTAAAATGGATTGGAGTGGTCCTTATGAGTTACGTTGATACCGAACAGATCGATCGCATAAAATCCGCCCTGGACATTGTGGATGTCATAGGTGAGTATGTGGTTTTAAAGCAAAGGGGAAGAAATTTTGTCGGTCTGTGTCCTTTTCACAGTGAAAAAACCCCTTCTTTTACGGTTAACCCGGAAAAACAGATCTTCTATTGCTTCGGTTGTGGTGAAGGCGGCGATGTGATTAGCTTTTTGATGAAGCACGAACACCTGGATTTTCCCGAAGCTCTTAATATTTTAGCCCATAAAGCCGGAATAGAAATTACAGCCAAAGAGTCCGACAGTCGCCTTAAAGAGCAAAAACATGCCCGGTTATATGAAATAAACAGGCTGGCCGCCAACTATTTTTATCGCAATTTAAACAGCGAAGAGGGAAAGCCGGCCCTTGATTATCTCCAGAAACGGAAGGTTTCCCCGGAAATGCGCAGGACCTTTGCCCTGGGTTTTAGCCTCGATTCCTGGCATGACCTTTTAAATTATTTTGAGTCCCAGGGAATAAAGCCGGAGGAACTTGCCCAGGCAGGCCTGGCAATTCCCAAAGAAAAAGGGCAAGGGTACTTCGACCGTTTCCGTAAAAGACTTATGTTTCCCATTGTCAACGTGCGGGGACGGGTTATCGGCTTTGGGGGCAGGACCATCGACGGCGGCGAGCCCAAATACCTAAACAGTCCTGAAACTCCTGTTTTTCAGAAAAAGTTAAACTTATACGGTTTAAAACAAGCCTTGCCGGAAATCAGGCGGACTAACCAGGCTCTGATCATGGAAGGCTATATGGATGTTATTGCAGCTCACCAGTTTGGTCATACTAATGCCGTGGCATCCTTAGGAACTGCTTTGACTCCTGAACAGGCCCGTTTACTGGCCAGGTACGCCAAGGAAATAATTCTGGTCTACGACAGTGACCAGGCGGGACAGCAAGCCACCCTCCGAGGCTTAGAGCTTTTCGACGGCTTGGACGTCAAAGTCCGTGTTTTGACCATCCCTAAAGGGAAAGACCCGGACGAGTATTTACGTACCGAGGGAAGTGAGGCTTTCGCCCACCTGATTGTCAAGGCCTTAACTGCTTTTGAATACCGGCTTAAACGGGCGATCGAGCAGCACAATATTCATACGGTGGAAGGCAAAATCGAAGTTGTAGAGGAAATCTTGCCTGCTTTGGCCAAAATAGAAAGCCCGGTGGAACACGAGGAGTATGTAAAGCTGGTGGCTAGAAAACTGGACATTAGCGAGAGCGCCATCTATCAGGAGTTACGAGAGCAAGGAAAATTGCGAAAAATTGCCGATTTGAGGGATAAAAAAGGTAAATTCAGGCATAATATCGGGGGAGATCACCTGCAACCAAAATCGAAATTAGCACACCTGGAACGGGATTTGCTGAAAATGGTCTTGGATCATCCCGAACTTGTGCTCCTGGTGGAAAAGGAAATAGATTATTCATTTTTCAGAGACTCTAGGGTTCCCGGTATCTTACAGGCTGTCAGGGAAGCTTTGCTTGCCGAGAATGGTAGTCCGGATGTTACTAAAATTTTAGGCTATCTTGAGAATGAAGAAGAGCGAAAGCTGGTCCTAGGCCTAAGTACTTTGGAACCGCTTCCCTATAACGATAAAATTGTAGAAGACCTGGTTAATTCCTTTAAACTGTTGGGCTTAAAACGGTTGGAAAAACAACTTAGAAAGGAAATATCTGAGTCTGAAAAAGAAGGAAATTTTACAGTTGTTCACGAATTAACATTAAGGTTAATGAAGTTGCAAAAGCAAATTCAAAGTTTAAAATAATTAGTTTGCAAGAGCACTTCCTTGAGGACTAATAAGGAAGGGGGGTATAGTATGAGGGATAAGAGTAAAGTAGAAGAAGTTAAAAAATTAATGGAAAAAGGTAAAAAAACCGGTACCCTAACGTACCAGGAAATAATGGATGCTTTACAGGGCATAGAATTGACACCTGAGCAAATTGATGATATTTATGAACAATTTGGCAATATGGGCATTAGCATAATTCCTGACAACGATCAGGAAGAACAGCTTGAAAAAGCTCAGATTGATGAAGATATAGCAGATCTTGAAAAAGAAGACCATGAAGAAGTAGATTTAGATTTATCGATTCCGGAAGGCGTTGGTATAGATGACCCCGTTCGGATGTACCTCAAGGAAATTGGTAGGGTACCATTACTTACGGCCGAAGAAGAAGTAGAATTGGCTAAGAGAATGGAACAGGGAGACGAGGAAGCTAAACGCCGTTTAGCCGAAGCCAACCTCCGTTTAGTCGTCAGCATTGCCAAACGCTATGTGGGCCGTGGCATGCTGTTTTTGGACTTGATCCAGGAAGGAAATCTAGGCTTGATCAAAGCAGTTGAAAAGTTTGACTTCCGGAAAGGCTTTAAGTTTAGCACTTATGCTACCTGGTGGATTCGCCAGGCCATTACCCGAGCTATTGCCGATCAGGCGCGAACCATCCGTATCCCGGTTCATATGGTGGAAACCATCAACAAATTAATCCGTGTTTCCCGGCAACTCCTGCAGGAATTGGGACGTGAGCCGCTGCCTGAGGAGATTGCTAAAGAGATGGACATTCCTGTGGAGCGGGTACGTGAGATTATGAAAATAGCCCAGGAGCCTGTTTCTTTAGAAACGCCCATCGGGGAAGAAGAAGACAGCCATTTAGGTGATTTTATTGAAGATGAAGACGCACCTGCTCCTGCTGAAGCAGCTTCTTTTATGCTCTTAAAGGAACAACTGGAAGAAGTTTTGGAGACCTTAACTCCCCGGGAAGAAAAGGTATTGCGTTTGCGCTTTGGTCTTGATGACGGCCGTTCCCGTACTTTGGAAGAAGTTGGACAGGAATTTGGTGTGACCAGGGAAAGAATCCGTCAAATTGAAGCAAAAGCGTTAAGGAAGTTGCGCCATCCAAGTAGGAGTAAAAAACTCAAAGATTACCTTGAATAAAGCAATTTTTCCAGGAATTTTTCCCAAACGTCTGGTTGACATATTTACGACTTCTGTCGTATAATGAATATCGTCACTGAGACGTTCCTCGATAGCTCAATGGTAGAGCACTCGGCTGTTAACCGAGCGGTTGTAGGTTCGAGTCCTACTCGGGGAGCCATTTTTTAAGGGCCTATAGCTCAGCGGTAGAGCTACCGGCTCATAACCGGTTGGTCCCTGGTTCGATCCCAGGTGGGCCCACCACTTTAGGCCCGTTGGTCAAGCGGTCTAAGACACCGCCCTTTCACGGCGGTAACAGGGGTTCAAATCCCCTACGGGTCACCAA
>ENA-OWPA01000111-OWPA01000111.1-bioreactor-metagenome-genome-assembly--contig:-NODE-111-length-151775-cov-5.500811_pt1 | contig 151775 bp, 128 predicted proteins | sample MGYA00238139_ERZ651803 | MGnify/ENA primary metagenome ERZ651803 (study PRJEB26909, sample SAMN07631231) | bioreactor metagenome | isolation source: Switchgrass digestor | place: USA: Dartmouth...
AAGGCCTTTTTCACACTTGATTTTTTGCCCGTGACATCAATGTCACGCACTCAACATGCGCCGTCCTGGGGAACATGTCCACAGGCTTGACACGCTGAACGGCGTAGCCGTTTTCTTCGAAAACGTTTAAGTCGCGCGCGAGCGTAGCGGGATCGCACGAGACGTACACGACGCGCGTAGGCGCAATGCGCAGTATTGCGTTGATGGCATCGCGGCTCAGTCCCTTCCGGGGCGGGTCGACGGTGACGACGTCAATACGCTCGCCGCGTGAGTTTATAATGTTCGCAGCTTCGGCTGCATCAGCACAAATGAATTCGGCGTTAGTAATGCCGTTTAAATCAGCGTTCACTTTTGCGTCCTCAACTGCCTGCGGGACGATCTCAACACCGATCACCTTTCCTGCATGTCGCGCCATCATTAGTGAAATCGTTCCTATACCGCAGTATAAGTCAAATACAGTCTCGTTTCCCGACAACCCGGCAAAATCCAGGGCTAAACTATACAGGTTCTCCGTCTGGTCATGGTTCACCTGGTAGAACGAGAGCGGAGAAATGCGAAAAGTCAACCCGCAAAGCTTGTCCGTCAGGTACATGTCGCCCCACAAAACCCTTATATCCTCCGTCAAGGCTACATTGCCCTTATGGGGGTTGTAACACAGAAGGATGCCAGTCAGCTCAGGGCATTCTTCTTTTAATTTCTCAACCAGCAGATCGAGACCATCGAAACTCTTCTTTGCTGACACGATGCAAACCTGCGCCGTCCCAAGTGATGAGGACCGATAATAAATGTACCTTATTATGCCCTCCCCGCTTGCCTCGTCGTATATCGGAACATTATGATCCGTGACAAAACGTCGGACAACATCTGCAGCCTTATCTGCACCGATCCCCTGCAGCAGGCAAGCATCAACCGATAAAACATCGTGTGTCCCGCGGCGGTAAAAACCGACCACCGGTTGCCCTTTCACTTCACTCGTTTGGAAAATAACCTTGTTGCGATATCGATAAGTGGCCGGTGAAGGCAAAACATCTTCGACGGGCGTCTCGATCTTGCCGATACGCCTCAATGCGTCCGATACCCTTCCGTGCTTCATCCGGAGTTCTTCCTCATATCGAACATGCCTTAATGCGCAGCCACCGCACTTGTAGAAAACCGGACAGTCGTTTTCTATTCGAACTCCGGAAGGCGAAACCATCTCTTCAATGATCGCGATGGCCCTCGACTTCAAAACCTTGATGATACGGACGCTGCACTTATCCCCAGGCACTCCCCCGCGGACGAATACGGCCATCCCGTCGATATGGCAGATACCCTCACCCTCAGAGCTCCATGATTCAATTTCTACCTTGTATATATCATTCTTTTTCATTTCCCGTTTCCTTCACTAAGTTTTTATCTAAATCACGTTCATGGAAAACTTAATTATCCGCAACACTGTTGTTAATCAACTCACTTGATGCGCAGAACTTAAGCTATAATTGCCGCTTCTCTCGATATGTTTTCCTCTTTCTCCCTTTATACCATCGTGTAATTTTCTTTGTCTAATTTGCTTATTGTAAATCGCGAATATACGGCTCTGATTGTGCATATTGTATATTATATTATCGGCTGAATAAATCGGGTCCTTTTAATCATAGCATATCGGGCAAGAAAGAAATCCGAAGTGCTCAGGCTGGTCCGTCAGTATTTGCGTTTTCTGTGGGAGGGATTACATGAAACGCTTGAAATCCAACGGTCTTCCGGGCTTTCTTGCGCTTGCTCTGGCAACCATTATCGTCGGATCTTTGCTCGGTTTTGGCGCTGCAGGATCACATGCACTGCCCGTCTTTTCTCACGATCGATCCGTGTCAGCATCACCCGACAGTCAGACATTCTACGAGTTCGTAAGAACATTTGAACAGAATACATCACTGTCGGATAATTCGTTACGTGGGATATCGGCTCTAATAGGTCTATACTGCCTTATCTGGTGCATAGCCTTCCTTGTAAAGAAGACTTTTCAGACCAGGTATTTGCTGACTGCTATCGGTTTCCTTGTAATCACTTTTCTGGCCGCCGGAATTATCAGTTACGGCACGGCAGCCTTAATGGGAGCGCTTGGGCTTACACACGCCAATGCACGAAATCCGTTTCACATTCCGGCCATCATTGCGATCACAAGCTCTTTGCTGTTTGCACACACAGCAACGGTATATTCCAAAAGCAAGCAGACAGTGTTGACCGGCGGAATGTTCATTTACTGCTTCCTCAACACCATATTTGTCTTTGCCCAATGTCATATGGCCTATTTGTTCAGCATACCCATCTTGTCGATCTTCATATACTCTATCCTCATCCGTTATAATAAAAAGTTTATATCGTCCACATTACTACAGGCAGTATATATCGCTTTGTCCGGCATCATCATAATCATGATATATACTCCCGTCATCCTTCTCCTGAACAACAGCCACTCATACGGCATGATAATGGCGGCAGCATCATTTACGGTATCATCGGTCTTACCTGTATGTATAATGGCTGCTGCCTGCCTGACCGGAAAAGCCGATAGTCTGCCGGAAGAAGTTCCGGATACGTCAGATGCCGAATTTTACTGTTTCAGGTTCTTCAATGCATCCGGACCCGCAACCGATACGATGCAGATGGAGAATGAAACCTGATCGGGCATAAGAAAACAACTATTGGTTATAACGCTTCGATTTATTACGTCGCTTCATTTCATATTGAGGCGGCGTTTTTTCAAGGGCTTTCCTTATTTTGCATTCTGGTTTATAATTTATAAATAAAGTACACTCAGCATAATTTCCCCTCAAGCAGAGACGTCTAAAGCCTCATCCGTATGTAGACCCATGATTGTAAGCATGCGTATATTCAAATCATCATCCGGTTTAGCGTACTTTTTTCTCGGCCATACCCGTAAAGCCTTACCCGTAAGTGACTGGGCAAGAAATGAGCAGCTTTTTTATTACATCCTACTTATGATATCTGATATAGATCAAGTAAAGTGGCTCGAAAACATTTATTCATCTTTGGAATAATCTATATTCGTAATACTCGCATTTATTTAATAATAGGAAGTACCGCGTCAGCATGTCAAGTCTTTATTGTAAACCCGCTCGTTTATTCCGCACCTGTGGGATTTATACTAATAAAAGAATAATGAATGATTGCCAAGCCACAACTGCAAGAAGAATAATGATTGAATAAACACAAGCGATATGATGAATGATCACTGACTATAATCTTCAAAGTCAAAATGAGGAGGTTTCCACGATGAAGTGCCGTGAAAAGGTATTTGGCAAATTGGATTCGGGAGAAGAAGTCCGGCTGTTCCACCTCGAAAATGATGAAGGGCTTGAAGTTGATATAATCGAGTATGGGGCGATCATACACCGCCTTGTGGTGCCTGACAGAAAAGGTGAGCGCGCAGACGTAGTCATGGGACAGGATACGCTGGAAGACTACATCAAAAAGCCCGGCTTTTACGCGGCCGTCATCGGACGCTGCGCTAATCGCATAGCGAACGCAGTTTTCTCGATAGACGGCAAGGAATATGTTCTTGAAAAGAATAACGGAAGCAACAACCTGCACAGCGGAAGCGGAAACTATGCGGATAAACTGTTCAGGGGAAAGCTTTTTGACAGCGAAGACAAAGTAGGAGTGACCCTATACTACAAGGACTTCGGCAGGGGCGGATTCCCAGGCACAGTTGACGTCTGGGTGACCTATACTCTCACCTCGGAGGGCTGCCTGGAGATCCGTTACAAGGCTATACCTGATTCCGACACAGTGATCAACCTGACCAACCATGCCTACTTCAATCTTTCAGGGCACGATTCGGGCTCGGTGGAAAACCACCTCCTGCAAATCGAAGCTGATTTCTATCTCCCCAACGACAATATGGCTTTGCCGACCGGTGAAGTGTTTAGCGTAAAGGGGACCGACATGGATTTCAACTCCCCGCGTCCCATCGGAGATGGGTTCAGGAGCGCGGAAGTTCAGCTTGCGCAGTTCGGCGGCTACGATCACAACTACTGCCTGCGTGGAAGAGGATACCGTAAAGTGGCTGAGCTTTACGATCCTGTCAGCGGACGCGGTATGGAGGTTTATACCGACCTTCCCGGCATGCAGCTTTACACTACAAACACCGCTATGAAAAACAGCACCGGCAAGGACGGAGCAATATACCAAAAGCACGGAGCACTTTGCCTTGAAACGCAGCATTTCCCGAACTCTGTAAACATGTCGCACTTTCCGTCCCCGATTTACAGAGCAGGTGAAACTTACGAATCAGTCACTGCGTTCAAATTCTTTGCAAAGTAAGAAAGAAGGGCTTAAAATAAGGATAAATAGCTAAGAAATAATAACGAAAAAAAGTAGTAATAAGTAATAACAATAACTAATAAGTAATATCCATCGATAGTAATATCCAACGCGTCCATCGCACGAAAAATGAACTGCTCCCTGTCTGCCTGACCCGGAGCAGTTCATTATATTATTATTGATTGAATTAAAGAACGGAATTATAGCCCTAATTAAAGGACTAATTATAAACCAAATCATATATCAAAACATAAATTTCAATCGACTCATCTGTATACTATCTCGCAATGCTCACTATCTCAAATGTGATATCACCGGAGATCTCGATCAGACCATAAGTGGGACTCTTTGAAAGGTAGGTCTGGTGCCCGATACATCCGGGGTTCATGATCCACATCCCGCCATCGCGGTCCAGATAGGGAACATGGGTATGTCCGAACAAAACCGCATTGACCCCGAGTTCTTTGCCCTTCCATGCGATTCGTTCGATGCCGAACTTGACGGCATACCTGTCGCCATGTGACAGATACAGTGTTTTACCGCCTATTTCCAGCACCTTGCTTTGAGGGTAAGCAGTCACGAAATCATTGTTCCCTTTTACAATGTCGAATGGGATATTTGGATACAGGCGCTGCAGCTCCGCTGCGTCTCTGACATAATCCCCAAGATGGATGGCGCGGTCGGGGCCTACTGCCTCAATCGCGCTCTTCATCAGGCTCAAATCGCCGTGAGAATCGGAAAAAACGATGATCTTCATATATCATACCTTTGTCATTCTGTTACGGTAGTACGCATCAGTTATTTAGACGGGGCGCCTTTCCCCTGTTTTCTCTTGCGAAGGATCGCGTATTGCGGGACTGCGACAGGAAGCCTGCATCCGTACAGCCTGTGAGGATGCTTGGCGTCGTCGGTCGAAATTTCATCGACCGTATCGTAAAGCTCACCAACGGTAAATGCTATGGTTTCGCCGCGCGGGATCATCAGTTCTACCTCGTCACCGGTATAAAACCGGTTTTTATGGCGCACCACAGCGTTGCCATCATCATCACACTGTTCAACTATCGCAACCACGTCCCACTCGCGAATATATGACGAATCCGAATAGTGCTGCATCGGCTCCTCAGGTCTGCCAAAAAAGAATCCGTCGCAATACTCCCGGTGGCTTACCTTGCATACTTCTTCAAACCACTTTTCGTCAAATGGTTTGCCGTTCAACAGGTCGTCAAGCGCACCCCGGTAAGCACGTGTCGTGACCGCGGCGTAATACTCGCTTTTCGCCCTGCCTTCGATCTTCAGGCTGGTAACACCCGCGTCGACGACCTTATCGAGGAACCGTATTGCGCAGAGGTCCTTAGAATTCATGATATAAGTGCCCTCGGGATGCTCTTCGATCTCGTAATACTCCCCTTCGCGTTTTTCCTCCCGGAGGTAATACTTCCAGCGGCACGGCTGGGCGCATTCACCCCTGTTCGCATCCCGCCCCGCCATATAGTTGGATAGCAGGCATCTGCCCGAAAAGGAGACACACATTGCCCCGTGCACAAAACACTCTATGTCAAGGTCCGGAGCGGTGTTGGCACGTATACCCGCTATCTCGTCAAGACTTAACTCTCTTGCAAGTATGACACGCTTCGCTCCCAAGTCATACCACATTTGCGCTGCCGCGTAGTTTGCAACGCCGGCTTGCGTGCTTATGTGTATCTCAAGCGAAGGCGCATGCCGCTTGACGATATTCATTACGCCTACATCGGTAACGATCACGGCATCCGCACCCGCGGCCTCAATATGTTCAGCAAACTGCGCAAGCCGCTTCAACTCGTCGTTTCGGGCAACGGTATTCAGTGTCACATAGGCCTTGACGCCATGTTCGTGGCAAAAGTCGATCGCTTTTTTCAGTTCGTCGCGTCTGAAGTTTCCCGCGGCAACGCGCATGCCGAATTCGGTACCTGCCATATACACGGCGTCGGCACCGTAAAGCACGGCCATTATCAGCTTTTCAAAGTTGCCCGCAGGAGCCAGCAACTCGACTCGTCTATTGCTGTTTATATCCATAATTATTATGATCTCCGCCTGCTGTCATCCCATGATGGGGATCAAAACCCACAGTAATATTATCTGCCGCCGTAAACACCGGGGTTGGCTTCGATGACCTTCTGGTGCTCTTCGGCAGTGCGAGAGAATGCGTGTACTCCCTCTTCAGTAAGCGCATAATAGTAGAACTTGGTATCATCCGGATTGAGGGCGGCCTTGATCGATGCTATACCCGGGTTGCAGATCGGTCCGGGCGGCAATCCCTCATATTTATAAGTGTTGTACGGGCTGTCGATCAGGGTGTCCTCGCGTGTAAGCAATCCCTTTCTCTCGGGCAATACATACTGTATGGTCGCGTCGATCTGAAGCAGCCTCAGGTTTTTGCTGTTGAGGCGGTTGTGGATGACCGAAGATATCTTCCCGCGCTCATCGTTGTTTGCCGCTTCCTTCTCGATCAGGGAAGCTATGGTCAGTATCTCCCTCATCGAGTAACCCGACTGGTCTATCTTGTCACGCAGGCTCTGCGTCATCTTGCGGTTGAAGTTCGCCAGCAGTTTGTTTATAGCGCTGACGGGATTCTCGTTGACATAGAAGTTGTATGTGTCGGGGAACAGGTAACCCTCAAGCCTGTTCTTGCCCGCCGGCAGGCCTTCAAGGAAGGAATATTCGAAATCGTAGTTTTCACAGACATCCAGCAGGTTCTCGTATGTGTTGACACCATGGTCGGAAAGCCTCAGGAGTATTTGTTCGACAGTGAACCCTTCAGGGATCGTCACGCTGACGACCGCACGGTAGGAGGATGTGGATCTCATGGCGGAAACCAATGCCCGATAGTCCATCGTCCCCTTCACTTCATAGCTGCCGGGGTTTATCTTCTCCTCGGCATTGGAAAACTTGGCGTACAGGCGGAACAAAAACGGATACCTGACTATGCCCGCCTCGTGCAGCTTGTCGGCGATCGCAGCTATGTCGTCATCTTCGGTGATTTCGATTGGAGCAGTAAAGTCTTCCTTTGTGAGCGCCAAAACATCATCCGCACACAGCCACCCCATTCCGGCTAAAAAGGCTGACGCACCAATAACGAACAGGAAGTACAATATCGCACTCAAACACCCGGATTTCCTTACCGGCGCCTTTTTGCGCTTCGGCTCTTCGGACTTTGGCTGCGGTATCTTACGTTGTTCAGGCATTGGAACCCTCCGATTTCTCGATTCGCAGAATCGAGTTTTCTGTTACAATTATGTCCATAAGTATGTCAAAAGCGTCTACAGGAACGCCATCTTTCAACATTATATCAAAACACACACCGCATTTGACAGCCCGGCACTTTTCCAGGTACCGGTCATAGTATCCGGCGCCCTTGCCAAGCCTGTTCCCTTTCCGGTCAAAAGCCAGTCCGGGTACGATCGCGAAATCTATGACCCCGGGATCTGCCGCTTCCGCATCCGAATCGGGTTCCGGTATACCAAACGGGGGCCGGGATTTCAATTCGTCCAGGCTGTTTATATAGCAGGCGTCCATTATGCCGCCGCTTTTGCACCTGGGAACACAGACTTTCTTTTCGCTTCTGAGAAGGCTTTGGATAAGCGAACGTGTCTGTACCTCTCCGTCGATCCCGACATAGCAAAAGACGACGTTTGCCCTTTGCAGTTCCGGTAAGGAAAGCACCTTGCCGGCTATTACGGCGGACGCGACACGGGCATCCTTATCGTCCATTGAACGGAGCAGCTTCTTTATCTCCGACCTTAACGACTTCTTTTCTTCCGGGACATTCTGCACGGAAGAAACGGGATCCCCGGTCCGGCCGGCCTGATATGAAAGTCCACTGCCTGCTTCCTGCCGGTTCCGTTCAGAATGCTTATCATCCTCAGGCAAGCCCGCAGGAAGTCCTCGCTCATCCTGCGTCAGGCATGTTCGTCCCTCATGCTGTTTGTCTTCCGATAATACGGTGTGATCAGGCTCTTTCATAATACTTCTTTTACATTTTCAGTATAGCAGATCTTGTTTCGGACCATCGTTGCCGCCTCGGTCCCCCTGACGGCTTCGACCAGCCTCAGCGCGAAAGGGATCGATAGCGCCGCAGCCCTTGCCGTAATGATTTTGCCGTCCCTTACGACATCGGCATCCATGACCTCGGCTCCGGCAAGTTTTTCCTCGTGCCCGGGATAGCATGTCGCCTTTTTCCCCTTCAAAAGGCCCATCGACCCGAGAACGGTAGGCGCCGCACATATGGCACAGACATAAGCGCCGCTGTCATAAGCATATTGGACCATCGCTTTTACGCGCTCGCTCTTCATGATCTCAGAAGTGCCGCCAAGGCCTCCCGGGAGAACGATCATCTCAAGTCCTTCTTTCACCATCATGTCGTCGGTTATATCAGTCTTGACGACCGCCCCGTTTGAACCGGTTATTTCACGCGAGCCTATGCCGACCGTCACGACTTCGACCCCGGCACGACGCAGCAAGTCTACGGGAGCCAACGCTTCCATCTCTTCAAAGCCGTTTCCAAAGATTACGTAAACCACAGCGCACCTCTTTTCTCAGTTCAGCTGAAAAGCAAATTGACATACGGTATGGGACCTGCACCGAAAAGCACTTCGGAAAGCTGTCCGGGAGTTATATGGGCCCTGGATTCGATCTGTCCGGCAAAACCGACCTCCGGGCCTTCGACCCTGTATTTTCCGCTGTTCCACGGGCATGTCCTGTCAGAAACTACGATCTCGAAGTTCATGTCCTTTCGGTATGAAGCGGCATAAGACAGCATCGTTTTTGCGTCCAGTATGCGCGCCATGCCGAAGCGCTCCGCGTCATGGGGACAGGCCGGAGTCAGCATATCCGCCCGGTTTGTCCGGAATTCGTCAAGGACTTTTGCACAGAGAGTATGATAAGACTCCTCATCTTCCGCAAACAGCTCGTTTATAAGCAGGCCGTCATCGGTGATCTCACACACGGCATATCCCATCAGCGTGCCGCCGTCCTTCAACAGGAACATGCCTCCGCCGGCGATCTCCGCGATCCTGACCGCGCGCTCCCAGTGAAGGTCCGTGCGCAGCAGATGATTGCGATACCTCATGACATTTTCAAACATGCTGTTCGCGTCGGATATGTCTCCGGCTGTCGGAACGGTGTCCGTCCGGCCGGCGGTCAGCGTACTCCTCACAAGGGTATACCTGTCCGAAATCTTGTCATCGGGTATCCCTTCTCTGCGAAGTTTGACCGTAGTCAGGCCGAAAACCTCCGCAAACCCGAACCGCTTATAGTACTCAAAGAGCGAGTCTTTCTGCGGCACCAGGATCGCAAGCGGTATATTTCTATGACGGAGCTCCGCAAATATTTGTTCCAGTACCCTGGCTGCAAGCCCCCTGCCCCTGTATTCCGGGTCCGTCCCGACCGCGAAGATGTAGCCTGCCGGAACGACATTTGAATGGTAGTCTATCTCCATGGGCAGGATATGCGCCATCGAAACGATCCTGTCGCCGTCCGCATATACAAAGGCATTTCGTGGTTCGAATACCTCTTTCAAAAAGTAATCCCTGAACGCTTCGTCACCCGGAAAACAGGTGACCCACAGGTCGGACAACCCCTCCCTGTCGCGCTCTTCGGCTAACCTCAACTGCATAATCCCACCTGCGATCAATCGCGATTGGACAGACAGGGATGTCCCACATCCATCATACAGCATGAGACGACCTTGCGGACGCCTGTGTACTTCATAAGGATCATGTACGGGTCGTATGACAGTTTGGACTGCCGCAGGCCCTCGATCCCCATATCCTCTTCGCGATTTATATAGGTATATTTCGAACAGAACTCTTTTGCGAACTGATTTGTGAGCATCTGGTAAGCTCCGGGGATCTCCCACTCCGCTTTCTCGATCTGGACATCGATGGTGTCGTCGCAGATAGGGGTCCCTATCGAGAATCCGATGATTTTCCCGTCCAGGCGCAGTATCCCCCCGACCGAGCCAAGGTAATCCATGTTCTTAAGCAGCTTGTTTATCACCAGGCGTTCCGTTTCAAGGTCCCCCTCGGACGAGCGGTTGTCACGGAACCAATGCCTGTCATACTCCATTATCTCACCGATATTGTCGGGCGTGATATGCTCAAAGCTCCAGCGCCCCTCATATGTTTTGAGAAAGCGATTTACAAAATTCCTCTTGCCGTGCAGCTTCTTACCCGACAGGGAAATCATCTTCTCGGAAAGGTACAGGTATTCGGAAGAATCACGGTTTTCGGTAAACTCGAACTCGTTGGGATAGTTGTCCCGGATGATCTCCATGTACTCCTTCGGCACATATCCGAGCCTCAGCGGTTCCCTGTTTGTCTCGCAATATTCTATGAGTTTGTCCATCGCCGCGATGAAGTCACCCTCTCCGACAGGTATCAGGTAACTCCGTTCGCCGTCTTCATAGTATCTGATAAACAGAAAGCCGTCACTGAAATCGATTTCGAACCGGTATTTTACGTCCCACAGAAAATATGTTGCGTAGGCTGATTCACACATGCGGGTCTTTACTTTGGATAGACATCTGACCATCTCATCGCGGTCTTCCCGTCTCATTCGCCTGAAAGATAACAAGTTAACACTCCTCGATAATAATACATGCAATTGGTTGGTTTTTTAATCAGCTGGTTTCTTAAATTATTTGATATATAGGCAGAAATATAGGTGATCCAATAACAGTTTATCCTGATACAGTTAAGCCGGTCAAAGTTAAACCAGATACTGTTTATCCAATAGATTATCAAACAGTTAATCTGATAGTTAACCCAATAGTTAATCTGACAGTTAATCCAATAATTCAATAATTAATCCAATAGTTAATACAATAGTTAATCTAATATAATTAATCTAGTAAAGCCTATCAAGATATAATCAATCAAGAAAAACCAAAACCTTTTGATAGATTTCACCGGCTATGTCTTCCGGTGAGCGCATGATCCCGTCACGGTCGCATTTTATAGTTGTCCAGTTGTAGTGCGACGCCAACTTCCTGGCAACTTCCGAAGCCCTCCTGAGGTAGCCGAGGTCGGTCTCGTGTATGTCTTCATCATCGCCGCGTTTCCTTATGAGCGACGCGCTGCTTTCCGGCGTGACATCCAGGAATATGACCATATCGGGCCAGGGAAGGCCCAGCTTGTTATACTCAAAATCGAACAGCCATTCCGCAAACGGTATCTGCTCATGCTCAGGCAGCTTTGCAGCCTGGTGCACGGCATTCGACGTGGTGAACCTGTCGCAGAGGATCAAGCCCCCGGACTTATAGAAATCTCCCAACCCCTGCAAAAAGGCCGCGACCCGGTCTACCGAAAAAAAGGCCGATGAAGCGTATGGGTTCACCGAGTCGGGACTGCTTCCGAACTCGCCGCCCAAGTACATGCGGAGGAGCTGGGATGACGGGTTTTCATATCTGGGAAACTTCTGGTATCGAAAGTTCCTGCCCTCCTTTTCCAGCCTCTGCCTGAGGAGGAGAGCCTGCGTGGACTTTCCGGAGCCGTCTATTCCTTCTATAACTATCAACTTGCCTGACATAATCATGTCCTTCCGGTTTATTTATCGACGGCCGAGCCGCCGCTTAATCCGAGTATGGAAGTTTTACTTTTTTAATGACTTGCGTACCGCATATAAAAGGTACTTCGGCAGGCGCATCATCCTCCCGATCCTTGAAGGCTGCTTATACAATCGGTACAACCACTCCAGGTTCATGCGGATCATAAGCTCGGGGGCGCGCTTTGCCTCGCCTGCGAAAACATCAAGCGAGCCGCCAAGCCCGATCATCGTGCAAGGGACCAGTTTGTCGGCATTCCGGTACATCCACCGTTCCTGCTTGGGTGATCCCAAACACACAAACACGATGTCGGCTTTGGCCGCATTTATCGCTTCTACTGCTTCCTCGTCGCTTTCAAAGTAGCCGTGCAGGCATCCGCACACATCCAATCCGGGTGCGATCTGCTCCATCTTTTCGGCGGCACGCTCGGCGACTCCGGGTTTTGCCCCCAGCAAAAAGAGCTTTTTCCCCTGTTTTGCAAGCTCCGGAAGCAAGGCCTCAGCCAGCTCTATGCCCGCCACCTTCTGTCTCAGCGGAGTCTTCAGGATCTTCGACGCCAGCACGACGCCGGCGCCGTCCGGGATCACCAGGTCAGCTTTGTTTATCAGCTCGCGAAACTCCCGGTCCTTTATGCAGTCGTAAGCGATCTCGGCATTGGGTGTGACAACGAATGCCGTCCGTCCGCTTCGGATAAGCTCCATGGTACGGTCAACGGCCTGCCGCATAGTGATATTGTCAAATGTGACGCCAAGAATTTCTGCCCGCTCCAACCGCATTTCCTCCGTAGATTTTATGACCAATATACCGGTCTTATTATTTTATCATAATGCAAAAACGCTTTCAACCGTGATAAAATATAAATAACCATACTATATCGCAAGGAAAACGGCAATATGAATAATGATAATGAGATCCTTTATCACACGATCGAGCCCGTATATGACTCCGAATCAAAGGTGCTCATCCTCGGTACGTTTCCCTCACCGAAATCCAGGGAGGCATCCTTTTTCTACGGCCATCCCCGCAACCGCTTCTGGCCTGTTCTGGCAGGAATATTCGGAACTGAAGTTCCGGAAACGGTCGAAGGCAAAAAAAAGTTCCTGCTGGACAGGCACATAGCTCTTTGGGACGTCGTCGCCTCATGCAGTATCCAAAACGCGGAAGACGCGAGTATCCGCAACTGCAAACCAAACGACCTTTCAGTCATACTATCGGCAGCAGAAATCAAAGCCATATTTACTACCGGCAATAAAGCTTATCAGTTATATAACAGGCTCTGTCTGAAAAATACCGGCATACCCGCAATACCGCTGCCTTCAACGAGCCCCGCGAACGCATCGTTTTCGTATGAGAGGCTCGTTGATGAGTACAGGATCATCCTCAAATATCTTGATTAAGATCCCGCATCTCATTTAACTGCTACTTTAGGCTTATAACTGATACTTTAAGCAGGTACTTAATGCTCACAACTTGTAGGCACTTAATGCTTATAACTGGTGCTATGCCTGGTTTAGCACTGCCTGGTTTTTGTCTTCATCCTTTCTTATAAGCGCTGCAGGACATGCATTTAACTTTTTTCATAAGTTCTGCAGCCACCCTTGCAAGCTCGAAATGCGATTCGAACGCCCTGTTTTCGTTTGAAACGACCGCAATGGATATCGTCATGATCGGATAGCGGTTCAGATTCCCTCGTCTGTCGACGGCTTCGATAAATCCGGATCTCAGGTGTTCCTCGCTGTAAAAGCCCCTGATATTCGCGTCAAACTCACTGATGACGCCTTTGCATATGTCATCCACATGTTCAGGCTTTGATATCGCGATGAAATCGTCCCCGCCGATATGCCCCACGAAGTCATCCCTGGAACCGTGCTTTGCAAACTGACCGGTAATGACGGATGACGCCATCTTTATTATCATGTCGCCCTTTGCAAAGCCGTAGACATCGTTATATGCCTTGAAATTGTCCAGGTCGAAATACATTGCCGAGAAAACCTCGCCTGTGGAAAGCCTCCTGCTGATCTCACTTTCGATCCTGAGGTTGCCTTCCAGACCGGTGAGAGGGTTTGCGTTCCTGTTCCTGTCGATCCGCTTCAGGGTATTATTTACACGGCTGATCAGCTCACGCTCGTTGAACGGCTTCGTGATATAGTCATCGGCGCCAAGCTCCAGGCCTTTTATCTTGTCATTTTCATCCTTCTGCGAGGTCAGCATGATGATAGGACGGAGATTGTTCGATGTATCTGCCCGAAGTATGCCGCAAACGTCAAAACCTGACAGGTCGGGCAGCACCACGTCAAGCAAAACAAGATCGGGATCAAGTTCCTTCACCTTGCGGATACCCTCTTGTCCGCTTGCCGCCGTTATGGTCTGATACCCGGCCTGCGTCAGGATCTTCGATATATATTCCGCTATCAAAATGCTGTCATCGATGATGAGGATCTTCTTAAGCACCATCTACACCTCACACGATCCGCAACTGGGAATGAGTCAATTATATAACGATAAGTAAAATTTTACAATAATATTCGATCCGGATTTGCGCATTTAGTGAAAATGCACCCTCAGCCGACAACACGACGTCGAACGGTATCGGACAAATATGTAAAACTGATGCCACATCCCAGTTATCGGGACGTGGCATTCTTGCACTATTCCCAAGATCTACGGGTCCTTACTTGCCTGAAATTTTGGCATATGTGTCCTTCAGCTCTACGATGCGGTTGAACACGCCCTCGTGCTTGTCGCGGCAGAAATACCCCTGCCGGACGAACTGGAACCGCTCCTCCTGCCCGACGTTCGCGAGAGCGGGCTCAAGCTTGCAGTTTTTGAGGACAGTAAGCGAGTTGGGATTGAGATAGTCGCGGTAATGCTTATCCTCAGGGATGTCGAAGACATTAGGCTGCGTGAACAGGTAGTCATACAGGCGGATCTCAGCATCAACCGCATGAGCGGCAGACACCCAGTGTATCGTGCCTTTGACCTTGCGCCCGTCCGACGGGTTCTTCCCGCCGGTTTCCATGTCGCAGGTGCAGCGGATCTCCACGATGTTGCCGTTTTCGTCCTTGACGACGTCCTCGTACTTAACTATATATGCTCCCATCAGCCTTACTTCGCCGCCGGGCTTGAGGCGGTGGAACTTTGGAGGCGGTACTTCGGCAAAATCTTCGCGCTCGATATAGAGTTCACGCGTAAACGGCACTTTCCTTGTGCCCGCATCCGGATCGTTGGGGTTGTTGGGAAGCTCGAAATACTCGACTCTGTCCTCAGGATAGTTCGTAAGGACAAGTTTCACCGGATCGAGTACCGCCATCCGCCGGGGAGCGGTCATGTTCAACTCGTCTCTTATGCAATGCTCAAGCAGTCCGATATCGACGATGCTGTAGGCCTTTGACACGCCCGCCTTGCGCAGGAACTCCTTTATTGCGGAAGGTGTATACCCGCGCCTTCTCAGGCCGCACAATGTGGGCATGCGCGGGTCGTCCCACCCGTCGACCGAACCTGTTTCGACGAGTTCCCTCAGGAACCTCTTGCTCATCACGGTATATGTCATATTCAGGCGGGCAAACTCGATCTGGCGCGGTCTGTGCTCGAAACCTATGTTTTCGATGACCCAGTCGTAAAGAGGCCTGTGGTTCTCAAACTCGATTGAGCACAGGGAATGTGTAATGCCCTCGAGGGCATCCTGTATCGGGTGTGCAAAGTCATAAAGCGGATAGATGCACCACTTGTTGCCCTGCCTGTGGTGGCTGGCGTGGACGATCCGGTATATCGCGGGATCGCGCATGTTGAGGTTGGGCGACGCCATGTCGATTTTGGCCCTGAGGGTCTTGCTCCCGTCGGGGAACTCCCCGTTCTTCATCCTCTCGAAAAGATCCAGGTTCTCCTCCACCGAGCGGTCGCGGTAGGGGCTGTTCCGCCCCGGCTCTGTCAGCGTACCGCGATACTCCCTCATCTCCTCCTGGCTGAGGTCGTCGACATACGCCTTGCCTTCCTTGATGAGCTTTACGGCGAATTCATAGCACTTGTCAAAATAGTCGGATCCGTAGTATATCCCGCCGGTGATCTCAAATCCGAGCCAGCGGATATCGCGCTCAATGGACTTGACGAATTCCTCATCCTCTTTTAGAGGGTTCGTGTCATCGTACCGCAGGTTGAACAGTCCGCCGTACTTCTCGGCGGTCATCGCATTGATCCATATCGCCTTGGCGCTTCCGATGTGGAGGTAGCCGTTCGGCTCAGGCGGAAAACGGGTGTGGATCCTTCTTGAAAATCCGTTTTTGAGGTCTTCATCTATTATGTCATGTATGAAATTTGAAACATTCTCAGTCTCATTCATATTTGCGTTCTCCTGTTATTCAGTTTTTGAAATATCCTGTATTTAGTTATATGAATATTTGAACATATAAGTCAAGTCATTTAATTATTAAAGCCAGTGAAGATCAGTCAGTCACTTTCAGGTTCTCTATAGTCAGCGAGAATCGGTCGGCTGCTTCAAGTTCTCAAAAGCCAGTGAAAATCAGTCGGTTGCTCCCAAGTTCTCCATAACCAGTGAGGATCAGTCGGCTGCTTTCAGGTTCTCGATAGCCTGCGCGATCCTCCGGTGTACCATCTCAGCTCCCATGATGCGCATTATCTCGCAGAGATCGGGCGTTTGAGTCCGCCCGCAAACAGCTACGCGGAGCACCATGCTGACATCGCCTACATGCCCCTTATATCCCGACGGATCCTCCTTGTACTTTTTCATATCGGGGCAGCATCCGTGCTTTTCCGCAAGCTCCCGTACCCTTCCAAACCACACCTGGTTGTCGTCGGCGGGATCATATATGCCCTGATATTCCGACAAGATCGCTATAATATCATCCTTGTTCAAATTGTCGGGATATTCATACTCCGGTTTGAAAAGCGGATCATAGAAGAAACTGATCAGATCCCTGAAATCGCCCCAGACAGCCGCATCCTTCCTGGGCTTTTTCCCGCCCCTTCCGATGCCGAGTATATTGATCGTATACTCAGGGTCTTTTGTGATTATATCATGAAACTCCGGATCGTATGCCTTTGCCCACTCGGTGAGAAGATCGTACACAGTCCGGGCATCCATCTTCGCGATGACGTTTTTCGAGATGTCCCTGAGCTTGTCTATATCCAGAAGCGCTCCGGAAGGGCTCATCTTCTTGACGGAGAACTTGAATTCCGTCGCCGGGCTGTCGGGATTTGCCATCCTCCACTGCTCGAAGTTGGAGTTGAGCGTGTTCAGTGCGTACTCAAAGACAGCTTCTGCAGGGTACCCGGCCTCCATGTAATATGACAGTGCGGCCTCACGGTCCTTTCTCTTTGAGATCTTCCGCTTCGAACCTCCCTCGCTCTTCATCAGCGGTGCGTTGTGGAGGTATTTGGGCCGCTTCCAGTTCAGAGCGTCGAAAAGCTGCAGGTGGAACGGAAGGGTGCTCAGCCACTCGTCTCCGCGTATGACATGAGTCGTGCGCATAAAGTGGTCGTCAACCACATGGGCAAAGTGGTAGGTCGGGATGCCGTCGGATTTCAGGAGCACATGGTCGATGTCGTTTTCCGTGAGCATCAGTTCGCCCTTTATCAGGTCGATGTGTTTGATCTTGTTTTCTATGCTTCCGTTGCTCCTGAACCTGAGTACGTAAGGCATGCCTGCGTCAAGCTTCTTCTTCACTTCGTCCAGGCTGAGTTCGCGGCACACTGCCCACTCTCCATAGTAGCCGAAGTTTGCCTTTTCTTTCTCCTGTCTTGCCCTGATATCGTCAAGCTGCTCCTCGGTGCAAAAGCAGGGGTATGCAAGGCCGTCGGCCACAAGCTTCTTGGCAATGACATGATATATTTCCCTGCGCTGTCGCTGTCGGTACGGGCCATAATTGCCCCTGTCACCGTCCATGACGGCTCCCTCGTCAAACCTTACGCCGAAATAGGCGAGAGAATTGATTATTATTTCGACCGCACCGGGGACCTCCCTTTTTGCGTCGGTATCCTCGATGCGAAGGTAGAAAACACCGCCGCTCTGGTGCGCAAGCCTTTCGGACGTAATTGCCGGGAACAGGTTTCCGAAATGGATAAAGCCCGTGGGGCTCGGAGCAAGCCTTGTCACGGCGGCGCCTTCAGGCAGGTCGCGCGGAGGATATTTGGCCTCAAGGTCTTCCGGTGTCATCTTGACGTCGGGGAACAACAGCTCAGCCAGCGCCTTATGATCGATCGCGTCCATTGATAGATTTTCCTTCCTTCTGTAGTAATTTATATATTTTTCTATACTTAATGCAGTTCTATTCTAACTGCAGAGTTCAATTCTCATTCTATCAGGCCATACTGCGGATTCAGTATATCTTTCAGATACTCATACGGTATATCGAACTGGATCAGGCCCGCGGCAAACGGCGCAAGGTCGTATACCTGGAAGTATACGTGAAGGCTGTCTTCCGTCAGTACGAAAGCTTCTTTGTCATACGTCGCATCAAGCAGCTCATGATAATTGTCGAAGTACATCGCATCGCCTTTTTCAACGTTTTTGTCCATCTCGGCAAGGATATACTGTTTGATCCGCGTAGTGTACTCCTCCTCGCTCACGGTAAACAGGTTGTCGGCAGTGATCCTTGTCCCGTTGCTGAGGTCAAATGTCTCGCTCATAATGGCTATATTGTCATGCGCTCCGCCCTGATACGAAACAACCGTGATCATGAAGCTGACGATGCCGTCTTTATTATATTCGGTGCTGAAAGAGAGATCCATGAACCTGTTCGCACTGTGCCCGTAGAGTTCCTCATCCTCGGCGACCAGCGTCAGCTCGTACTCAAATCCTTCGCGGTACTTTTCCTTCATGTTTTCAAAGTACTCATTTATCATATCCGCGTTTTCCTGGTACTCACTGATCGTGATCTCGGGTACGGCTATGTAGAGCTCGCCCGTGATTTTCTCATTAGCACCTTCAAGGCTGTATTCCTTCTCGAAAAAGTTATCATTTATATCGGCAAATATATAGTCCGGCCCGGTAACTACCGGAGATTCTTCGGGTGTGGTTCCCGGCGTATCTGACGGTTCACCGTCTATCGGCGATCCGGATGCGGGCGGCTCTGAAGCCGATGGCACGGGCGATTGCTCTGCTCCTTCGGATCTGCATGCTGCCAGCATGACCATAAAAACGACGAGCAATAAAACAGTGATTCTTTTTGTCAAGCAAATCGCCTCGCTTTCTCACTTTCGACACGCCGTACCGCTTTTCATCACAGGCGGCGGACATTGCCAAGTTTCTTCTATTCTAACAAAAACAGACTGTATTAACAATAACAAGAATGAACAAATAATTGCCGTAAAATCGAATTTTGATATGATTTTAGACTTATCGCCGGTTTTCCGGTGACGTATCGGACGGTCCCATCACTGCAAACCGTTTCGCTGCAACCGGTTAGTCATTGTTAAATGTAAAAATACCCGAACATATGTTTGATATTAAATGAGATATATGATATACTATTGCCATAACAATAAATAGCAAAATTACGAATGGTCTATACAGATATCTAAACCTATCTACACCTAACCTGATATCCATACCTGATATCAACACTTAATAATATCTACACTTAATATCTACAATGATATCTACACTTGATATCTACTCATATATCGAACCGATATGTCGATGCGATGCTTTTCAGCTCTGGATCCACCAAGCACCGATGTGTATTTCGTAACCTGATAAGGTGATTATATGCTGGAAGAAAAACTGAGAATATTGGGTGACGCCGCAAAGTATGATGCGTCCTGTTCCTCATCGGGCAGCGGACGTGCAGGCAAGGACGGTTTCGGAAACGCCCACATGGCAGGCATCTGCCATACCTGGGCGGCCGACGGCCGATGCATATCCCTCCTGAAAGTGCTCATGTCAAATGATTGCATCTACAACTGTGCATATTGCGTCAACCGCAGGGAAAATGACGTGCCGCGCGCGAGCTTTACGCCTGAAGAGCTCGCAGCCCTCACTGCGGAATTTTACCGGCGCAACTATATCGAGGGGCTTTTTCTCAGCTCGGCAGTAGTCCATTCCCCCGATTATACAATGGAGCTGATGATACAGACACTCAGGATCCTTCGAAAATCATACCGCTTCTATGGGTATATCCACGTCAAAGTAATACCCGGTTCCGATCCGATGCTGTTATATGAAGCGGGGTTGCTTGCGGACAGGCTGAGCGTGAATATCGAGCTGCCGTCCGAAAAGTCGCTCAAACTCCTGGCACCCCAGAAAAAGAAGGACGCCATAATAAGGCCCATGGAGTCGATAAAGCAAAACAAGCTGCAAAACGCGGAGGAGCGAAGGCTGTTCAAATCCGCACCCATGTTTGCCCCCGCCGGTCAGACCACCCAATTAATCATCGGAGCGACACCCGACACCGACTTCACGATCCTTCAGCTGTCAAAGAATCTCTACCGCAGGTACAACATGAAAAGGGTATACTTTTCGGCATATATCCCGGTGGGCCGGCATCCCATACTTCCCGGCCCCGATGTCCCTACCCCGCTGCTTCGGGAGCACAGGCTCTATCAGGCCGACTGGCTGATGCGATTTTATCAGTTTGACGCTGACGAGATCCTCGACAGCAATAACCCCAATCTTGACCCCTATCTCGACCCCAAATGCGCATGGGCACTCAGGCATCCCGATCTGTTCCCCGTAGAGGTGAACACCGCTGATTATGAGCTTCTGTTGCGGGTCCCCGGGATCGGTGTGACCTCGGCAAGAAGGATAGTCGAAGCGAGAAGGCATAAAAAGCTGGATCTCGACGACCTGCGAAAGATGGGCTGCGTCATGAAGCGTGCCCAGTATTTCGTAACCGCAAAGGGCAGGTATTCCGCTCCGGTCCCGCCCGACAACCCGTTGTTGAAAGACATCCTTGTGGAAGGCACTCCATATCCCCAGATGTCTCTGTTCGATGCGCCCGAAACACCGCTGCTGCAAAGCGCCGGCAAGCTCTCATTATCTGACTCTACCCTTGCCGCACTGCAATCTCTGCCTCTGCCTCTGCCCGCCGGTGCAAAGATCGAGATCTAAGGTGTACTTTATGGTCTATTATTATGACAACACATTCGACGGCCTGATGACAGCGATCTTCGAAATTTATTCCGCCCGTGACGAAGAAGCCATGATAGAACCCGCAACAGACAGCGCTCCTTTGACCCTGTACGAGACTCGCAGTGTCGCTACGGACACCGGAAAATCAAGCCGTGTGCAAAAAGGCCTGCGAAGGCTTGGCCCGGACGTCCTTGAACGGCTATACATAGCCTGGCTTTCACGTGAGGAAGGCGTTGAAAATCTGATACTCGCAGCTGTCAGGGTCGGATTTGCTTCGGGTAAGGATCCGTTCGAACAGCGTACGCATGAGTCTGTATATAAACTGGACTCGATCCGGGCCAAGGTAAGCCGGGAAAGAGAGCGAATGCTGCAATTCGTGCGATTCAAAAAGCTGGCGGACAACCTCTATGCGGCGGATATCGAACCTCAATACGACGTGCTTGAGCTTATAGGTGACCACTTCCACGGCCGCTTCCCGCAGTCGAGATTCATGATAAGGAACCTGAGACACCATACTGCCATAATAGCTGCCCCGTCCGGCTGGTATATAACCACGTTGCCCGAAGACAATCCCCCGCTCCCCAAGGACGGTGAATATGAGGATCTTTGGCGGGTGTATTTCAAAGCGATCGCGAACGAGTCCAGGAAGAACCTGAAATTACAGCAGCAATTCGTACCGTTGAAGTACAGAAAGCACCTGACAGAATTCAACTGATATGTCTGATGGGAATGGATAAAGGATTAATATTGCAGGGGTCTAATATGTGTCGGTCAAATATAAGCAATAGGTATAAGCAAAAGGCACTCCTGTTTCGGTATGTTTATGATTTTGAAAAAGTTGATGATTTAGACAAAAATGAAATTGTTAATAAATTATCATTTTAGCTGGAATAATATAATGATTTCTACAGAAAATTCATGTTTCCTGTAGACTTTTTTCTTTTTCAACGATATAATCTCATATGGTCTTGAAAATCAGATAAATTCATCGGAGTTTGCATTTACGCCGGCCGCTTAAATGCAAATGCATTATTGTTTGCGGTATATATCAAAACGAAAGGCGGTGAAAAATTGTCGCTTGAGGATATAAAGACCGTTGCGGACTCCGAACGCAGGGCTTTCCAGATACGTGCAGATGCTCAGACCGAAGCAAAACGTATCGTTGCCGAAGCAGAAAGAGAAGGCAATGCCTATGCGGAAAAGGTCCGCTCGGAAGCGGAGCAAACTGTACGCCGCCTGTTGGATGACGCGAAGAAGGCGGCTGAGGAGCAGGCCGCGCAGATAAAAGCCTCTGCACAGGAAAAATGTGCTCAGTTGGAAGAGGCGTCGGGCAAACGGCTTGAAAAGGCAGCCCGAAGTATCGTAGAAAGGATCGTGAAAGCCTGATGGCCATTCTTGCTATGAAACGGCTCAACATCATAGCGCTGTCTGCAGACCGGGACGAACTGTTGAAGGGTCTGATGAAGCTGGGCTGTGTCGAGATATCGCAGCCCGATATCCCGGAAATCGAATCGGATGCAAACTTCCGCCTGGCAACCGACGAAAGTGCAGGCCAGCAGGTCAGTTCGAACCTCCAGGAAATACAGAACGCTCTGTCGATAATAGACAGGTATAGCCCGATTTCAAGGGGGTTGTTCTCCGCACCGCGCGAAATAACCGTCGAGAGGTTCTTCGATCGTGGGCGCATCGACAGCGCATTGGAGATCGCCCGCAATATATCTGCGCTCGTGCATGACATCTCGTCATATGAAGCCGAGCTCAGCCGCCTTGCCGTCCGCAGGGCCTCCCTTGCCCCATGGCGGTCTATGGACGTACCTCTGGATCAGGCCTCGACTCAAAACCTGAGTGTGATGTTCGGCGTATGTCCCGGCACTGTGTCCGTTGAGGAACTGGAAGAAGCAGCTTCCTCGGCCTCTGATGCGTTCAAACTTGAGCGTGTCCGTTCAGACAACGAACAGCATTACCTGCTCTTGCTTTGCTACGCCGAAGACACCGATGAGGTGCTTTCAAATATAAAGCGTCTGGGCTTTACAACGGTATCGTTCAAAGAGTACAGCGGGACAGCTGAAGAAAATATCAGGAGAATGGAAGCCCGCGAAGAGGAGCTCAAGGGACTCATAGAAGCCTGCAAGTCGCAGATCGTCGCTTTCAAGAAAGATGCCGAACTCCTGGAAGATGCCGCTGACTCCCTTTCAGCCGAGCTGGTGCGGGAGAATGCCCGCAACAACATCCTGAAAACCGAGTACACGATATTGATCACTTCCTGGGTCCCGGAACGGGAAATGAAGCGGGTAGAAAAGCTGCTTCAAAAGTTCGGCTGCGCCTACGAGTTCAGAGATCCGGCGGAGGGCGAATCACCCCCTGTCATCCTTCACAACTCAAGATTTTTCTATCCCTTCAACATGGTCACAAACATGTACAGTCTTCCGGAATACGGGAGCCTGGATCCAAATCCGCTCTTCGGCCTGTTTTTTGCGCTGTTCTTTGGGATCATGTTTGCTGACATCGGATACGGTTTGCTGCTTGTGCTGGTGTCGATATTCGCGACCAGGAAGCTGTATCTCAGAAAAGGCAGCATGACTGAGCAAATGGTGATGCTGGCCGGAATCTGCGGAGTTGCCGCCATATTTTGGGGCATCATGTTCGGCAGCTTCTTTGGTGACGCGGTTTCGGTTTTCTCTGAAAATTTCCTTGGCACCCGGTATGTCCTGCCTCCCCTTGCGTTCAACCCCCTGGAAGGTAACGGGCCGCTGATCCTGCTGGTGGTCTGTCTCGGAATGGGCGCCGTCCACATACTTTTCGGCATGGGCATAAAAGCCTATATGCTGATACGTGACGGTAAACCCTGGGACGCCCTTATGGACGTCGGGTCATGGTGGCTTCTGTTTGCCGGCATCGCATTAGCCGTGCTGGGCAAAGGCTGGTATGTCGCCCTGGCGGGTGCCCTTGCCCTGGTCCTTACACAGGGCCGTGCTTCTAAAGGAATATTCGGAAAGCTTCTTAAAGGCCTGTCATCACTTTATGACATAACCGCCTACTTTTCCGATGTCCTTTCGTATTCCAGGCTGATGGCACTCTGTATGGCCGGTGCCGTTATAGCCAGTGTCTTCAATATACTCGGCGGAATGACCGGTCCGGTATTTTTCTGGGTCGTGTTCATAATAGGCCACTTGTTCAACATGGGTATCAACATTATCGGCACGTATGTCCACAGTGCCCGCCTGCAGTACCTTGAATTCTTCGGAAAGTGGTACAGGGAAGGCGGAAAACCCTTCGAACCGCTTAGCGTGTTGACTAAATATGTAAATGTAAAAAATGAACAGGAGGAAATCTCTATATGATCGGTTTGCTGCAATCCATTTTTACAGGTACGAACATTGCTTTCTTGGGAATAGCCCTTGCCGTCGCCCTCCCCGGAATAGGCTCCGCCAAAGGAGTCGGAATGGTCGGTGAGTCCGGCGCAGGTCTGATCACCGAAGATCCCGGCAGCTTTTCCAAGGTCCTTATTTTGCAGATCATCCCCGGTACCCAGGGCCTCTACGGATTCGTTATCGGTCTTTTCGCTCTCATCAACCTCGGAGTTTTCGGCGGGACGATGCCCGATCTGACTGTTGCGCAGGGCTCTTCATACTTCATGGCTTGTATGCCGATCGCCATCGTGGGTCTTATTTCGGCAATTTTCCAGGGCCGCGTCGCTGCTGCCGGCATCAACATCCTTGCGAAGCGCCCCAACGAGATGTTCAAGGGCGTCATGCTCGCAGTCATGGTCGAGTTCTACGCAATCCTTGCACTGCTTGTATCCTTCCTGATGGTCCTTTCACTTTGATATCCGAGCTTGATCCCGGACGGTCAAATCAAGTTTTCATGCGGAATATTTGAATTATTGGAGAAGAGAATGAACGGAATTGACAAAATCATTGAGCGGATACTCCAAAAAGCAGAGCAGGAGCGGGATCAAATACTCTCCGAGGCTTCGTCCGAGGCCGGGAGGATATACGAGAGCCTGAAAGCCCATGGCGATTTGGAAGCCGCAGATATCGTCAGCCGTGGAAAGGAACAGGCGAAGCTTCACATAGAGCGTACGGAAAGCGCAGCTGCCAGAGAAGCAGGCACGATGCTTCTCCAGACAAAACAGAAGATGATAGACCGCGCTTTTCAACGGGCAAAGGAAATATTGAACGAACTGCCCGACGACGATTACGCGGATCTGCTGGCCTCTCTTGCTTCTCAGGCGATTATGACCGGGGAAGAACAGCTGATCCTCGGCAAGACCGACCTGGCGCGCCGGTCTGAACTGATAAAGGCCAGGATAAACAGACTTGCATCCGACAAGGGGTTGCCTGCGGGTATTACCGTGATCCCGGAAGCGGGCAACTTTGAGGGCGGAGTGATCGTCAGAAAGGGCAATGTGGATACAAACTGCACCTTTGATACGATAATACGCACTCTTCGTGACACCATGACCGGTGAAGTGGCTTCGGTCCTCTTCGGGCAGGAGAGTGAAAATGAAACGACTTAAAGAGAACGACTATCTGTACTCCTCTGCCCGTATCAGGGTATTGGAACGTACACTGCTCAACCAGGATATGATTGAGCGCATGTTGGAATCAAAAAACGTTTCGGAAGCGGCCAAGGTACTTGTAGAGTGCGGATATGAGGACCTTCCTTCCATCACTCGGGAAAACCTCGAAACTTTGCTGAGTAATGAGCGCTCACGGGTATATTCCCTGCTTTCGTCCTTTGTTCCCCACCGCGAAATACTGGACGTATTCAGAATAAAGTATGACTATCATAACCTCAAATCCATTGTCAAAGCCGAATCCCGCAATATCGACGCCGAAAGGCTTCTGATCGGCGACGGGCGCTATGACGGAGCTGCCCTTATCAATGCAGTCCGTAAAGCAGACTACTCAAAACTCCCGACGGCCATGCAGCAAGCCATCGAATCGGCAAAGGATCTGCTCTCCCGCACTCACGACCCTCAATTATCCGATATCGTGTTTGACCAGGCATGCTTCAGCGAGATGCTGTCACTGGCGAACAAGTTGGGTTCCGATTTTCTCAAGGGGTATGTGCGGCTTCTCGTTGATGTCACAAATATCAGGATCGTTGTCCGTTCGAAACGGACCAAAAAGGAGTTCGACTTCTTACGCAGATCATTGCTTGAGGGCGGGAATTTCGACAGGGAGAAGCTGCTTGCCGCATCATCCGGTGGTTCTTTGAGAAGCGTCTTCGCGGGCAGTGCCCTGGAACACGCCGCAACCGTTGCCGACGACATGATCTCATCGATCGAAAATGCCTCCGAATATGAGGGTGCATCGGACAGGTCAGGGCCGGACGCCGGGAAATCGGCACTGTCCAGACTCGAGCTTGAGTTGGACGATGCAGTTGAAAAGTATCTTGGCAGCGCAAAGCGGGTCCCGTTCGGCGAGGCACCGGTGATCGCATTTCTAGCCGCAAAGGAAAGGGATTACACGACGATTCGTGCCATTCTCTCCGGCCTGATTGCCGGGGTCAATCCTGACGCGATACGTCAGAGGCTGTCACCCGCTGCGGTCAAAGCCTGAAAGGAGCATAAGGATGTACAAGATTGCCGTAATCGGCGACCGCGACTCCATTCTCGGCTTTATGGCATTGGGACTGGAAGCGGTGGTCGTCGAAACCGCGGAGCAGGCCAAAAGTACACTTAAGAAGATGGAAGACTACGGTATCATATATATCACCGAGCAGCTTGCCGTGCAGCTGCGTGATGAGATCGCGCGTTACAGCGACCGGACCTATCCCGCGATCATCCCCATCCCCGGCAAGACCGGTTCCCTAAACTTCGGGATGGATGCGCTCAACAAGGCTGTGGAACGCGCGGTAGGAACAAACATACTCACTTGAGTCCCGCAAATACAGGAAAGGTTGTATGTTGCATATGAGCATCGGAAAAATTGTAAAGGTTTCCGGGCCACTGGTTGTGGCTTCCGGCATGCAGGAAGCCAATATGTATGACGTGGTACGCGTCGGCAGCCAGCGCCTGATCGGCGAAATAATTGAGATGCGCGGCGATCGCGCGTCGATCCAGGTCTATGAGGAGACGACAGGACTGGGTCCCGGGGACATCGTTGAAACGACTAACGCGCCCCTTTCTGTTGAGCTTGGGCCCGGCTTGCTGAAGACCATCTACGACGGTATTCAACGCCCCCTTGAAAAAATCAGGGAAATAAGCGGTTCCACGATAACCCGCGGCGTAGAGATACCGCCGATCCCGCATGACAAGTTATGGCACTTCGAGCCGAGAGTAAAGCAGGGCGACAAGGTCGGCGAAGGGCATATAATCGGGATCGTACAGGAGACTCCCGTCATAGAGCATAGGATCATGGTCCCGAGAGGCATATCGGGTACAGTCGAATATATTGCCGAAGGAGAGTACACGGTCGACGACGTTGTATGCAAGGTCAGGACCGAAAGCGGTGAACTCCGCGAGCTTACCATGCTGCAGCGCTGGCCGGTGCGTACGGGCCGTCCGTACGTTGAAAAGATGCCGCCCGATATCCCGATGATGACGGGACAACGTATAATCGACACGCTGTTCCCGCTTGCAAAGGGTGGTACCGCTGCTGTCCCGGGCCCCTTCGGTTCCGGAAAGACCGTCATCCAGCACCAGCTCGCTAAGTGGTCCGATGTGGACATAGTGGTATACATCGGCTGCGGCGAGCGCGGAAACGAGATGACCGACGTCCTTCGCGAATTCCCCGAACTGATAGATCCGCGTACGGGCGAAACCCTTATGAACCGTACCGTATTGATAGCAAACACATCCGACATGCCCGTCGCCGCCAGAGAGGCATCCATCTACACGGGCATCACAATCGCAGAATATTACAGGGACATGGGTTACGACGTGGCAGTTATAGCAGACTCAACGTCCCGCTGGGCGGAAGCGCTCCGCGAAATGTCAGGTCGTCTCGAGGAGATGCCCGGTGACGAGGGCTACCCAGCCTACCTGGGTTCAAGGCTTGCGCAGTTCTATGAGCGCGCAGGACGCGTCGTCTGTCTGGGCGGAGACCGCCAGGGCTCGCTTACGGCTATTGGAGCCGTTTCCCCTCCGGGCGGAGACCTCTCCGAACCCGTTTCCCAGTCAACGATGCGCATAGTCAAGGTTTTCTGGAGCCTCGACTCCTCGCTTGCATATGCGCGCCACTTCCCCGCCATCAACTGGCTCAGCAGCTACTCGCTTTATGTAGACCGTCTCAGCGCGTGGTTCAACACAAATATCGGCAGGGCATTTATGGAAAACCGCAATAAGGCCCTGCAGATCCTGCAGACGGAAAACGAGCTTAACGAAATCGTCAAGCTTGTCGGTCTTGATGCGCTCTCACCTGCAGACCGTCTGACGATGGAAACCGCCCGAATGATCCGCGAAGACTTCCTGCAGCAGAATTCGTTCAGCGAAACAGATTCATACACCACACATGACAAGCAATTCAGGCTTTTGTCCCTTATCCTGCTCTACGACCGGGTCGCCCGTGCCGCCTTGTCCAAGGGTGCGGACATGAACTCAGTCTTCGCGATACCTGCACGTGAACGCATAGGCAGGGCTAAGGACGTATCTGTCGACGAGTATGTTGAGGTCTACGCTTCAATCGAGAAGGATATCAACGAGCAGATAGCAGGCATCCTCAACGCGGCAGGACAGGTTTGAAGCCCGGAAGCGTGTTTGGCCGTGAATCTCTTTTCGGGAAAGTGAGGAAATATGATTAGAGAATATAAAACCATTCAAGAAGTCGCAGGTCCTCTGATGCTGGTCAGCGGAGTCGAAGGCGTGACATACGGCGAGCTGGGCGAGATCCAGCTGTCCAACGGAGAACTCAGGCGCTGCAAGGTACTTGAAGTCGACGGCTCCAACGTCCTTGTTCAGCTTTTCGAGAGCTCCGCCGGAATCAACCTTGCGGAATCAAAGGTCAGGTTCCTCGGTCACAGCCAGATGCTCGGCGTCTCGCTCGACATGCTGGGCAGAGTATTTGACGGACTTGGGAATCCGATCGACAACGGCCCCGATATATTGCCGGACAAGAAGCTTGACGTGAACGGCCTTCCCATGAATCCGGCCGCGCGTCAATACCCGTCAGAGTTCATCCAGACCGGAATATCCTCGATCGACGGGCTGAACACCCTCGTCCGCGGCCAGAAGCTGCCGATATTCTCCGGTTCCGGATTGCCGCACGCAAGTCTGGCAGCACAGATCGCGCGTCAGGCAAAGGTCCTTGGATCGGACAGTGCTTTTGCCGTCGTGTTCGCGGCGATAGGGATCACTTTTGAAGAGGCGGACTTTTTCATTTCCGACTTCCGAAGGACAGGCGCTATCGACAGGACCGTTTTGTTCATGAACCTGGCGAACGATCCTGCCATCGAACGTATATCTACTCCACGCGTTGCGCTCACTGCCGCGGAGTACCTTGCGTTCGAGAAAGACATGCATGTCCTCGTTATCCTTACCGACATCACCAACTACGCCGAAGCACTCCGTGAAGTATCCGCCGCCCGCAAGGAAGTCCCTGGCAGGCGCGGTTACCCCGGTTATCTGTATACCGACCTTGCGACGATCTATGAGCGCGCGGGCAGGCGCCTGGATTCAAAGGGCTCGATCACCATGATCCCGATCCTGACGATGCCCGAGGACGACAAGACCCATCCGATCCCCGACCTGACCGGTTATATAACGGAAGGCCAGATAATCCTGTCACGCGAGCTTTACCGCAAGAACATCCAGCCTCCGATCGACGTCCTGCCTTCACTGTCCCGTCTGAAAGACAAGGGCATAGGCGTAGGCAAAACCAGGGAAGACCATGCGAACACGATGAACCAGTTGTTCGCGTCGTATGCCCGCGGCAAGGAAGCTAAGGAGCTCATGACGATCCTCGGTGAAGCCGCACTCTCGGAAGTCGACCTGCTGTATGCGCAGTTCGCGGACGAATTCGAAAAGCGCTATGTCAACCAGGGTTATGACGAGAACAGGAGCATAGAGCAGACTCTCGACCTCGGCTGGGAGCTTCTCACCATACTTCCCAGGAGCGAGCTCAAGCGCATAGATCCGAAGTATATCGACAAATATCTTCCGGAGGCTAAGCAGGAATCTTAAAGGAGGGCATCGGCTTGGCGAGGTTAAATGTCAATCCGACACGCATGGAGCTTACGCGGCTGAAGGCCAGGCTCAGCACGGCCAGGCGCGGGCACAAGCTCCTTAAGGATAAACGGGACGAATTGATGAAGCACTTCCTCGATATAATCCGTGAAAACATGAGATTGAGGAAGCTGGTCGAGGAGTCGCTGATAAAGGCCCATGAGAGCTTTACCTTTGCGTCGGCGATCATGTCTCCGGAGATGCTTGAACAGTCCCTTCTTTATCCGAAACAGTCTGTGTCGCTGGATATAAAGTTCCGCAACATAATGAGCGTCAACACTCCCATATACGACATCCAAATGAAGTCCGAAAATCCCGGGGATATCTATCCTTACGGTTTCGCGCAGACTTCGACCAGGCTCGACGATGCCCTTGAAGAGCTGTCGCATGTGTTCAGGGATATGCTGATGCTCGCACAGATAGAAAAAACAGTGCAGCTCCTTGCGGCTGAAATAGAAAAGACCCGCAGGCGGGTCGGCGCGCTCGAGCATGTCGTGATTCCTCAGCTTGAGGAAACGATAAAGTTCATTTCAATGAAGCTTGACGAAAACGAGCGCGGGAACCTCACCCGCCTCATGAAAGTAAAAGACATGATGATCGAGCAGGAGCTCAGAAAAAAAGCCACGGGGACGGTTCTCCTGGCTGAATAAAGAAGGCCACGGGCGCCAAAGCGGCCAAAGTCGACCAAGGGGACGGTTCTTCTGGCTGACTCCGACCAAGGGGACGGTTCTTTTGGCTGGCCTGCTTGATGCTATGCAACTATAAACATCCACAATAAAACGCTTTACTTGTTGTGATATGCGCTCTTAATGAGATTCAGTGAAATATGAAATCACTGTTATCATCAGTGGGCATATCACTATTCAACAAGTAGAGCGTTTTTTATGTGCAGTAGACAGGTACCTTGTCCAAACTAGCTGCCAGCCAATATAGGGGATCTGCCCTCCCGTCGCTTCTAAAAGATTCTATCATTAGAACCGTCCACGTGGCTCTGTCCCCGTATCAATAACCAGCCAGAAGAACCGTCCCTATGGTCACTCTGGTCTCTCTGACAGGAGAACCGCCTGGCAAAGCCAAGAGAACCGTCCCTTTGGCCAGATATCCGGCCAGGAGAACCGTCCCCGTGGCTTGCTTGGCCTGGCTTTAGCGCCCGCAGCATTTTTTGAACTTTTTGCCGCTTCCGCAGGGGCAAGGGTCGTTGCGTCCGACTCCTGCCCATTGCGACCTGTTGTTAGCGCGAAGCTTCGTCATTATATTCTGATGGTTTACCCCTTGCTTTACAAGGCTTGCCACTTCAGTCAGCACCGGCTCCGCGTGGGTGAAAAACATCCTGTAACCCTCACAGAGGAAATTCAGTCCCTCTTCACCGTCTCCGGTCGTAATGAACCGGTCCTTGGGGCAGGCACCGTTGCAAAACCTCAGGCAGGTGCATGACCTGCACTGTGCCGGAAGTCGGTCCCTTTTATCCTGTCCGAACCTGTACTGTGCAGGCAGGTCTACCAAAGCACCCAGATCGTCCGAACTTACATCGCCTATCCTGTGTTCAGGCGTTACAAAATGGTCGCAGGAGTAGACACTTCCGTCATGCTCCACGATAAGGACCCTGCCGCATGTCGGCGCCATCCAGCATACACTGGCGGAACCTCCCATCAATATGAGCAGCGTTTCCGCAAAAATCTGAACGCCCACCCTGCCAAAATCGTTAAGTATCCATTTGTCAAAAATGGTACACAGAAAGCGTCCGTAATCTTCGCCTGAAACCGAGTCGGGAGTTACAAGGCCGTCTTTTGAACGCCTGACTATCGGTATGAACTGGATCCAGCCGGTGTCCAGATTCTTAAGCGCACTGTATACAGCCAAAGGCTCTTTTGCTATCGACGATGTCACCGTGCACAGCAAATCAGGCCGGATACCATGGGCCTTCAGCCGTCGAACGGCTTCCAGCGCACGGTCGTATGTCCCGTTACCCCTATGGTCCTTGCGGTACTCATCGTGGAGCCACTGGGTGCCGTCGATACTCAGCCCGACATCAAACTTGTTCTCCGCCAAAAAAGCGCACCATTCGTCGTCGAGCAAGACCCCGTTCGTCTGAAGGTTGTTCCAGCAGTTCCACCCTTCCGGAAGGTACTTCCGCTGAAGTTCCACGGCGAGCCTGAAAAAGTCAAGGCCGGCCAAAGTCGGTTCACCGCCGTGCCAGGTGAACTGGATGTTCGGGCCGGGATTCGATCTTATGTACTGCTTTATATATTCCTCCAGCACCGCTTCGGACATCCGGAAACTGTGTGGCGCCTGATAATACTGCTCGGTCTCCAGGTAATAGCAATATTCGCATCTCAGGTTGCAGAGCGGTCCGACCGGCTTTGCCATAACGACAAAGGGCCCCAAAGTCTTTGTCACATTTCCGGGATTTTCGTCTGTAAAGTTCATAATGTCCTCTCGTCCCTTCGAATCCTCATCATCCTATGTCCGGTGCCCAAACTTCCGGCCGGACCCGCTCAAAAACAGTTCTCAGGATCCAATGAGTCTTTGTACAGAATTGCTCAGTTATCTTGCAACGCTTTCCGGCCCCCGATCCGGACAAGGGATCATAACGGACGATCCTAAGCCTGTCCGAATCCCGCAAAATGAGGGCCCTTTGTCACTCAGTCATCTGAAAAGCTGCTTATTTCCTCAAGTGCTCCTCGAAGAACTCAAATACCTTCTCCCAGGCATCCATTGCCTGCTTCGGACGGTACATTTCGGTATGGTAGTACCAGAACCCATGTCCCGCATCGTCGTATCTGAAGAACTTATAGTCTTTGCCGTGCTTTTTGAGTTCCTCCTCCAGGATGTCAACCTGCTCCGGAGTGGGGAAACGGTCGTCGTTTCCGAAGATCCCCAGGAGGGGACAGCTCAACTGCGCAGTGTAGTCAATGGGAGCGACCGGCCGTGCCTCGGTCAACTGATCCTTTGATACAACCACGCCGCCTCCCCAGCAGTCTACCGCAGCGTCAAAGCCTTCTACCGTACATGCCGCCAGAAATGCGTGACGGCCTCCGGAGCATGTACCGATGATACCGACTTTGCCGTTGCAGTTAGGCATTGATTTGAGCAGTTTCATTGCCCCTTTGCTGTCGCCCATCACACAGTCGTCAGGTACTCCGCCTTCGGCGCGGGCTTTTGCCGCGATCTCGTCCGGAGTCCCGTGGCCGACCCTGCAGTAGATATCGGGACATATGGCGAGGTACCCATGCTGCGCAAAGCGCCGAGTGGTTTCGCGATAGAACTCGTCCCATCCCGGCATGTGCGGGATCAGTACGACCCCGGGAAACGGGCCTTCTCCAAGGGGTCTTGCATAATAGGCGTGTATGAGGTCGTTATTATAGCCCGACACAGTGATAGTCTCGGCTATCATCCCCTCATACGCATCGGTCCTCAACTTGTTCCACATACTCATACTATTAAACCTCCTTCTTGATACATTTTATATGAACTTGTAATAACTACATTATACTGCTTACCCTTCTTCATGTTAAGGGCCTGTTTACCTGTTATTGGCTATCTCCGTTATGGATCGCTTCTCGATACCTGTCCTAGTATTTTTGCAGATCCCGGGGCACAAAGCTTATCGTTGATCTATCGCTGAACAAAAGAGCTCTATCTTATGGCATAATGACAGCTTTATGGAAGCTAAACAGCTTTATAGCATCAGGACAGCTGCTGCTGATATCATTCATCCCCTTTTTGACAATATGAGCTCCACGGCTTCATTAAAACCGGCTCCCGCTTCCTTTGCCGTTATATATGCCGGCTTATGCTTTATCTCGTCCATGAATGGAACGATATTAGCAACTGCGCATGTATGGGGAAAGTGAGCAAACATCGGCTCATCGTTTGGAGAATCACCAAAAAACATCGCACATGTTTCGGGCTCAGGTTCACCGAACACTTCTTTGAGCAGCTTCAGCGACATGCCCAGTTTGTCGTATTTTCCGAACCATGCATTGACATGGATGGAACTTATTTTTGCCTCGGCACCCATGCTTACACAGATGTCACGTATTCGCTTCGCATCATCATATGACAGATACGGAGGGTCTTCACGGAAATCGATAGCAAGGTCATATATACGTGAAAACTGGTCCCTTGCCACCCTGCTCCCCTTTACTTCGTGCAGGACCCTTCGTTTTACATCTTCCAGCCTGGCCTGAGCGTCACTTACGGTGTTCGGATGCAAAAGGGTCTGTACATGCCCGTCCGACATATACAGGGCAAATGCGCCGTTCTCGCCCACGACGCCTTTAACAGGCCACTGGCGTATGATCATGTCGCACCACCCGGCAGGCCTTCCGGTCACCGGAACGACGGCAATGCCGGCATCGTGCAGGTCCCATAAAGCTTTATATGCCCGGGCCGTGAGCTTCCCGTCCGTAGTCAGCGTGTCATCAATATCACATAATACATATCTGATCGACTTTGCGGTATCAGATGGCAGTTCATGAATAAGTTTAGTCGTCATAATACCTCCGGCATGGCACCGATCCATATTTCCCTGGCGTGTAATGCCAAAAACTCAGTAGCTTTACCTTTTATTCTATCAGGAATATACATGGTTTCAAGCTTGATTTTGACTCACAATATCGTATTTTGCCGGTATCACTTACTAAAGCAACATCCTGCCGCGGAAACTGTACATGCAATTGCACCCATCGTCAGCATGTTATAACACTCCTCGACTTCAATGATTTTTTTTAGCGAATACGCCGGTACATTTTCGTTGCACATTTATTTTTTATGTGGTATAACTAACTCTGTTCATTTACTTTTGCATAAACTGGAATTGCAACAAAATATTGTGTTTGGGTGCTGTTTGCTGCAGCCCCATTCAGTTTTTTGCACGAAGGCGTTTGTTTACTTTTCATACAATTTTAGTCGAATAAAAAATCGCCCTTGATTCAAATTAAGTGATATACGTCTATATTGAATGTTTTTGCGATTTAGGAGAATGATACTTGTTTAGGAACGACCCTGAGCTGCAAATCGTAAAGAAAGCGGCAGTCCTGACGGCGATTACTGCGATCGTCATAATGATTTTCGCCGATAATCGCTGGACCGCATCGTGCGGCCTGATCGCAGGTTCAGTTTTGAGCATACTGCGTTATTGGGGCCTTGCGTTTGTCATGGACAGAGTGGTCTGCAACTCCTCATCGAGTCAAAGGCAGTCGATCATGGCAAGCATCCTGATCTTTGTCGCAAACCAGCTCATACTATTCGTGCTCCTTCTTATCTTCAACTCTGTCAGCAGTTCCCTTTTCTGGGGATTCGTATACGGCATACTCATGGTTCCGGCAGCCGTTATGATTAACTGCGTAGCGAAAACCATCAGTATCATTAAAAACGGCTTAATATGAGGAGATGATTCTTTCTGAATATTTCAGAGTTGCTGCAATCAACCGATCTGTTCACTATACGTCTGCTGGGTCTGGAGATCCCGATATCAAACAGCATTGTGATGATGTGGATAGTAATGGCCGTTATCATCATCCTTGCCGCCGTACTGACCAGGAACCTGAAAACGATCCCGGACGGTAAGCAAAACGTCGTTGAAATAATAGTTGAACTGGTGGAAAAGCTGCTTTCCGGCAGTATGGGCGAGCACGCCAAAGCGTTCGTGCCCTATTTCGGAACAGTCCTGATATTTCTTGCGTTTGCCAATATGGCGGGCATTTTCAATATTTTCCCGACAGGCGAGGAACTGTATCACTTGACCGGTATCGAAGCGTTCAGCAAGTTGAATTTCACCATCGCGCCTCCCACAAAAGACCTGAATGTGACGATCGCATTTGCCTTGCTGACGATCTTCCTCATCCTGTTCTCGGGTATTAGGTACAGGGGCATCAAGGGCTGGCTGAAAAGTTTCCTTGAACCGGTGCCCGTTATGCTGCCATTCCATATCCTCGATTACGGGACGAGGACCCTCTCGCTTTCACTCCGGCTGTTCGGAAACATACTTGCCGGATATATCATCATGGAGATGCTGTTAGAGGGAACGATTTTCCTTTTGCCCATCGTTCCGATCGCCAGCACCTTTTTCGATCTGTTCGACGCCGGGCTTCAGGCGTACATATTTGTGTTCCTTTCATCGATATATGTACGCGAAGCCATTGAGTAGGAGGTGAATATTAATGTTGGATAAAGGTTTGATCGCAATAGCTGCAGCAATATCAATGTTTACGGCTGCCGGAGCGGGAATCAGTCTCGGTATAGCGTCGGGAAAAGCCTCGGAAGGAGTTTCAAGGAATCCTGAGGCATCGGGCAAGATCCTGTCCACCAGCCTGATATTTGCCACGCTGGCTGAAGTTACGGCAATCTTTGCGTTCGTTATAGCCGTCATGCTGATCGGCAAGATTTAACTTTGAGGTGGTGAGCTCGAGTGCTTGAAAGCCTGAATTACTATAAAATAATCATGGCGGCTTTGAACCTTATCATCCTCTATGTCGTACTGCGCAAGCTCTTTTTCAAGCGCGTCAGAGATTTCATGGAAAGTCGCTCCAAATCGATACGCGATTCGATCAGTGACGCCGAGGCCCAAAAAGCCGAGGCTCTGGAAATGAAGCGCGCATATGAGGAACAGCTCCGTATGGCCAAATCGGAATCGGAAAAAATCATGTCCGATGCCATTGCCGCGGCCGAACGTGAGCGCGAGAAGCTGATCCGGGAAGCAAAAAAGGAAGCTGAGTCGATCCTGAAAAAGGCACGGGAAGAGATCGAGCAGGAACGTGCCCGCATGATCAAGGACGCTCAGACCCAGATCGCAAGCCTCGCACTTGCAGCAGCTACCAAGGTGCTTGAAGCCAATATGAATACCGAAGAAAACAAAAAACTGGTTGAAAAGTTTCTTGATGAAACGGGTGTCGCCTAATGTCTGATACAACATCAAGATATGCCAAGCGTGCCGAAAGCATAAAGATATACTCGGCTTATCCACTTGAGAAGCCCGTGATCGACCGGATCTGCGAAAAATTCCATGCAGCGGACGACGGCAGTCCTGCCGACGTCGAAGTGAAGATCGATCCGTCGCTCATCGGCGGCGTAAAGGTCATGGTCGGTGATATGGTTTATGACGGCTCGATCAAAGGAAAACTCGACAGGCTGCGGGATGCCCTGACCGGAAGGTGAATGGGATGGATATTCGATCTAAAGATGTAATATCGGCATTATGGCAGAAAGTTGAAAATTATGACCCGAAGACCTGGTCCGAATCGATAGGACATGTCATCCAGGCCGGAGACGGCATCGCAAAGGTAAGCGGTCTGCATGACTGCATGTACGGCGAGATGCTGCAGTTTGAAAACGGCATAATAGGAATGGCAATGAACATCGAGCCGGATAGCGTCGGCTGCGTTCTGTTCGGTGACGAGAGCGAAATCAGGGATGGTTCCGAGGTCAGGAGTACCGGCCGTCCGGTGGAGGTACCGGTCGGCGATGCGCTTATCGGCAGGGTCGTAAATGCCCTGGGAGTCCCCATCGACGGCAAGGGCGAGCTGCGCACAGATAAGAGGCGCCCCATCGAATTCCCCGCGGCGGACATAATCGACAGGAAATCCGTCTGCGAGCCTCTTCAGACCGGCATCATGGCAATTGACGCTTTGACTCCCATAGGAAAAGGCCAGAGGGAACTGATCATTGGCGACAGGCAGACCGGCAAGACCGCTATTGCGATTGATACCATCATAAATCAAAAGGGCAAAAATGTTATCTGCATCTACGTTGCGATCGGGCAGAAGGCTTCGACCGTAGCGGGCATATACAACACGCTTGAACAGTTCGGAGCGATGGACTATACGATAATAGTGTCTTCAACTGCAAGCGATATGTCAACTATCCAGTACGTCGCGCCCTATTCCGGATGCGCCATGGCAGAATACTTCATGTATGAACAGCACAGGGATGTCCTTATAGTCTACGACGATCTTTCAAAGCACGCCGTCGCATACAGGGCCATGTCGCTCCTCCTTCACAGGCCCCCCGGACGCGAAGCTTTCCCCGGAGATGTCTTCTACCTCCATTCAAGGCTTCTTGAACGGGCGGCAAGGCTTTCCGACGAGCTCGGCGGAGGATCGATCACCGCCCTTCCCATAATCGAAACACAGGCGGGCGACATATCCGCATACATCCCCACAAACGTTATCTCCATAACAGACGGCCAGATTTTCCTCGAATCCGAGCTCTTCTTTTCGGGCCAGCGCCCTGCCATCAATGTCGGCATATCAGTTTCCAGGGTCGGCGGTGCCGCGCAAATAAAGGCCATGAAAAAAATATCCAGCCCGTTGCGCGTGAACCTGGCCCAGTACCGTGAGCTTGCGGTCTTTTCACAGTTCGGTTCCGACCTCGACAAGGCGACGGAACTCAAACTGGCCCAGGGAAGGATATTGCTTGAGACGTTGAAGCAGGACCAATATGCCCCATATCCCGTCGAAGATCAGGTCATCCTGTTATATATTGCGGCAAACGGTCATCTCATAGACGTGCCGCCAAACGAAATACGCAGCTTCAACCGCAATTTCCTCAATTATATAAAGAGCAATTACTCGCAACTGATCCAGTCCATACAAAGCACCGGCAACCTGACTCCCGATGCTGAAGAAACGCTCATCAACGCGGTAAAGGAGTACATTGAGATCCATTATCCCAAGACGACATAAGGCGGTGAGTTCGGTTGGCCAGCATCCATGAAATCAAGCATAGGATCGAAAGCATCCGCGAGATCCGGCAGATCACAAGCGCAATGAAGCTGATTTCCGCCTCCAGGTTAAAGAAGGCCCAGCAGCAGCTGAACCAAACACTGCCATATTATCGCAAAGTCGAGGCCACGATGGCGGACATCCTGACCCACAGCGGAAAGATCGAAAACGTCTATTTCGAAGACCGCTGGGACAAGGTCGGCAAACGCACCGGACTTATCCTCATCACAGGAGAGAAAGGGCTTGCGGGCGGATATAATACCAATATCATCAAGCTTTGTGAAAGTCTCATCCGCGATGCCGAAAACCCTGTCCTGTTCGTGCTCGGCCAGGTAGGCAGAAGGTACTTCATCAATCGCGGATATGAACTGTATGAGCCGTTCGATTATCCGTTCAACGAGCCCTCCATCAAACTGGCAAGGATCATTGCGGACAAAATACTTGAGCTGTTCCGAAACGAGTTCATCGACGAGGTATATATGGCCTTTACAGAGATGGTCTCCTCCCTTGTGTCGGAACCGCTGGCTATCAAGTTGCTGCCTTTGAGCCGGGAAATGCTCCTGACACACTTCGGTGCGGATCCCAACATCATCCGCCGGGAGGTCGACGATATCTTTCAGTATGATCCCTCCCCCGGTGCGGTTTTTGACTTGCTGATACCGAAATTCCTCAAGGGCGTCATTTACACCGCGCTTGTCGAAGCTTATACCAGCGAGCTCAGCGCAAGGATGACGGCGATGGACAGCGCCACAACGAATGCGGACGAAATGATAAAGGAGCTGGACCTTCTTTACAACAGGGCCAGACAATCCTCCATAACTCAGGAAATTTCCGAAATAGTCGGAGGAGCTTCCGCCGTATGATAACAGGTACGCTATTCAGCTTAGTATGAACACGATTCCATAATAAGGAGCTTCAGAAATGGCCGGTAATTCAAACGCCATCTTTACGGGAAAGGTCGTACAGATCATAGGTCCCGTTATAGATATACACTTTGATTCGGATGTACCTCCCAAGATACACAGCGAGGTAAGGATCGAAAACGGCGGGCGTACGGTAGCGGCCGAGATCATGCAGCATCTCGGGAACAAAACTGTACGCTGCGTTTCCATGTCTCCTACCGAGGGCCTAAAGAGAGACATGACCGCCGTAAGCACCGGCGAGCCTATCAAAGTCCCTGTAGGCAAAGAAACACTCGGCAGGATGATGAATGTCCTAGGAGAACCTATAGACAGGATGGGTGAGATCAAAGCGTCGGAGTACTGGCCTATACATAGGCCCGCCCCGGGTTTTTCCGAGCAGAAGGCTGTTTCCGAAATGCTGGAAACGGGCATAAAGGTCATCGACCTGCTCGCGCCGTATGCGAAGGGCGGAAAGATAGGGTTGTTCGGCGGTGCCGGTGTAGGCAAGACCGTTTTGATACAGGAGCTCATCCGAAACATAGCCACGGAGCACGGCGGCTATTCAGTATATACCGGTGTGGGAGAACGCTCCAGGGAGGGTTACGACCTGTGGACGGAGATGCGGGAGTCCGGAGTCATTGAGAAAACCGCACTCGTCTTCGGACAGATGAATGAACCCCCCGGATCCAGGATGCGTGTAGGTTTGACAGGGCTTACTATCGCGGAATATTTCAGGGATAAGCTCGGTCAGGACGTTCTTCTCTTTATCGACAACATCTTCAGGTTCGTCCAGGCGGGCTCCGAGGTATCCGCCCTGCTGGGCAGGACCCCGTCTGCGGTCGGTTACCAGCCAACGCTTGCAACAGATCTAGGCGCTCTGCAGGAAAGGATCACTTCCACGAAAAGCGGATCGATCACGTCCGTACAGGCCGTCTATGTCCCTGCGGACGATCTCACAGACCCCGCTCCGGCAACAACGTTTGCCCACCTCGACGCGACCACTGTTCTGTCGAGGGCCATAGTCGAAGAAGGGATCTACCCTGCGGTGGATCCTTTGGAATCCACTTCCCGCATCCTTGACCCGAGGATCGTGGGCGAGGAGCATTACAGCGTCGCCCGGCGAGTTCAGGAGACACTTCAGCGCTACCGTGAACTTCAGGACATCATCGCCATACTTGGCATGGATGAGCTGTCCCCCGAAGACAAGCTGACGGTCCGCCGTGCGCGTAAGATCAAACGGTTCCTCTCGCAGCCGTTCTTCGTAGCAACAAACTTCACGGGCTATGAAGGAAGATTCGTACCCGTCAGGGAAACGATCCGCGGCTTCAGGGAAATAGTTGACGGAAAGACCGACGATATTCCTGAGGACGCATTCTTCATGAAAGGTACCATCGACGAGGTTTATCAGGCCGCCGGAAAAACCAGGGAGGAAAGATAATGGCCAGGTCGTTCCACTTGGAGATCCTTATACCCGAGCGTGTCTTCTTCTCGGAAACCGTGGAAGCGGTAAATGTGAAAACGCAGGACGGCGAGATAGGCATCTTGAGCGGTCACATGCCCCTTGTTTCCACGATCGATATCGGCCCGATAAAAATAAAAAAGGACGGAAAGTGGCTCGAAGCCTTTCTCTCCGGCGGTTATATAGAGATCCTTCAGGACAGCGTGACCATCATAGCGGATACCGCCGAATGGCCATGGGAAATAGACATCAACCGTGCAAAGGCTGCGGAGGAGCGCGCCCGCGAAAAGCTGAGGAACAGGCTCAGCCAGGTGGAGTACCTTCAGGCCCAGGCAGCTCTCCAGCGTGCACTAACCCGTCTCAGGGTCACGCGTAAACTCAAATAAAGTCCGATTTTGCTGAATATTATCATCCAGCATTAATAATATAAGTTCATCAAACCTCAAAGTTGTATTTTCCTGTGCAATCAATTCCATCCTGCATCGATCCGGTTTATCAGGATCGTTGCAGGATGATTTGCTTAGTTGAAAAGAATGAATAATTATTTAGTCTGTTCAGTAACTATGCACAATGATGCATGCCTACGGATGACGCACTGCTATTAAACCTGGAAAATTCACGCGAACAGCTTTATTTTTTATACTCCATGTTGTATAATCTTGCAAAACCGCAAATGCCTAGTTATTGTCACCCATGAACTCATGATCCTGCTTCAGTATTATTTTTTTGAATCGTGTTGAGAATCGGAGTGCAATATGGAGAACAGTATGCAAAGGAAAGCTTATCTTGTCCTCGAAAACGGCCGGGTATTTGAAGGAAAGTCCTTCGGATACCCCAGCGAGTCGACCGGAGAGCTGGTCTTTACAACGGCAATGACCGGCTATCTGGAGACTCTTACAGACCCGAGCTATTATGGTCAGATCGTTATTCAAACATTCCCTCTCATCGGCAACTATGGTATTATCCCGGAAGACTTTGAGAGTGAAAAGCCGTATTTGAAAGGTTATGTTGTCAGGCAATGGTGTCAGGAACCGTCCAACTTCCGAAGTGAGGGCGATCTTGACTCTTTTTTGTATGAACATAAGATCCCCGGGATCTATGATATCGACACCCGTGCCCTGACAAGGATCGTAAGGGAGCACGGCGTGATGAACGCAAAAATATGCCTGTCATATCCGGATATGGAAGCAGTATTGAACGAACTGAAGGATTACAGGATCGTCGATGCGGTGGCATCCGTAAGCAAGGGAAAACAGGTCTCTACGGGTCCTTCCGACGCCGACTTCCGGGTCGTGCTCTGGGACTTCGGTGCCAAGGGCAACATAGAGCGCATGCTCCTTAAACGAGGATGCCGGGTCATAACCGTCCCCTGCTTTGCCAAGGCAGAAGAGATCCTCGCACTCGAACCGGACGGTCTTATGCTGTCGAACGGACCGGGCGATCCGGCAGAAAACACCGAATCTATAGTGCAAATCAAAAAGGTCGTCGAGCGAAATATCCCCACGTTCGGGATTTGCCTGGGCCACCAGCTCCTTGCCCTTGCACGGGGCGCAAAAACCGAAAAGCTCAAGTACGGCCACCGCGGCGCAAATCAGCCGGTCATTGAGCGCACTACCGGAAGGGTATATATCACAAGCCAGAACCACGGGTATGCAGTCGTTTCGTCTACCCTGCCCGCAAATTCGTTCGAGAGCTACACGAATGCGAATGACGGAACATGCGAGGGTGTCAGATATACCGATATCCCGGCCTTTTCGGTCCAGTTCCACCCGGAGGCCTGCGGGGGCCCGCTTGACACCGGGTTCCTGTTCGACGAATTCATAAACCTGATGCGCTCGTCAGCCGGGAAAGGAGGAAAAACGGATGCCGCTCAGAAATGATATCAGGAAAGTCATGGTAATAGGATCCGGCCCTATCGTGATCGGACAGGCGGCCGAGTTCGATTATGCGGGTACCCAGGCCTGCCGTGCCCTTAAGGAAGACGGGCTTGAAGTTGTGCTCGTGAACTCCAACCCAGCGACCATAATGACGGATAATGCCATGGCTGACAGGATATATATCGAGCCTCTCACACTGGCCACAGTAAAGCGCATCATCGAAAAGGAAAAGCCGGACAGCCTGCTCTCCACCCTGGGCGGGCAGACCGGGCTCACCCTTTCCATGCAGCTTGCAAAAGAGGGTTTTCTCGAGCAGCACGGCGTCAAGCTCCTCGGCGCAAGGCCGGACACCATCGACAAGGCCGAGGACAGGCAGCTTTTCAAGGATACGATGATCAAAATCGGGGAACCGGTAATCCCGTCAACTGTGGTCAATGATGTAATGAGCGCTCTCCGCTTTGCCGATGAAATAGGATATCCGGTAGTAGTCCGTCCAGCTTTTACCCTGGGAGGGACCGGCGGGGGCATCGCCGAAAACGAGAAAGAGCTTTCGGAAATCGCCGCCAACGGTTTGAACCTGTCCCCCATCCATCAGGTCCTGATCGAGAAATGCATATCGGGATGGAAAGAGATCGAGTTTGAAGTCATTCGGGACAGCAAGGGAAATGTCATCACAGTCTGCAGCATGGAAAACTTCGATCCCGTCGGAGTACATACCGGAGACAGCATCGTCATCGCTCCTGCCGTCACCCTCTCCGACAAGGAATACCAGATGCTGCGGACAGCAGCTTTGAAAATAATAACCGAACTGAAGGTGGAAGGGGGCTGCAACTGCCAGTTTGCCCTGGATCCCAACAGTTTCGAATACGCGGTCATCGAGGTAAATCCCCGTGTATCACGTTCCTCGGCGCTTGCATCCAAGGCTACCGGCTACCCGATCGCAAAGGTCGCCACAAAAATCGCGATCGGTTATACGCTGGACGAGATCAGGAACGCTGTCACCGGTACGACATATGCCTGTTTCGAGCCTGCCATAGATTATGTCGTCGTGAAGCTTCCGAAGTGGCCTTTCGATAAGTTCGTTTATGCCAGGAGGACCCTCGGAACACAGATGAAGGCTACCGGCGAGGTCATGGCGATCGGAACCACCTTTGAGCAGGCGATCATGAAAGCGGTGCGGGGTGCTGAAATCTCGCTTGACACATTGAACCTGCCCAAGCTGAAACCATTGAGTGATGATGAGATCCGCAAACTACTATATCAGTGCACCGACGAAAGGCTCTTCGTGGTGTACGAAGCTATAAAGCGCGGCATTTCCTATGATGAAATATACGAGATCACAAAAATAGACCGCTGGTTCCTGGGTAAGCTTAAAGCTCTTTCCGACCTTGAGCGGGCACTTGCGTCCGGGAAACTCACCGATGAGCTGTATCTCGAAGCCAAAAAGCTGGGATTTACAGACAAGGCGATCGAGCGGATTTCCGGGCAGAAAATCGAGAAACCGCGGCATGCCGTATTCAAGATGGTCGATACCTGTGCAGCCGAATTTGCTGCGGAGACCCCTTATTTCTACTCCACTTACGACGATGAAAACGAAGCGGAGGAATTCATCGGTCGTATCAGGGACCGCAAAAAAACAGTCATCGTATTCGGCTCAGGACCCATCCGCATAGGCCAGGGCATCGAGTTCGACTATGCCTCGGTCCATTGCGTATGGTCACTGAAAAAAGCAGGCTTCGAGGTTGTGATCGTCAACAACAACCCCGAAACCGTATCAACAGATTTCGATACCGCAGACAGACTGTATTTCGAGCCTCTTACCCCCGAAGACGTCATGAACATCATCGCTACGGAAAAGCCTTACGGTGTCGTCGTGGCCTTCGGCGGTCAAACCGCGATCAAGCTCACCAACTTCCTCAACTCCCAGGGCATACGGATACTGGGCACCCCTGCGGACAGCATCGACGCAGCCGAGGATCGCAAGCGCTTCGATGCACTGCTTGAGGAGCTTGGTATAAAACGTCCGCAGGGATTCACCGTGATGACCACGGATGAAGCCCTGGACGTTGCGAACAGGATCGGTTATCCGGTCCTGCTGCGTCCCTCCTATGTGCTCGGCGGGCAGAACATGATAATAGCCTTCAGCGATGATGACATAACCGAGTACATGGAGATAATACTCTCTCAAAACATAGAAAATCCCGTGCTTATAGACAAGTACCTCATGGGTACCGAGCTGGAGGTAGACGCCATATGCGACGGTGAGGATATACTTATCCCCGGCATAATGGAGCATATCGAGAGGGCCGGAATCCATTCGGGAGACTCGATCGCGGTCTACCCTGCATGGAACATATACGACGATATGGTGGAAAAGATCGTCGATTGCACCAAGCGCCTTGCCGTATCGCTGAAGACGAAGGGCCTTATCAATATCCAATATCTCATCTATGAGGATGAGCTGTATGTCATAGAGGTCAATCCCCGATCCTCCCGGACCATACCGTATATAAGCAAGGTCACCGGTGTACCGATGGTCGACCTCGCTACGCGGGCTATGCTGGGAGAAAAGCTTGCCGATATGGGGTATGGCACCGGTCTGTATAAGACACCGCCATATGTGGCCGTAAAGGTTCCGGTATTCTCCTTCGAAAAACTGAGCGATGTCGATACACATCTCGGACCGGAAATGAAGTCCACGGGCGAGGTACTTGGAATTGCAAGCACGCTTGACGAGGCTCTGTATAAAGGCCTTGTGGCTGCAGGATACCAGATGCGAAGACGGGGTGGGATATTCATAACTGTGCGGGACTCCGACAAAAAAGAGGTCGCGGATACCGCGAAAAAGTTCCAGGAACTCGGCTTTACGATATACGCTACGGCCGGTACAGCGAGGGTCCTCAACGAAGCAGGGATACCTTCGATCATCGTAAACAAGATCCATGAATCCGAAAACAACGCCATAAACCTTATCGAGAGCGGCAGGATCCAATACGTCATATCCACTTCCTCGAAGGGAAGGCTGCCCTCGCGCGACAGCGTCAAACTGCGCCGCAAAACCGTTGAACGCAATATCCCCTGCCTGACCTCCATAGATACGGCAAATGCCCTCGCAAGCAGCCTCAAAAGCAGGTACTCGGTCCACAACACTGAGCTTGTCGACATAAACAACATGCGTACCGAAAGGATATTAGTCCCGTTTGCCAAGATGCAGGGCACCGGCAACGATTATATTTACTTCAATTGCATGGAACGTGAAATCGACAATCCCGAGGGTCTGAGCGTACGGCTTGCGGACAGGAGATACGGCATAGGCGGAGACGGTGTCGTCCTGATACTCCCCTCAAAGGTTGCTGACGCGAAGATGCGGACCTTCAACCTTGACGGAAGCGAAGGCCGGATCGGCGGAAACGGAATAAGATGCGTAGGCAAATATCTTTACGACCATAATATCGTAAAGAAACTCACCATGACGATCGAGACCCTCAGCGGCATCAAAACTATCCATCTCCATAAGCGTTACGGAGAAGTGACCATGGTGAGCGTGGATATGGGGAAACCGATATTCGACCCTGCCCTTATCCCGGTCAAGATGGACGGCGATAAAATCATCAACCGCCACGCAGTCATAGGTGACAGAGATTATCGGATCACATGCCTGTCTGTCGGCAACCCGCATTGCGTCGTGTTTCATCCGAATGTCGATGCCCTCGACATATCGAGCCTTGGCCCTCTGTTCGAGGAAAGCGAGATCTTCCCCGACCGCGTCAACGCGGAGTTCGTCAAGGTTCTGGACGACCGCACCATCCGCATGCGTGTCTGGGAGCGCGGCAGCGGTGAAACCTGGGCCTGCGGTACCGGTGCCTGTGCTGCCGTCGTGGCCGCGGTGGAAAACGGTTATTGCCGCAAGGGAGAAGAAATCACCGTCAAGCTTGTCGGTGGTGATCTCAAGGTGAAATACGACGACAGCGGCATTACCCTCACCGGTGACGCAGTCCTGGTCTACGAAGGGTTTGTGCAGCTATAATCATTCAGCTGTAATAGAGGCTGGTTCACCTATTAGATACCGATAAGATAATATTAGATTAGGCTTTATATCTTCAGGACACATATTTCCGACATAGAGATGTTCCATATATAGATGTCTGAAAATTCTTAGCAAAGGCCTGACATCAAGTTCTACAATACTGTTAAAAAAGCCAGGGGACTGAGTTGTGACTCCATGTTACACTTCAGTCCCCCACTTCAATTCCTATATTATATATTATTCTTGATCGATAATTGCCAAGTTGCTTAGCTGCTCAACATCCTATCCTTTTTGCAGTGAGATCATCCTTTTTTTGCATTGCGTTCTTTTTTTCTTGCCATACGGGAAATTATCAAGCCTATCAGTATGACAGCTGCGATCGCGGCAACTATGTATATTACCGTATACCCCCGTGAGATATTGCCGCCGGACTCGCTCAGGTATACGTCTGCTATCCTTTCGACTTCATTCTTTACTCTTCCCGCATCCACTCTGCCATTTGGGTCACGCGCAACGACAGCTTCCACACTTGCCGAAAACCTGTGGTCATTAAGCATCGGTACGCTTAAGCTTGACACCCGGTTTTTATAATGCAATATAAACTTCTCAAGAGCAGAGTCCAGCTCGGAATAATCGATGCGCATAGAATCCACCAGCTCAAAGAAGCTGGTTCCACTCTCCACTGCGCTCTGAACTTCCAGAAGTTCGGCTCGCAAGTCCGAAAGGCGTGCTTCCGTAGCAGATTTAAAAACGGGGTTTAGCACGATATCACGGTCGTTCTGGACTTCTTCGCCGAGCATCATTTTTAGGAACTCCCATGCCTTCGGAACATTGCCCTGCCTGTTGACACAGAAGATCAACCTCGGGATATATGAAGCACCCGCATTCATATCCGCACGAGGTGCCGGCAGAAACTCAAAATCGATGTAATCGATATATGTACGTACCGGTGCAGACCAAAGGCTGCCAAGATACATGTTGCTCTCGTACAGCAGGACTTTATCCACCCCTGAATAGTAGATCGCTTTCTTCTCCGCCTGAGAACTGATGATATTAAGAGTAAATCCCCGTCTGATCCGCTCATGCAAATTGAGACTTTCGAATACTTCAACAGGAATACTTTCCACGGCAGATCGGCCTTTACAGAAGTCAACCGAAAGTTTTATTTCATCTTTTACGCAGTGCTCAAAGAAATCAAAAGGCACGGTAAGGCCTGCATATACGTCGGGGGCCTTCTCTGTTATATCGGAAAATGTTACAGCCATATCCGTAACACTTTGTATGGTCCAATCGGTGGGTCGTTCCAAGCCGTATTTTTCGAGCAGAGGTGTGTTGACCATTAGGTCCTGAAAATAGAACGAACAGGGCAAAGCATATAACCGGCCATCGCCGACGCGAAGCGGGTCAATGATATTTACGTGATAGTCGTTTAGATCGATATCCGGATCGTTTTCGATCAGCTCACCGATGTCGGCAAGCAGGCGCGCATCCGCATAGCTCCAGAAGGGCAGCCATGTGGCGCAGATAATGTCCGGCCCTTCCCCGGCAAGAATGCGCGTATTGACTGCATCCATATATTCATCATCTTTAATATATTCAACGTTGATCCAGCTTCCGGTCTTCCGGTAGTATATTTGCACGCAACGATCAAGTTCCTTTTTTTCCGATTCGGATGCAAGCATAGTGAGCATCGGCGGTGTTTCCTCCGCCGATGCTCTCATCATATTTGACTGTATATTTACTATTACTAAAACAAGCATGAGGAGTAGAAATATACGCTTCATATAACTCTCCGTTCTTGATAAATCGTCTTATATTATATTCCGTTTATGATTACCAAGCACTTCCGGGCCATAAGCAAATCATTTAGTTTATAATTATCACCACCATACGTAAGGCTAAAGACTATACAGCATACCGGGCTTTTTGGCGTCTTGCATACATTTGTAATGATTAGTATGGTTGCATATAATGTCACAGAAATTTTCCTATAATCTTGTTGTATATTTAGCGGCTAATACCGGAATTCTTACAGTGAAAAAAGGATAAATATCACTTATATGATGTACTGCTTTCCCTGTTTAAGAATAATAATGTCCGCCTACATGATTTCCTAATAAGCAGCCATGCCGCGAACACGTAAACAACTGATGATACCAGAGCGATTTTCCCGTAACTGCTTATTTTATGCGAAGGGCTGAACGGAACGAAATATGCGGAATTTCGATACCGCATATATGTTCTGATGTTTTCTTCCCACTCTGACATATTAATAAGGCTTCCGGGAATTAGCGACGCGTCCAGTGTAACAGTAAACCTGACTGCCCTGTACCATAGGGCAAAAATACCACAAAGCACTAGCAACACAACTGCATGAAGCACTATCCCTGCGATGTTTTTCTTGATATATACTGCAGGATATAAGTCATCCAGCTCGGCACGCATCCGCCTGATCCTCAAGTCAAAATACTTAACAGCAAGCCTTATTGAGTAAAGCAGAGCAATTGCCCAAACTATGAAGAACGAGAGGCGTACAGGCATCGACCACATGCCGGAACGTATCTTCAAATTGTCGACACTTTGAATTCCTCCGGCGACAGAAACCTCTCCCTGCAAGGCAAAGGCCAAAGCGCTATCATTTTTCGGCCTGAGGAGGCACCCGCTCTTCGTGTCCGGTGCCAGATATTCGTCCATCGGCAAATAAACCGCGTATTCGTCAACGGAAGTTAATATGCCGTCCTCCGCAGTACATACGCCGACTACCATATACCAGGCGTTACCAGCCTTTATCATCTCACCCAAGCAATCCTTACCGGCAAACAACCGGACGGCAAGATTATAATCAATCACGGTGTATTTGGCGCCCTCATTGGAATCGCTGTCCCACAAGGTCCTTCCGCTGACAGGTTTGATGTTCGCTATATCGAAGAAAATCTCACTGCAGCCGTATACGGTTGCAAACTCGTAATCATTCCACCTGTCCGAAACATATGTATTTTCGCTTCTTGTGAAAACAGCGCTTTCCGCTGCCCTTCCAAAAGCGGAACTGACAACCTGCATATCATTCCGGGTCACTGTGCCCCGGAACGTAACAAGCGTGTAGTCAAACCTCTCAAGTTTGCCCAACGCATACATACCGGTTGCCTGGGCAAGTAAGAAGGCTAATAATGCAGGAAGTATATTCCACTTGATGTCTTTAAACTTCATGGTTTGGACCCCGTCACTATATCAACTGCTTTACCGTCCTCAATTTCCCTGTCCCATGAAACTATTACCTTGTCGTCCTGCGAAAGCCCGCCGGTAATCTCTATCCTGTATGCATCCTTCTGCCCCGTCGTCACCTCCCGGAGTGTCGCTATGTACTGTCTCCCGAGTATTGTCTCTTTAGGCGTTATAATGTAGACTCGATTGGAACCGATCATGGCGCTTGTCGGTATAGTCATCGGCGCATGTATTTCAGACAGAACAATTTCCGCGGTAAAACCCTGTGCCTGCATGGCACGCTCGTTTACCTGGGTTAATTCCGCCACAACATAGCCAAATCCGACTTCGGTCACTTTCCCGCTAGCCTTATACTGTCTTCCGCCTATGTTGTAGTTAATCGTACACTTGAGGTTTTCCTCAATATCTGCCATATCCCCGGACGCAAAAACGACCTCGAACTTCACATGCTCTGTTACATACTCATAGAGAGTGCCGCCTGCAAATTTCATATTCCTGCTTACCGGCAAGGAGGTAATGATCCCATCACTTTCGGCCTTGATCAACCCTGTTTCCTCAAGTACCGTTAGTTGTTCAATGGCATTCGTTATCTCCTCAAGGACACTGCGCAGCTGCCGTTCGGTTTTACCATTATATATACCGGTCGTGAGCATAAAGTCCAGCTCATCCTTTGCACCGCCCAAGTCGCTAACGGCAATTTTCATTAAAACCTTGCCTTCGGTTACACTTTCATATTGGCGTACATTTAACTCCGAGACATAACCGGATACCTCTGCATAGACAAGCGCAGAGGTTTTATACTCCAGCTTGCCGTCCTCAAGCGGCGTTATGCCGCCCTCGATGGTACAGACGGCGCTGTCGCCCGCTTCTATGTTTCCGGGGTTATCGAGCTCTATTGTCACAATTCGGGCTTTCGAGCCGTAGAGGGTAACCTGTCCTCCTATTTCCTTTACCGAACCGCTTAATAAGGCCATTGCAGACGGTATTGAGACCTCGGCTTTCATCCCGGGCCGTATATCATGTGAAGCCAAAAACGGCACTTTCAATATCAGGCCGCTGTTATCGGATATTTCGCACAGTTTTGTCCCAGCCGCTACCCTTTCGCCTTTTCGGACACTAATATCCGTTATGATTCCGCCGCTCGCACTTATTACATCGACAAAGCCGTCTTCGGCGCCGGCGGGTATTTGCCGCCTGAGGGCAGACACTCGCGAGTTAAAACCGTGCATAAAATCGAGGAGGGCTATTTCCGCACTTTCCCGCTGCTTCTCAAGTTGTGCTATTTGCTTCTTTATGTCCTCTGTGCTGAATCGCAGGATATTATCTCTGGCAGAGACAGCCTGGCCTCTTCTTGCAAATACATCGACTATTTCAATCGGCACGGGAAGTTCAAGGCATATCCTTACAGCGCCTTTAATGCTGAGAGTCCCATCTGACAGGGTCACAGCCTCGGTAAAGGATCCGGATCTCGGGTTCTCTACCAATACCTTAGGCAGCGTAAAATAGTATATCGTCTTAGAAAAAAACGTGCATATGATAACAACCGCAAAGAACACCACAGTCCACTTTACAGCCCGTTTCTTTACGATCACACCCTTATCCCCCTCATGTTGCCTGGGTACGGAAAATCCAAAGAGATTTGTCAGTTACTTATATAAAATCATCTAAGTCCGGAAAGCTCTATCCCCTGTATCAGCTCATCGCGTCCTATAAGGAACAGCAGTAACGGGACTGCCATCGATAGCAAGCTTGCGGCAAACAGTTCACCCGACAATGTCGCCCCCGACAGGTAAACGCTAATCGGATGCATTTTGATGTCCGACAGGAATACAAGGGGTGTCTCAATCAAGCTCCAGCTGTCAACAAAGCAAAGTATTATAACGCTTACCAATCCGCCTTTGACAAGGGGTAAGACTATGCTGAACAGTATGCGCAAATAGCTTGCGCCTTCGACTCGCGCAGACTCTATGTATTCATACGGAACAGCTAGCATGAACTGGCGAAGCAGCACCACGCCGAAAGCACCGAACATGCCGGGAAAAATCACCGAGTAAAATGTATCGATAATGCCAAGCCTGCGCACCATTAAGAAGTTTGGCACAATCGTCGCCTGTGAAGGCATCAGCATGACTGCCACATATATGAAAAATACAGTGTCACGGCCCCTGAACCTGAAACAGCTCAATGCATATGCAGCAAACGAAGCCATTATGACCTGTCCCCCAACGATTGATACCGCAATCTTCATGGAGTTCCAAAACACTACGAGATATTCGGGATTTTCTATCATGATACGGTAGTGCTGCTCCAGTGTGACCGTGTTGGGGATCAGCCGCAGGGAAGCAAAACCTTCGTTTGCCGCGTAAAGCGAATTCACTTCATTTGACGACATAAGAGAGTTGGTGATGACAAGCGCTATGGGCAGCAAAAATACTATTGCTGCCGCTGCTACAAAAACGGCCGGCAGCGCCTTTATTATTTTCCTCTTCATCGGTATTTTTCCTTACCGCTGCGAATGTAATACCACACGGGAACAAGTATCAGCATTACCGTCATAACAGCGGAGGCACAGAGGCTCTGGTAATCAAGCCTTGAAAACAGGTTGTTCATGAAATTCTGGAGCATATATATGCTTTCGTGCGGATATGCTCCGGATATTGCATATACCTCCCGGAATACCTTGAAACCGCCCATAATAGACATAAGAAGGACAAAGAATATGCTTTCCTTCAGGCACGGCATGGTCACATATATGAAGCTCTGCCAGGCGTTTGCGCCTTCAATCCTTGAGATTTCGTAATACTCGCGGGGGATGGCCGCAAGCCCGGCTATATAAATCACCATGTTATAACCTATGTTTCTCCAAAGGTACAACAGCAGCACAACAATACGCGCCCAGTTCGAACCGAGCCAGTTGACAGGTTCCATTCCTAACCCTGCCAGCCATCCGTTCAAGATCCCGTCGTTGGCGAAAAATATGTTCCAAACCACCGACACCGACGATGCCGGAAGCACCAGCGCCGCCAACATCGCCGCCTTAAAGAATGTCGCTCCCTTGGTGACCCTCTTGAGCGCAAGTGCCAGCAGAAAGGCTCCTCCGGCGCTTATCGGAATGCCCATCAGGTTGAATTGAAACGTATTCCACATTCCTTTCAGAAAAGCGGGGTTGCCGAGCAACCTCGCATAGTTGTCCAACCCTGCAAAGCGCCGGCTGAACATATCCGTGAGGAACGAGTACCAAACACTCTCAAGGAAAGGCACTATGTAGAAAATCAAGAAACCGGCCAGTGCCGGGCTCAATAGCAGCCATGCGGTCAGAACTTCCCTGCGCCTCATCTTCAACTTCCTCGTCCTGTTTAAGCAAACCACCTTTTCTGTTATAAATAAACCTGATCAGATAATTCTAAAAATCATAGCCATTATTTATCCATTCATACAAATATTACCATAAACAAATGCTTATAGTCAACACAACTCACAAATTCGCTTTATTAGACAATAGTTTCTTGGGTATCACGAAACGAATCCATGGTATCTGATATATATTATGATTAAAGCTTGGTACTTCCCGCCCCGTTTTTTTGTAAAGCCTCATAAGTGGAATTCTGAGATTTATATGTTATAATAAAAAAGTATGTAAAAAGCAAGATAGGATGAGGTATATTGAGTATCGAACAGAAACAAGCCAAACACGTAATGGCGCTTGACCTCGTTCCTGAAGGCGGGGACGAGTCGGGAAACGATTACGGTAAATACGAACGTGTGACCAAGCACCTGCCGCCCGAGGTCAGCTCCAAAATGCTTTACACGGATGTCATCCATATTGCGTGGCCGTCCTTTGTTGAGTTCGTTCTGACGCAGCTTGCGTCGATGGCGGACATGATGATGGTCGGCAACCTCGGTTCATGGGCTATAGCGGCGGTCGGACTTACGACGCAGCCCAAGTTTTTGATGATGACGATGTTCATGGCCATGAACGTCGGCGCGACCGCCCTGGTTGCAAGGGCAAAGGGTGAAGGAAACCAGGAAAAGGCGAACCGAATACTTCGCCAGGCTTTGCTCCTTACACTAGTGTTGTCTGCAGTATCTTCCGTTTTCGGTTATGTTTTTTCAGAACAGCTTGTCCGGTTTATGGGAGCCACCGAGGAAACGCTCGGACCCGCCACAACCTATTTGAGGATACAGATGATCGGTTTTGTCGGTTTGGCAGTTACGAGCACCATAACAGCTACTTTGCGCGGTGTCGGCAGTACCAGGATCGCCATGATCTACAATCTCATTGCGAACATCGTCAACGTAATATGCAACTACCTGTTGATCGAAGGTCACCTCGGTTTCCCGAGACTGGAGGTAGCAGGTGCTTCTATCGCAACCGTGATCGGACAATGCACAGCCCTGATAATGGCATTTATAGTTGTACTGCGCAAAGGGCAATACCTGCATCTGTCGTTTAAAGACAGCTTCAAGCCGCATTGGGAAACAATGAAGAGCATATTCAAGATCGGGCTCCCTGCCATGGGTGAGCAGCTTGTGATGCGCGCAGGTATGATCATCTATGCTAAAACCGTCGCTTCGCTCGGCACTGTAGCCTATGCGATCCACAATATATGCATGAATATCCAGGCATTATCCTTCATGAACGGACAGGCATTCGCGGTTTCCGCCACCTCGCTCGTCGGGCAAAGCCTGGGCAAGAAAAGGCCCGACATGGCCCAGGCCTACAGCAGAAGGACAAGACGGCTGGGCATGTACGTATCGATTTTGCTCGCTTTGATATTCTTCTTCTTCGGCAGGCAGATCGTGAGCCTTTACAGCGATGAAGCCGAGGTCATAACTCAGGGCGCATACATCCTGATGTTCGTTGCGTTGATACAACCGCTGCAGTCATCGCAGTTCATCCTTTCAGGCGCACTGAGAGGTGCCGGTGATACGAGGTCTATAGCAATAATTTCGTTTGTGACCGTTCTATTGGTCCGCCCGGGTCTGGCCATACTGCTTGTAAACGCCACCGGACTGGGACTATACGGAGCCTGGATCGCTTTGGCCGTCGACCAGGCGCTGCGTTCGGTATTGGTCCTGGCAAGATATAACTCGGGAAAATGGAAAAGCGCGATATCGTAAAGTAAAATATCTGTGCAGGAAAAAGCGCCGGTGCTCAAAACACCGGCGCTTCAATATACATTGTGATGTGTGCGAAAATGATTTTAACGGGCGTTATATCTGTCGAGTGCATTCTGCTGAAGCTCGATGCAACGATCGATGCCCATAGCCTTTATTTGATTCACGAAATCATCGAACTCGCTGATCGGCTTGGATCCGATAATGAACTGTGGGATCGTTTCATATACATAGGTTTGAATATCACCATATGTCACACTATATTCCTGACCCTCTTCAGCTGTCATGGTCAGTGCTATAGGAAGCATATAGTCGTTTTTATCCTTATTCCAGACATTGTAGGCGTCCAGTGCCTTTTCAGCAGGTGTTCCTATAAACCCTTGCCAGAGGCGCTTGAAGTCGCCCATTCCGACACCGTCAAACCATGTGTATTTGTATAATACTGCATCGAAACTGAAGCCGTCCGGGTTCTTCAGAATGATATCGGTATATACAGGTTTTCCGTCCTGCATCGTGTAACTGATGCCTTCCTTGCCATAGTTCATCAGAAGGGCACCTTCATCAGTGTACAGGTAATCCATCAGCCTTATAACCAATTCCACGTTCTCGCATGCGGTAGATACAGCGTTTGGCGTCTTTGCTTCAGGCGATGTGAATCTGAAATGGATAGTATCCCCTACATTCCTGACAGGAGCGGAAACCGGTGACAAATAGAAACCTTCGATCGTTGTCGACCCGTCAACTGCCTTGGCATTTGCGGTATAACCCCAGGGGAACAGTCCGGCCGCTGACTTACCGTTCAAGATCTGTGTCAGAGGATCTCCGCCGAAAATAGCAAAGTTGACACCGCGGGTAGTGAACTCTCTGTCAATGTAGCCTTTGTTATACCAGTCATTCATCAGTGTAAGGTATTCCTTGAACTCGGGCTCAATATATCCATAGTAAACTTTTCCGTTTTTCTGGAAGAACTCTTTACCGATCTGGAATGCGGACAAGAACTCACTGTTGAGTGAAACGCCGGACATATCGAACAGTAACGGATACTCTACACCCTCATCCATAAATGCTTTGAATGCATTCTCCCAATCATTCAGGGTAACGGGAAGATCCAGTCCTTTTTTCTCGAGGATATCTCCTCTCAGCGCAAGACCGTTCCAGGGATATTCCGCCGGATCATTGAGAGTATACATCGACCATATATTCCCCGAGTCCGTAATCGTCTGGCGGGCCACATCAGGGGTGACGGTGCGTTTTGCGGCATAGTTTGGTGCATATTTTTCGATATACTCATTGAGTCTCAGGTATACACCGTCCGCTATGGCCTTGTCGGGGCCGCCCGGGTATTGGAGGCTTTCGGGCCTGATTATATCGGCGTAGTCACCTGAATTAATCATCAGGTTAAATGCTGTTGACGCATCCGCCGGAGAAGCTTCCTTAAACTTCAGGCGTACGTTTGTCACTTCCTCCAGGTAATTTACAAATTCGGAGTCGTTCATTGATGCGATATAGTTTGCACTAAATGTCTGCCAAACTGTTACCTCTACCGGTTCGGCACTGAGTTTCGGGTACGGCAGCTCGCTTCCGGGAGTTTCGGTTGCAGGCGTGCTGCTGGGCGAACCGGATTGGCTTGACGGGGTTGGGGTTACAGTGCCTGCATTTGTATTACAACCTGCAAAAAGACCGGTAAGTAAAAATGCAGCCATCAGCAACACCAGGAATCTGATTTGCTTCATGATTTACCACCTTCACATGTTTTAGTATAACGTTTTAGTCAAACAATCAAATACTACCACATAACTTATATTCTGTCAACTTTGCAAAAAATAATTACAAAAAGAAAAAAATGCTGCCTTTTCCTTATACTGGCAGCATTTGACATTAGGACTCAAATAACCAATCATTGATAAACTAAGCAAATAGTATCGGCTAAAATCATTGTACATAATACATCATCATCGGAAATCACGCGCCCGCGCTTTCCCGCGGTATATACTTGACCGGCAAAATGACCGAGTAAGGGGGATGTACTTTGCCGGATATGACATCAAGCAAAATCCTGAAGCAGAAAGAAGCCATTTCCTCCATTGGGACATAAACGACCGACAATGCCGACGACGCGTATTCCTCCAGCTCCTGTTCGCCGTTGCCAACACTTATCAGCTCGATATCTTCCGGCACGCGGATGCCGCACTGGTTGAACGCTTTCAACGCCCCTATTGCCAAAGCATCGGAGGCACAGAACAAACAGTCAGGCAACTCACCCGATTCAGCCAGCTGCTTTGCGGCCCTGTATCCGCCTTTCATCGAGTTTTCCTGATATATAACCGTCCTCTTAGAAATATTGGCTTTCCTGAAAGAGTAGAAGAAGCTTTCGATTCTCAGGTCCATATCGGAGAATACCGGCTCGGAAGTTATGGCAGCCGGGTTTTTCTTGCCGTGGGACAGGAAAATTTCAGCCGCAAGCGAGCCGAGTTTTGAGTTGTCCACATTCACCGTGCAATACCTTTCGGAGTTCCTGTTATAAAGGACTATAGGTATCGGAAAACGGGTGTTCTCCAGGAACTCGATATCCGCGGCGGAGGCGTTGCATATGATCGCCGCGTTGAACATGTTCATCTCTTTGAGCGAAGCTGCTTCGGAGAGGGTACCATTGGCATAGGGCCGGATGATTATCTCACATTCCGTTCCGCTTTCGGCGACTTCATTCTGCAATCCCCGCAGGAACCTGACAACCATCTGCGCCCGGAAATCATTGGCCCAAAACACCGCCAGGACAAGCTTCTGTGAAGCGGATATGTTTCTCAGTCTGCGTGCGGATATATTCGGGGTATATCCCAGCTCCCTTGCAGTCTTGATGATTTTCTCCTGTGTCGCCTGAGGAATTTTTCTCTCCTTAGCTTTTCCGCTCAATACGATAGAAACGGTACTGGCAGAGTACCCGGTTATTGAAGCGATCTCCTTGATTGTAGGCACAGCAGAACAATCCTCCCTTTATATTCGCACACAAGTTAAAAATGCAACTCCAAATGTTAAGTGCTTATGTTAAGTATTCTACAATCTTTTTACTAAAAATGCAAGTAATAACGATGAAAACACAATCAAATACGTTTTTGGTAAAATTATGTATGAAATTATATCGTTTACCGAGAAAAACCCGACAAAAATGATGCCCTGCAGGAGGCTGCAGGTTATCATTTTTCATTTGATTTTCATATAAACCTCGACCCATGATCGGGCATATCTGTCCCTGCCTTACTGTCCTCCAGGTAATCCCTCTGACGGAACCCCAGCATTCCTGCGGCGACCGATGATGGGTACAGGAAGCTCAGACCTTTGTGACATTGGTCTGAGACCCTTTCATGTATGTCAGCTCCCGGGCATAACCTCTTACCAATCTATCACAAAGCGATGTAAAAAAACGGACGCTGCATGAAACACGTTTTTTTCGACATAAATCATGATTTGGGTGTTGCGCGTGTTTCAAAAAAGCCGATTATATGATAAACTAGTCATATATTTGATATTAGAGGTAATCCGGCCGGATACCGTGGGCCTTCAGCCTTCGAAACAAATGCTGCAGATAGCGGTCTGTGATGACAATATCGAAGAGCTGTCAAATATTGCAATGCTCATCAACCGGTACAGGGCATCAAGAAATCTCAACTGTGAATATTCGACCTTTACAAACGGGTTCGATCTTGTATCCGCCCTGGAAAAAGGAAAATCATTCGATATATACTGCCTTGATATCATTATGCCTGGCTTAACCCTTTCTACCGTCCCGATCGCACAGGGCAAGGCAAAGGAAGTAAAGATGCAGTATCTGAAATACCAAATGGAGGATGAATGATTTCGTGATAAAGACCGCCATCGAATTTTCCCGCTACTTTGCTGCCCTGTTGTTCGGAATGGCCGTTGCAGTCAATTTCGTAGGGATGCCCCGGACTCCCAGGCATCAGCGGGTGCTTTGCTGCTACGCCATAATTCTGTTTATGGTTCAGCTTTTATGTCTTTTCAACCTGGGAATGGATACGACAATAAAGATATATCCCCTGATCACCCATTTGCCCACGATCGCCTATATGGCCATATATCTGAAACGTCCCTGGCTTGAGTCCACGATCAGCATGTTTGCATCATATTTATGCACCCAGCCGGCACGATGGATCGGAAGCGTCGCGGGAGAGTTCTTCGGAAATGCGTCCATGAACCATTTGGGTTACATAGTTTCGGTCGTTTTCCTGTTCATATTTCTCAAAAAATACGTTGCCGCTTCGGTAAGGCATATGATCGAGCGCTCGGCCAAATCCTGCATGATATTTGGCGCTGTTCCCGCTTTTTACTACTTCGTGGACCATACCACCACCGTTTACACCGATTTTCTATACAGAGGGACCCGGGCAGCCGTCCAGTTCATGCCTTTCGTCATCTCGGCTTTTTATTTTGTGTTCGTGCTTTTTTATCATTCCGAGATACAAAAGCAGGCTAAGGTCGAAAGGGAGCGGGATATCCTTGAGATGCAGTTCAGACAGTCGCAGGCAGAACTGGCATCCCTACGTCTGATGCAGCAAAATGCGGCGACGTATAGGCATGATATGCGCCATCACATTGCACTCCTGCAAGGCCTTGCATCTAAGGGGCGCATAGAAGAGATAAATGAGTATCTCCGGACTGCCGAATCCGACATCGACGCCATCACACCCGTACGCTACTGTGAAAACGAAACCGTCAACCTGATTTTATCCTCATATGCAAGTAAAGCAAATCAATCCGGTGTCCTGCTTACTATAGATGCCAAACTGCCTGAAAAGCTTTCACTCAGCGATACCGATCTTTGTTCGCTGTTGTCGAACACCCTGGAAAACGCCATCCATGCCTCGGAAAAAATTGCTGAAATCCCGGAACGCCAAGTTAAACTCCGTGTGTTTTCGAAAAACAATAAGCTGTGCATTGACATTCGCAACCGCTATCATGCGGAACCGGTCTTCAGGGAAGGCATCCCCGTATCCGTAGAACTCGGTCATGGTTTTGGTACGAAAAGCATGATACAAATAGTGGAGAAGCATGGCGGAGTATTTCAGTTTGCAGTAAAAGACGGCTGGTTTATATTTCAAGCCACTGCTTAGAGATAGGTTAGAAACAGGCAGAACGGTTGGAGAAACAGGCAGAATGGTTGGAAATTGACTCCCCCTTAGCAGCCTTACGCTGTTTTAGCGAGCACAATGCGTGGCGCACTAATAGTAAGAGCCCGGCAGCGATTTGCTGCCGGGCTCTTAATTATTATCATATTAAATATTGCAAATTATCCGCGGGCATTGTAGCGGTCAAGAGCTGCCTGCTGGATCGCGATCACATCTTCGATCCCCATGCTCTTGATCTGAGCGACAAAATCGTCAAACTCACTGAGCGGCTTTGTACCCATGATGAACTGAGGTATAGTCTCATTGGCATATGTCTGGATGTCGCTGTATATGGAGCTGTAACGCTCGCCTTCTTCAGCTGTCCTTGTTATCTGGGGCAGGACATAATCGTTCTGATCCTTGTTCCAGATGTTGTAAGCCTCAAGCGCGCCTTCATTCGGCTTGCCCTGATAGTTCTGCCAATGGCGTGTAAAGTCGACCATTCCGATACCGTCGTCCCATGCATACTTCATCGCGACTGAACGTCCGGTGAAGCCATCCGGGTTGTTCAGGATCAGATCGGTATAGCGGGGTTGCCCGTCGACCATCGTGTAGCTGACACCTTCAATACCGTAGTTGACAAGGAGAGAACCTTCATCGGTGTACAGGTAATCCAGAAGCCTTACAGCCAACTCCGGATATTCGCAGGCGGATGTGATGGCATTCGGGCTCTTTGCTTCATAAGCCGTGAAGCGGAAATGGATCGTGTCGCCCACATTCATAACGGGAGCGGAAACCGCGCTCAGCTTGAAGCCTTCGATAGTCGTCGATCCGTTGACGGCAAGCGCATTGTCGGTATAGCCCCAGGGGAACAGTCCGGCCGCTGACTTACCGTTCAAGATCTGTGTCAGAGGATCTCCGCCGAAAATAGCAAAGTTGACACCGCGGGTAGTGAACTCTCTGTCAATGTAGCCTTTGTTATACCAGTCATTCATCAGTGTAAGGTATTCCTTGAACTCGGGCTCAATATATCCATAGTAAACTTTTCCGTTTTTCTGGAAGAACTCTTTACCGATCTGGAATGCGGACAAGAACTCACTGTTGAGTGAAACGCCGGACATATCGAACAGTAACGGATACTCTACACCCTCATCCACGAATGCCTGCAGGGCTGCTTCCCAGTCTGCGAGTGTTACAGGAAGCGGAATGCCCCTCTTCTCAAGTATGTCGCCGCGCAGTGCAAATCCCATCCACGGATATTCGGCAGGGTCGGTAAGCGAGTAGATCGACCACATGTTGCCTGCGTCGGTGACTGTCTGCTTTGCGATATGCGGTTTCGAACGTCTTGCGGAATAGTTGGGCGCGTACTTCTCGACAAGCTCGTTCAGACGGAGGAATACGCCGTCTTCAACGGCCTTGTCGGGACCGCCGGTATATGCCGCAGCGTCGGAAGCCGGGCGAACGATATCGGTGTAGTCACCCGAGTTCAGCATCAGGTTATATGCTGTCGCTGCGTCGGCGGATGATGCTTCCTGGAACTTCAGGAGTACATTCGTCCTTCTGGCAAGCTCTTTTGTGAATTCCGATTCGTTCATGGACGCTATGTAGTCTGCCGTGAAAGTCTGCCAAATCGACAGCTCGATCGGCGTTTCACTGAGCATCGGATAGGGCAGGGTATCTTCCTCTTCTTCCTGACCTGAGGGTGTTCCGGACGGTGTTTGTGTAACACTTGGCCCTTTAGTTTCCTCTGGCTTCTTCTCTTCGCTCTTGCAGCCTGCAAAAAGGCCGACAATCAGCAGCAGAGAAATCAAGATGGCAAGAAGCCTTGAGTATTTTCTCATGATGTAACTCCTTTCGTTTGTAAGATCATTATCTGAAACTTTCGTACGTTTGCATCCATGGGGCAACCGCACGAAAAATTTCATACCAGACAGTAACATTCAGGATTTCAGGTATCTTCCGGAATCATCATCGAGCTCTGTTCCCCCAAAGAGATAATAAAAAGATTATCATTACATCGTTTTATTGTCAATGTCTATATTACCTATATCTGTGTTGCCGTTTTTGTCGAAAATTACGAAGAAGCAAATTGTCAACATGCCGGTTCTGTTAGTGTTAGTCATAACAAAAGTATATCGTTGTAATAATCAGCAAAAACAAGCCGCAAAAGCCTCATTGAAAATCGGCATGTCGGTGTGATGGATTTATTGAAGCGACATATAGTTACATCTTAACATGTGCAAATGTACATGGTCTGCTCTTTTTATGCTCGTCCTCATCCGGACTTTGATATTGGAAGGATCAGACAGGACGGATGATCCTTTCCGAAGTATACGGTTTGATTCGCCTTCCTGGTCTTCTCCTGGAGCGACCAGATGCCCGGGAAGTTCGAATGCACCGCATACTCGGGGAAATTCGACGACGATATGTCGACCCGGATGCGGGACCCTTTCCGGATCCTCCAGGCCACATCCCAGGTGTCTATGACGATTTCCACTACGCTGTTTGGCGTGTATGTGATCCTCTCCGGAGATCCGTTCCTGTAAGCAAGTGTTGTTATCCCGTTTCGAATGTTATATGCGCTTCCGTCCGGGAATACCTCCATTACTTTGATGGTGAAAGCGGTATCTTCCGCGTCGGAGGACACAAAGAGCCTCGCTTTTATCTGACCGATGATATCGAGTTCGGTTTCTACCGGCTCCGAAACAAAGCTGATCACGTCATCCCTGAACCCGCATTCGGGTTGTTTCAGGCTTCCTATCTCGCTCTGTGTGGCAAACAGCGATTCCGCACCGTGGGACGGCACCGGATCGTCAGGGTCATACACATATCCTGTTTGCCCATCTGCCTGCGGCTCGGCTTCCAATGCGTAAGCACGGTCTGCCGCCGACCGGCCGGAAAGGTAGAAGCAGGCCTCTTCATCAGGCACGAACGGGTAAGAGCTGCGCTCCAGCCACTCATCCGCACCGATCATATAGAAACGTACCTTGGGCTCCGGAAGTTCCTTGTTTTTAAGGGTCGCTGTGAACCAATCAAGAGTCTTCAGGGCGGAATTTCCGTGGGCGTTCCTGTGCGTATGGCCATAAATGCACGGCATGCCGCTGTGGTTCCACGGCCCGATTTCTAGCACGGAATGCGCTTTTGCCTTTTCCGAAAGGGCAATATATGACTTCAGGGCTGAACCCAGATGGTGGTCATACCATCCCTCCCCGATATAGACCGGAATATTTATTTTCCTGGGAATCTGGCTCAACATGTACCAAAAACCTTCGTTCCAGTATGGGTCGGTACGGCTGGTGTTTGTGATCCAGTCGCGGTACCAGTCCAGTTCCCCGCCCCACAGCGCTTTATCCACCTCTACATGCGGCCTGTAGCGGCATGACTCCATATAATCGGCGGTTATCGGCCTGCCCGCATTCCCCATCGCCCACGCCGTAAGGATGTCGTGCCGGAAAAGGCCGTCCTTATATGCGGAAGTATGGCGGTCGGTCCCATAGACGGTCAGGTACAGGGATTTGACCTTTTCGGGCAGGATGTCGGCCATGACCCACCCCGTGAAGGCAAGGTATGATGCCCCCTGGTACCCCATGCACTCGATCCTGTCCATTCCGTTGAGGTGATCCAGGAAATCCTTCCCGTCGCTGCGATCATTGTCGTTCGGACGCCAAATGCCTTCAGATCCGCCGACCCCGCGGCAGTATTGATACACGAATCCGAATCCCCGCTTTGCGAGTTCTTCGGCGTTGATGCGTATCATTCTTTCCATATCCGGATAGCATGTCCGCTGGACTATTGTCGGAAAAGACTTCTTCCCGTCGGTCTTCGGAAAATAAAAAACCGTACGAAGCCTCACGCCGTCCCGGACGGGCAGCATCTCCTCGAAGCATTCGACCTCGTCATATTCAACAGGATACGGAGCTTCTTCATATTGCTTTCTTATAAACGCTATCATCTGCTCAAAAAGAGCGTTTTGGTTTTCCTGGTTTGCCACTTTTACATCTCCCGACAAACAAGACGTATATCGTTGTACCCATTATAGTGGATTGATTTTTATTTGTCAATTTATTTTCGGAAATAATAAGCGGATATTGTCGATATTTGCTGATCTTATCCCTGTCGTCATGATAAGGATGATTATATGGATCCTGCAATCGGTGTTCATACCCCATCAATACTGTTGTTTCACATGTTTGTTATTGTTATAACGTTTTTCGAATTCTGATATTGATATAACGATTGTTAAAAATACTTATTCTGAGGATCCAATGTTTCAATGACCTGATCTGCGACACCTTTGCTTCAGATTTTGATTTTTCGGCATTATGGTTTCGAATTTCGACAATGCGAAGCTTTATTTCAAATGCTGACATTTCGATAGCATTTGATCCGGATATTCTATTTTTCAATATCGAGATAACGTTTCGTATTTGTCTGTTTGATAATATCGCTTCAGATATTCGATACTGCGAAAATCCCGCGCTCAAGCAAAAAGAGCAGTTTCCGAATTTTCGCACGGAATACTGCTCTTATATTATTGCCTCATGTATTATTGTACATAATTAAATCAGCTAAAGATCTTTTCCTCAATAACTTAAGATCTTTCGTAATATTATCCGATATATGACAGAATTACCCGCCATCCTTTCCTAAATACCCGTCTGAAATATCTTCGGGCATGATGTTTTCCCTGGCTACGAAGGCATTGTAATCTATCAGGCGGCTGTTGTATCCGAGGTTGGTGATGTAAATATCCTCATATCCTTTGTCGTTCATCAGGTCCACTTCGCGAAATGGTATATCATCTTCTACGTTGAACATGCGAACGACAGGCCGCATCTTGTTTTCGTTGTTCCTTATCACGATAGCCGGACAGCCATTCGACAACTCCACCATAGTGCCGACCGGGTATGGGACGACTATCTTGAGGAAAGCGTCGATTATCTCAGGGTCAAAGTGGATCCCCCTGTACTTTACGAGATATTCGATCGCCTCATCGGGGAACCACGCTTTACGGTAAGGTCTGACCGAAGTAAGAGCGTCGTATACGTCCGCGACCGCCAAAATGCGCCCGTAAACCGGTATGTCGGTGCCGGAGAGCCCCCTCGGATATCCGGTCCCGTTGAATCGCTCGTGGTGGCTCAGGATGCCGTTGAGTACGAAGCTCGAGATCGAATGGCCGCTTTTGAGCCGTTCGACCGCCATTTCGGGGTGGAGCCTGATCGTTGCATATTCTTCATCGGTAAGCCTTCCCGGCTTGTTTATCAGATCGATCGAAATTTCTGTCTTGCCGATATCGTGAAGCAGCGCACCGGTCGCAAGGTCCATCAACAGAGATGTGCTGTATCCCAGCTTATGACCGATGGCTACGCTGAATATCGCAACTGACAGTGAATGCCGATATGTATAGTCGTCGTAATTCTGCAGATCCAGGAAGTCTATCAGGATTTCATCGCTTTCGAGTATCTGGAGCACCAATTCCTTTGCGATTTCCGTGACAAGCGAAAGATTGTCCATCGATATCTTCCTTGTCACCGAAACCTCGTCGAAAACCTTCTTTATTCCGTTAAGGGCTTTCTTTTTCAGCATCTGCCCTATGATCTCACCGGGTTCGATGTCCTTTGTAAATTCGGTGTCGATATAGCAACCGCTCAGACTTCTCTCTTCGAGCCGGCGGATGATGCAGTTGGTCAGAACCGATCCCTTTGTCACCAATGGTAAAGGTGAGTTGTCATATGATGATACGATCGTTTTCGCTACAACCATTCCCGGTTTAAGTGAACTTGTCGGTACGAATATCATATATCTGTATCCTCACAACCCTATACTATTGCTTATAATATCTTAAAAGGCCAAAATAAGTCAAGTCATTATATCAATTTTGTTTCATATAAATCATTTTTGCATCAAATACTGACACGATTTAAAAATGCACAACTAAAATTATAACATAATTTAAAACTTTTTGCATTTTTACGTTGCGTACAGGTTAAAACAACTATATAATATATCAACGGGAGTGTCTGTGATTGATTCAATTGCGGAATATCCACAAGCGTTACCAAATGGGTGAGAATGCGGTAGATGCCCTTCGCGGTGTCAGCCTTGATATCGCAAGGGGCGATTTTATGTCGATAGTAGGCGCGTCCGGTTCAGGAAAAACGACACTGATGAACATCATCGGCTGTTTGGACATCCCGACCAGCGGCCGTTACATCCTTGAGGACGAGGACGTGTCGAAATTCGGCAGGGATCGCCTGGCAGAGCTTCGAAACAAAAAGATCGGATTCATATTCCAGAATTTCAACCTGCTTGGCCGCCTGACTGCGCTGGAGAACGTAGAAATGCCTCTCATTTTCCGCGGGGAGGACAAGGCTGTCCGCCGGGAAAAGGCAGCGTTGGCCCTGAAGCGCGTCGGGCTTGAAAACCGAATGGACCATAAGCCGAATCAGCTTTCGGGAGGGCAGCAGCAGCGTGTCGCAATAGCGCGCGCCATCGTAGGGGAACCTTCCGTCCTGCTTGCGGACGAGCCCACCGGAAATTTGGATACAGCCTCCGGACAGGAAATCCTGCGGCTTCTTGCTTCGCTGAACGACTGCGGGACCACCATAGTCCTTATAACTCATGATCCGAATATAGCGGCCTTCAGTCGCCGGAGCATCATGCTCTCCGACGGCCGTATTGTTTCAAGCCGGACTTATTGAGCGAAAAGGCAGCCTGAACGGATTCCGCGCCCATATATGAGAAACGACATTTTTGGGGAGGTATCGTATGACAAGAAGGGACAAGACAAACTACTACCTTGATATAGCGGAAACCGTTCTTGAGCGCAGCACATGCCTCAGGCACAAATACGGCGCGATCATCGTCAAGAACGATGAAATCGTGTCCACCGGGTACAACGGTGCGCCGCGAGGCCGCGCCAATTGCAGCGATCTGGGCACTTGTGTCAGAGATAAACTGAATATACCATCCGGACATCGGTATGAACTGTGCAGATCGGTCCATGCCGAGGCTAATGCCATAATCTCCGCCTCACGTGAACAAACCATAGGATCAACGCTCTACCTTGCATGTCGGAGCGCCAAAACAGGCGAACTGGTATCGGGAACTACCAGTTGCGCCATGTGCAAGCGCCTGATAATCAACGCAGGTATCTCCCAGGTCATCGTACGGGAAACAAAGGACGACTATACCGTATACGACGTGGCCGACTGGATCCGCGACGACGACACAATATTTGAATTGTAAATATATCGCCATATGTCGTGGTCGGCGATTCAGGAAAATATACAGAAAGAAACGAAAGGGAGCTAGTCTTGAAAGAAAGTATTTTGTTCCGTTCGGCTGAGGAATTGCGCGAATGGTTCAGGAAAAATCACAAATCTGCGCCGGGCCTCTGGATCCGGTTGAAATATGAACCCGAAGAAAACGAACTGACACAGGAGGAAGCCCTTAGGATCGCCCTCTGCTTCGGATGGGTCGATGACAGGATCAAACGGATAGACGATACATTTTACCGCAAAAAGTTCATACCGCGCAGGGAAGGGAGCCCGTGGAGCGACGAACATAAAATGATCGTCCGCGACCTCGAAGAAAAAGGCCTTCTCGAAAAGGCGGGCCAGGAAGCGGTCGCCCAGGCCAAGCTTGACGGTTCCTGGAACAGCTCGTCCAACTCTCCTGCGACGGACGCCATGCTCGAACAGTTCACTGCGGTATTGAGGCCGCATGAGCCCGCGTTTACAAACTTCCTCAGGCTTCCGCCTGCTTCTCAGCGCACATATGCCATCAACTACTGCACAGCCAAACGTGAAGATACACGCGCCAGGAGACTTTCTGCGATCATTGAAAAACTGAGTACGGATGCCGTCCCCAGGAACGCATCGCAGAAGAAAAGGTAAAGTTTCCTTGTCCCGCGGCATTGGGCATGGAGACAGGCTATCTGACATAGGAGGTGGACATGGAGACAGTTTCTTTGTCCCGCAACATAAGACACGGACATTGAAACAGGTTCTTTGTCCCCATAACGTAAGACGTGGACATGAAAACAGGTTCTTTGTCCCCATAACATAAGACATGGACATGAAAACAGGTTCTTTGTCCCCATAACATAAGACATGGAACCAGATCCATTGTCCTGCGATATTGAACATAAGACGAAAAAAGGCTGTCTGCCCCGGATCTTCTCAAGGGCACACAGCCTTATTTGCTTGCTATTTTGTAAAGGTGAACGCCTATGCGGTTTGCGCGGCCCGAGGGAGTTCCCTTATGATGCCCATCGGTGTCTGCTGCCCGCTTTGTCCGAGCGGATTGTCCCTGAGGACCGCCTCATAATGCTTCCTGTCCAGTGACGGATCAGATGACCCCAATATGCGGCCGGCAAGGTCGTTTATGTCCACGATGAGGACCTTGACGCCCAGCCTTGCGGAGGTCTCGGCCGCCACTTTGTCCGGGTCCTGGGGGCCCAGAACGACGCACTCGTTATAAGGCGGCAAAGTATAGGGTGTCGGGCCGTCGATGGACTCGGCTTTATATCCTGCTATCTTGTAAAACCATCCGCGTTTCCCGAACAATTTGCCTATCGCGCTGATAAACGCTGCAAACAGTATACGCAGGACCCCGCACTCGCGAAGCGCCATTTCCATGGTCTCGGGCATCGACAACCCGATGCCGTACGGGGATCTGTAAACAAACCTCGACAGCAGGCGTGCAAGCCATGACGGCTTGATGTCCTTCAGCGGTATAGCCCGCTTTTGCGAACAGGCCACCGACTTCTCCGAGATGAAGAGTATGTCCCCTTCCCTAAGGTACTTCGCCGCATACTTCTCGGCGACATCGGGAATGTTGTCCTTATCGGTTATGACATGTGTCCTGATCGGGTATCTTCCGTAGAGTTTACCGTCAACCTCGATCGTTTCGCTCTTGCCTTCGTTTGGCTTCAACTCGTCGCTGCCGTCGTTGCGTACCGGCTCATCTCTGCCTTCGTTTCGTTTGAACTCGTCCATAGTAACGCCTCTTTCCGATCCTGATATGATTCAGCTTCAATGACGAAAAATACTTTTCGACGTCGGTTTAACGCAGTTCTTATCCCGCATTTATTCCACTTCGACCGCCGACGGTGACGAAACTATACATATATAACTTGTACCCGCATTGAATACAAGCTCGCTGCCGTCAGCTTTTGCATATTTAAAGGGCGACGTATATGAATCCTTTGACCACTTTATGTCTGTCATCTTCCCGTTGACGGCATATATGCCGTCTCCGCTGCCCACAAGGTCGATCTCCATTCGCCCGTAAGCATCCCCCTTGATCGGTGTGATTTTGGCATAAAGAACAAGTACGTTTTTTATATTGAGCTGCTCGTTGCAACCGGCATCCATATGCTTCTTGCCGTACTGCGAAACATAGTATCTTCCGCTCTCCTCGTCGTAACTGAAAACAGCCGTCTTGTACTGCGACATCTTTACCGATATTTCCTTTGCGCTGATGCCTTCCAGCTGCACTTCAGGCGCAAACTTTACCGGATATGTATATCCTTCTTTGTGCTCGGTCCTGAAACTCGCTTTGGCTATCGTTTTTTCTATCCTTTCGCCGTCCGTCATCAGGCTGTGCTCGAGTCCGTTATTTTTTCTCCTTTCCGCATCGCGGTAATAAAGGCTCCCTTCGTATCCCCCCCTGATGGCGTCCAGCGACGTCACTCCTCTGGTCTTTATATCTTCATAAGCCATTTCGCTTGCGCCCGCATGGAGGAGCAGAGCGTCATGGCCCTGCGCGATATCCAGATAATAACTGCGTGTCGAGCGGACGGATCCTATGATGCCGGCCAGTGAAGGGTTTTTCATTACTGCGACCAGACGCGTGATCCCTCCCTCTGCGACCGCCTCGTATATGATGTCCGCACTCATGAGGCCATACTGCGGAAGGGCTTGCTTTATGTTGTTTATCATGATCGCTACCGGCCTGCGGTTCAGGTACGCTTCATCCATGGGCAGCCCTGTCAGTGGATTGAGGATTTCGGACTCCGGCTCAGGTGTCTCTGTCGGTGTCGGTGTTGGTGTCGGAGTGGGTGTTGGCGTCGGAGTCGGTGTTTCTGCAACGGCAGGCTCCGGTGACTGCGAAGCCTCGGGTTCGTCCTCCGAGCATGCCCCCAGGCCGAGCAACATTGTCCCCAATAACATTATAACCAGAAAAAGGGTGATCTTCTTCATTTTTTATACCTCCGCATGAGTACGACATAAACGTGGGGCCGCCCGCGTCTTCACAAGTTTAGCACAAAAAAAGACCGTATACAACATTATTTGCGTGCCGGAACTTCATATTATTTGCTATACCGTGTGGAAGTCGTTTGCAAATTGTGTTATTATTGATTCAAGACAAAACCCGGAAGGAAAGTGAACATGGAACTGCGAAGAAGCCTTTTGCGGGATGAACTTGAGATAAAAACCTACATCCTGTTCATACTCAAGCACTTCTACGAACCCGTTCCTGTTGAAGTGCTCAACGAGCTGTCTCTCGACAGGGTATCCAACTACTTCGAATTCATGGATGCGCTCCATGACCTGAAGAACAGCGGCATGGTCGATGAGATAAACCACAACTACATGATAACCGTCAAGGGCAGATACATGCTGCAGGCCGTGGAAAAAAGCCTGCGCCATTCGACCCGCCGCCATGTCAGTGAGGAAGTCGAGAAGATAATAGCAAAAAGAAGGCGCGATCATGCCATAACCGCAAACGTCCGGCAGGACGGGGACTCTTACAGGATCGATCTTGCCCTCGATGCCGACCACGGCCCCATCCTGAAGCTTGAGCTCCGTACCTTTGACAAAAGCAGCGCCGATAAACTTGCCGCAAGTTTCCGGGCAAAGGCCGAAAAGGTCTATCTGAACATCATCGATACGCTGACCGAAAGTGAAGAGGATACCTGAGCCTAGCTGCCCAGGCCGTTTCTTATGTAGTAGAAGATATACTGCTGGGCAATCCCCGCATCCTCGCCAAAGATCGAGCTGTCGAAGGCTTTCCCTCCGAAATGCTTCCCGATCGCCCTCCGGACCCACACATCGACGGGGAACGCGTCCATTTTCCCGCAGCCGAACAGGGCTACGCAGCTTGCCACCTTTATCCCCACTCCCTTTAGCCGGGTAAGCGTTTCCAATACTTCATCCGTCGCCATCTTATCCAGTCCGTCCAGAGGCAGCCTTCCCAGGGTTATCTCTCGTGCAGCATTAAGGATGTATTCACTCCTGTATCCCGCCCGCAGGCATTCAAGGTCACTGATCTCAAGTTCCGCTACCCTTTCGGGCGACGGGAACAGGTGATATGTCCTGCCTTCATAGGTGACCGTATCGCCGCAGAGAGTACACAGGCGCTCGACGATCCCCTTGATGCGCCCTATATTGTTGCACTGCGAAATGATAAAGGAGCACAGAGTCTCCCAGATTTCCTGCCGCAGGATCCTTATGCCCTTGCCGAACTCGGCGGCCTGCGACATAAACGGATTTATCGAGACCCTGCGCCGGGCGGCACCGTAATCTCTTTCAAGGTCAAAATACTGCGCCCATATATTTTGAAAGTCGCTTTCCGGGCATCCGAAATAAAGCTGTCCGCCGTCTTCAAAGAGCCGCAGGGCCTTTCCCCGCGCGATGCCCAACCAGCTGCCGTCTTCCTGCATGTTCCATCGAAAGCACTGCCCGCACTCGAATATTTTTTTGGCGTTGAAATCTTCCGGTTTGTCTATTGCTACAAAGCCGTTTTCGATCCTGTATTTCATATAAGAGTTCCTTATGTAATGATTTCCCTGACTGATGTTCCGCTTAATGTCGTCGATCCTCTTAGTGCCGGTAGATAATTTGATTCCCCTGTTTATACTTTTCTCTTTATCTTTATCTTTTTATCTTTATCTCATATCTTTGATTTTTGGATCAGCTGACATATTTCGATTTTCCTGTTGACAATTAATTATACGCTTAAAGGGACAGTGAAGCAAGATGATAGAAAAGAATTACACGATACCAATAAATGAGGAATTCGACAAGTACGACTCATGCCCGGTCTGCAGGCTGCATGAGAAGTTCGAAAGGCAGAGCCTTGAATATATAATGGGCGCCGCGATGATGGAGCCCGACGTGCGCATCGAAACAAATGAGTCTGGCTTTTGCGCCAGGCACTACCGCGATATGCTCTCAATGAGAAACAGGCTAAGCCTGGCTCTTATCCTGGAGACACACCTCAGGGAGATCGAAAAACTGTTTGAGGAAGTGTCCGGCGGTTCAAAGAAGCAAGCCCAGGCAGCTGCCCATAAGCTTGCAGGCATGGCGGACGATTGCTTCCTGTGCCGCAGGATAGAAAGCACTCTAGAGAAGTACTGCAGCAATATCGTCTATCTGTGGAAGGCAGAACCCGAATTTCGCGAGAAACTGCTCAGGCAGCCCAAGTTCTGCTTTGCGCATGCCGCCGCGCTTCTGAAGAGCGGACTGGAGCATCTTTCCTCAAAGCAGTTTGCCAGCTTTGCTGCCGACATCGGTTCCGTCGCCGGAAAAGACCTCAGGGTCCGCTCCGATGAGGTCTCCCGTTTCTGCAAGAGCTTTGATTACAGGTACTCCGGCGAGGACCTGGGCGAAGCAAAGCAGGCCTGCGAACACGCGGTCGAATGGCTGACTGGCTCCACGGATACCTGATCTGATAAATAACGAAAACATGATAAAAACGCTCTAGCCTTTGATAGGCAGAGCGTTTTTTACTTCACCGAACCGTCCGCTCGTCATCCCGATCGCACCGGTCAGCGGCATGAAATCATTCAAAATTTTCAAATCGAAAAAGCATGTATTCTTAAGGCGGTTTTGGCAAAGATAAATATAAACGATCATCAAAATTCTCCGGAGGTCCATATGCAGTCGAAACGCATCGGATATTCTACCTTATGCTTTCAAAATCCGCCGTCGGTCATCGGATTTGCAAGCGTGGTAGGCAAAAAAGAAGGAGAAGGTCCGCTGGCCGGATATTTTGATTATATCAACAACGATACCTCATTTGGCGAAAAGACATGGGAAAAAGCCGAATCGAGGATGCAGAAGGACGCGCTGACCATTGCCTCCAACAAGGCAAATCAGCCCATCAGCGCGATCCAGTATATTTTTGCGGGCGACCTGATCAACCAGTGCATATCTTCATCATTTGCCATAAGGGAGTTCAAAATACCTTTCTTCGGCCTGTATGGTGCATGCTCTACCATGGCGGAGGGACTCGGCCTTGCTGCCATGACAATTGACGGAGGATATGCAGCTCTCGCAGCAGTACTTACATCGTCGCATTTCTGTTCAGCCGAAAGGCAGTACAGGACCCCGTTGGAATATGGAGCGCAAAGAGCTCCGACAGCCCAATGGACGGTTACCGGCTCGGGCTGCGTACTGCTTTCGGATAACGGTCCCGGTCCTTATATCACCCACTTCACGGCCGGAAAGATCATCGATCTCGGCATAACCGACACAAACAACATGGGCGCTGCCATGGCACCCGCGGCTCATTCCACCTTGCTGGCATTTTTCCAGGATACGAACACCCAGCCTTCCGATTACGACCTTATAGTCACCGGGGATCTGGGTAAGGTCGGCCACGCCATCGTCACCGATCTGCTCAGGGACGACGGGATACAATTCTGCGGAAACTTCAACGACTGCGGGTTGATGATATACGACCTGGAAAAGCAGGACGTCCATGCGGGCGGATCGGGCTGCGGCTGCTCGGCGGTAGTGCTTTGCTCAAAGATCATCAAGGATATGCAGGCAGGGATCCTCAACAAAGTCCTGTTCGCCGGGACCGGCGCGCTGCACAGCCCCGTTTCGGCTCAGCAGGGAGAAAGCGTGCCGGGAATCTGCCATGCCGTGTGCCTTTCTTCAAAAAAACAATGACATAAGGAGCTGTCAGAGATGGAGTATATAAAATCGTTTGTCGTTGGCGGAGCGCTATGCGTCATAGGACAGATTCTTATAGACAAGACAAGACTCACACCTGCCCGTATACTCGTCATCTACGTCGTAAGCGGAGTCCTGCTGACCGCACTGGGCATCTACGACCATCTGGTCCAGTGGGCCGGCGCGGGTGCAACCATCCCGCTGACCGGATTCGGATATACTCTGGCCACAGGAGTCGCAAGAGAAGTTGGCGACAGGGGGATCCTGGGGGTCATCACCGGAGGACTCAAGGCTACAGCAGCCGGCATAAGCGCGGCGATCTTCTTCGGCTTTTTGGCGGCGCTTCTTTCAAAGCCGGCAGACAAGTCATGAAACTACGTCTTTTTCCTGGCGATCTCCTTATACTTTTTCTGCGTTGCAAGCCCTCCCCTGAGGTGCCGCTCGGCTTTATTGATCTCCATTATTTCTTTTACCTGGAGATACAGGGAGCGATTGATGTTCTGAAGCCTTTCAGTCAGATCCTTATGTACCGTAGACTTACTTATTCCAAACTTCCGGGCGGCGGCCCTCACCGTTGCCCGGTTTTCAATTATGTAAACGGCCAAATCGGCGGCTCTCTGTTCAATATTTCCTTTCAATCGAAGCCCTCCCCGTCAAGCAAACTGTAAAGCATTCCTGACATAACTATATGCGTTATTTGTGAAAGATATTTCCACAAGTGTACGGGAAAAGTTCATGAGTCCTTGTATTTGATCAATAAATAACGGATTTTTGCCGGGGCGCCTGTCACTATATTTATATGACGGACCCGGAAGACGAAAAACCGATGCCGCCTGTTTGTGTATTATTATCAAGAGACTTGAATGAGCGCTGTATTTTTATGCATATTAATAACGAACTAAATGCATATTTTAAGATCGGTATTGCATTATTATAAAAATAGATGTATAATTATAAACACCAACAGGGAGATATAAACTGACTGACAGGGAGATATGCGATATGAAAAACACTTTCAAACTTTTTGCAATACTCGCAGCAGCACTGATGCTTGCCGGGATGTTTGCCGGCTGTTCGGAATCGGATACCCTTGTAATGGCCACCAATGCCGAGTTCCCCCCGTACGAGTACTATGACGGCGACAAGATCGTAGGTATCGACGTCGAGATCGCGGAAGCCATTGCCGAAAAGCTGGGCAGGAAGCTGGTCATCGAAGACATCGCTTTTGACTCGATCATTCCCGCCGTCCAGTCCGGGAAGGCAGACATGGGTGTTGCCGGCATGACCGTCACTGCAGACCGCCTGCAGAACGTCGACTTCTCCGATACATACGTGACCGCTTCCCAGGTCATCATCGTCCACAAGGACAATACTGATATCAACAGTCCGGATGACCTTGTCGGGAAGACCATAGGAGTTCAGCTCGGAACGACCGGCGATATTTATGCGGAAGACATAGAAGGCGCGACACTGGAGAGGTACAACAAGGGCTTTGAGGCCGTCCAGGCGCTCCAGCAGAAGAAGATCGACGCCGTCATCATCGACGACCAGCCGGCAAAGTACTTCGCAGAGCAAAACCCCGACATAAAAGTCATTGACGAGCCGTTCACCGTTGAAGACTATGCGATAGCCGTCAAGAAAGGAAACACGGAGCTTCTCAAGAAAATAAACGATGCCATCAGGGAACTGAAAGCTTCGGGCAAACTGCAAGAGATATTTGACAAATATATCGGCGACTGATATCATTATTTGACTGCTTGAATATTCGAAAGGGTGCTTCCGATGGTTGTGTATAACTCTGTTATCGTTGATTGGTGGAATAAAGTCTCAGGCTCGTTCTACCAGAATTTTATCGACGCCAACCGTTGGAAGTACCTTTACAACGGGCTTGGAGTCACGCTGCAGATCGCGTTTTTCGCGGTACTGCTGGGCATAGCGATAGGAGTGATCGTCTCGTCGATCCGCTCCACGTATGAACTCAACGATAAGCGCGGACCGGTTCTGAGGTTCGGCAATTTCTTATGCAAAATATACATTACCGTAATACGGGGAACGCCGGTGCTCCTCCAGCTCCTCATAATCTACTTCGTGATTTTTGCGTCCGTCCGGATCGACAAGGTTTTGACCGCCAGCATAGCTTTCGGCATAAACTCGGGAGCATATGTCGCGGAAATTTTCCGTTCGGGCATAATGTCGATAGACAAAGGACAGTTCGAAGCGGGGCGCAGCCTCGGACTGAACTACCTGCAGACCATGCGGTATATCATACTGCCCCAGGCCTTCAAAAATATACTTCCGGCACTCGGCAACGAGTTTATAGTTCTCATTAAAGAGACCTCGATAGCGGGATATATCGGCATGCATGATCTGACAAAGGGTGCCGATATCATAAGGAGCCAGACCTACGCTCCGTTCCCCCCTCTTCTGGCTGCCGGGATCATCTATCTGGTCATAGTCGTGGGTCTTACTTCGCTTGTGACCCGTCTCGAAAGGAGGCTTAGGAGCAGTGACCACTAATGGAACTCCGCTTATAGAGGTTCAAAACCTGGTCAAGACTTTCGGCAGTACAAAAGCCCTCAACGAAGTCTCGACCAGTATACACAAGGGAGAAGTCGTCGTTGTGATCGGGCCTTCCGGTTCCGGCAAGAGCACCTTCCTGCGCTGCCTGAATCTGCTCGAAGTGCCTACATCCGGCCGTATCCTGTTCGACGGGACGGATATTACCGACCCCAATGTGAATATCAACCTGCACCGTCAAAAAATGGGGATGGTCTTTCAGCTGTTCAATTTGTTCCCGCATATGACCGTCCTGAAAAACCTTACCCTTGCCCCGATAAAGCTGTTGAAAAAAACTCCCGAACAGGCACGGGAGACCGCAATGGCTCTGTTGTCGCGGGTGGGGCTTGCGGACAGGGCGTCATCATATCCGTCGCAGCTATCGGGAGGGCAAAAACAGCGTATAGCCATCGTGCGTGCTTTGTGCATGGAGCCCGAGGTCATGCTCTTTGACGAGCCGACCTCCGCACTCGATCCTGAGATGGTAGGTGAGGTGCTCGACGTCATGAAGGACCTGGCAAAAAACAACATGACGATGGTCGTCGTGACGCATGAGATGGGGTTTGCCCGGGAGGTCGCGACCCGGCTGCTGTTCATGGACGAAGGGAAAATACTCGAAGACAACACGCCGGCTGAGTTTTTTGCAAACCCGCAGCATTCGCGCGCCAGGGAGTTTTTGAGCAAGGTTCTATAGGAAGCTGTTATATTTCCTCCGTTGTTCTCAAACCTCCTAACATATCATAAAATTCTGAAAAATAGCCATATTGCCTGGTCTTTTCCGATTATGGCTATTTTTCATGCATCGAACGGACAGGGAAAACAAGAGGCAGGTATGCGCTTCTTGTTTTTTTGTGCCTGAAATGTTATAATTCGACCATAATCAAATCATATCTTCAAAAGGAGGCGGAAAAATGATTTATACCGAGACTGACGGAAGAAACTTCGTGATACTGGTCGACGAAAAACCCGTCCTGTTTCACAGCCCATCCAGTCCGTTCCTGTCCGTCTGCGAAGACGGCAGCCTGATGAACCGCTTCCTTGGCCATATCCCTATACGTGCTGCTCAAAGGCACTATACGGCCCTGGATAACGTTTCCTACGATCCCGAACTGGGTATACTGCGATTCTACCACGGTTCCCGCTCTGTCTCCTTTTCGGTAAAGGAGAGCGGCAAAGGTGCCTTGCAGCTCTCGCCCATGAAGCTGTCCCATTCGTTTGCCCACCTGCGCTTTCACTTTGCCACAAGCCAGGACGAGCCCATATTCGGATGCGGCGGCAACACTGTAAGCCCCAATCTTCGCGGAAGGCATATAAACATCAGGGGCGGATGCGGCACTGCGGGCGGAGATATGCCGCATCCGATAGAGATCCTCGGAAAATATTCCGGCGGCAGCGATGTCAATGCTCCGGTTTTCGCCATCCCTTCCTTCTTTACGGGAAGCCTTTTCTTCTGCTCTTTCTGGTTTGGCGGAGCTTCGAATTTCGACTTTACGCACCGCAGCTACATAACCGCCGATTTTGCCGGAATCCCTGAAAAGATCGTGCTTGGCAAGGCCGAAACCGTCAAGGAAGTGCACAGCCACCAGGCTGAGCTGTACGGAAAGCGGTGCTCGCTTCCCGTGTGGTACCAGAGCGGGATCATCGCCGGCATAAGCGGCGGCTACGAGATGCTGCTTGAAGCGCTGGAGACCTTCAAAAAAGCGGAAATCCCCGTTTCTTCCCTTTACATACGCGATTGGACGGGATCCCGCCGAATAGGTCATTCCGAAGTCGAGTTCTGGGACTGGGTATGGAACAGGGAGTACTACCCGCACCTCGACGAAGTGATACGTGAGCTTTCGGATCACAACATCAATACCCTTTGCTATATAAACCCCCATCTGGCAATGGAAGGCAGGCTTTATGCCGAAGCCTCGAAAAACGGATACCTTATAAAGGACTCCGACGGGACCAACCTCCTGTCTGACATGGGCGGGTTCATGGCCGGACATATCGACCTTACGAACCAAAAGGCCTGTCAATGGATCCGCCAGATACTCGTGGACAACGTGTTTTCGCTCGGATTTTCGGGCGTCATCACAGACATGATGCATTTCCTGCCGGCAAACAGCGTGCTGAACGGCAACACGACACCGGCAAAGGTCTACAATTACTGGCCGGCACTGTGGACAAAAATAGTCCGGTCCGCGGCCGAACAGTGCGGCATCGACCCCGTCTGCATCATCGATTCCGGGTCGATAGGCTGCTCTGCTTCCCTGATCAGCGCCAACGGGAGCCGTGTTGACTGGCTGCACGGCCACGGCCTGAAGTCCGCTCTCAGCGAGATGCTCTCACTGGGGCTCAGCGGCGCAGGGCCCGCTCATTGCGATTTCGGGGCATATGCTCACCTGATCCCTCAATCGCTGGTGACCGAGCAGCTCATAAGATGGGCGGAATTTGCCACATTTACGCCCGCCATGCGCACGCACACGCTGCCCAGGTCTTCCCCCGCCTTTTACCAGAACAACCGCGACGCGCTTTTCCAGTTGTCACGTTTCAGCAAGCTGAGATATCACCTTGCTCCTTACATAAACCACTGCATCGAAGAGTATCTCATCGACAAAATACCGCCCATGCGTCACATGTGGGAGGTATTCCCCAACATGGACCGCTCACAGGACATCAGCGACCAGTACATGCTGGGCAGTGAGCTCCTGGTAGCTCCCGTCGTCATAGCAGGGCAGACCTCAAGGCAGGTCGTGTTCCCGGAATTTGAGACTTGGGTGCACCTGTTCAGCGGCAACGTTTATGAGCCGGGCATAAGAAAGGTGGATGCTCCGCTTGGCTCACCGCCCGTGTTCTATAAAAAAGGCGGGAGCCACGAAGCGATCTTCGCATCTCTCGCCTATAAGACCCTGTGATTAATTTTACATCATCGACCCGGACTGTCAGGGAATATGTGTGTGGTCCATAATGTGTTCTTCGCAATAGCATGCATATCCCCTGCACAGTGAGCAATAGCGAAACTCCATATCGGGATGATCTGTATCCGTTTTTCCGCAGGTCGTGCAGCGGTGCAGATATCCCCTTTCTTTTTTTATGCTGCGGACTTTGTTCTTGAACGAAACGGTGTTCCTGGCTGTGACACGCTGTCTCCTGAAGAAATATATGAAGTCCTGATAGAAATAGATGAAGTAATTCGCGATCGCTATCAGCGGCAGCAAATTTGCCGGGAACCTGTTCAATAAGATGCCAAAAAGGAAGAAGGCGGCATCGATGTAAGCAAGATATTTGATCTTGATCGGAATGATGAAAAACAGCAATATCTGAAAGTCTGGAAAAAGTGTGGCAAAAGCGAAGAAAAGAGACAGATTGATATAGTGAGCGCTGGCATATGTGTTGGATATAAGTGAATAGATTATTGTAAGGGCGATCCCGGTAAAATAATATACATTGAACTTCAGGATCCCCCACTCCCGCTCAAGCACTGAGCCGACCATGTAGTAGAAGTACAATGTAAGCAACAGCGTAAAAAGGTTCGACGGCATCGGTATGAATACGAACGTTATCAGCCGCCATATCTGCCCCTGCATGATCAAACTCGGGACAAATGTGAAATAATTCACTATTGTATAGCCCCTGTCGGTCATGGACAGCAAAAAAACTATGGCATTGCCTATGACTATATATAGCATAAGGTTTTTGATACCTTTGTGGTTGTTCCTGTTCAGAAAACGCTCAAACCGGTTCAATCCCCTATCCCCTTTCGAAGATCTGATAATGCTGCGTTTTATTTATTCTACCCGTTTTTAACACCTTTGTCCAGAATTTTCATATATAATTGAAGTCCCCTGCAATATATGGTAAAATCATTGCATCCCATGATATTTAGGCACCCGCGTGCCCCGAATGGAGGTTATCATTTTGGATCAACGGCCTTTCCCGGTCGAGCCGATGAGTTCAGGCAAGGTTTTTTCCAGGTCAGTTTCGACCTATCTGAAGAATTTCAAATACTTTGCCATATTTACGCTGCTGTTTTCCGGCATCCTCACTCTGGCGAGTTTTATATCAAATGAGATATATCGCGTTTCCATCGATCTGGATCTCACCGAACTGATCGGACGTTTAAGAAACCAGGACTTCTCCTCGCTGTACGACATGGTCCGGGGGATCGATCAGCTGAGGGCAAGGGCTGTGACTCCAGTGCAGCTGGGCTTGCTGACGTTCGTCGCCTCACTGTTTATATCGCCGTTGGTTTATGGCGGCATTGCGGACATAACCGTCGGGTACTTCCTTGGAGAAAGTCTCACGCCGAAAGAGCGGTTCAAACGTGTCGCTTCGCATTACAAATCGCTCTTTATAACGAATATCTGCACCTTTCTGATCTTTATCGCCTTCATCATCGCACTGGTCACCGTTTTCAGCTCTGTTGCCTTATTGATGACCCTGATCATGGTCGGTCTGAGCGTGTTTACGGGGTTGCTGCTCCTCTTCGCGGCCGCTGTGTTCTTGATAATAGTCATAATATTCTGGTCGTCCGTGATGACAGTTACCTTTGCGATCGTAGTCCGCGAAGACATGACGGGCTTCAGGCCGTTTTTCAGGGCGCTCAGACTGTGTTTCTCCCGCTTCTGGAGGACTGTAGGCATAAACTTGCTCGTATCCCTGGTGACATCCCTGTGCACCCTTGCCGTTACGCTCCTGTTCGGGATCGTGCTGAATATTTTCAATGTAGACGGCATTGTGGAAAGGATATTGGGCCAGGTCGTTGTCCCTCTGCTTCTGAACCCCCTGCTGCATATAGCATTGAGTCTGCACTATGTGTCGCTTCGCATAGAAATGGAAGGATATTTGCAAACCCCATTTTATGCGACCTATACTGGTTATTATCAGAGCCTGGGAGCTGATACCGGTTCAGGCGCAGATGTCAGGACAGAAACCGATGCAAATGCCGGGACAGATGGGATCAATGAAAATGAAAAGGCTCCGGATGATAATAACGGAAACGATTCAGATGATGATCAGCATTAGTTCCTGATCCAACTATGTATATACTGCAACAAAAAATCGCTTCACATGTAGTGGAGCGATTTTTTGCAGGCACTCGATAAAACCTGTACTTGTTAGGGGGTCCATATTATTCGGGAAGTGTTTGAGAAGATGACATACGGTCCGTCTAAACTACTTTCATTTTTATGTTAACATCCCTTTGTTACCAAACTGTGAACGCGTTATAAACATTTTATAAAGTACCGGGACCGCTCTGTTTTAACCGTCGTGTTTATATCTGTCCCTCAGCTTTCGATATCTGTCGCTGAACTCGAACTCCTCAAGCTCCTCGACTTTGAATTCTGTGTGGATGTTTTCGGGCGTCACTATCTCTTTCCAGCGCCTGACAAGCTCCTCGTTCCTGTCTTTGTGGTCCGCGAAAACTCTTTTGTTTGCAAAGTGGTAAAGCCTGTCTTTCTCCAGGATCAGGCACGGAAAAGCGTACATCTTTCCCGCATACTTTTCCTCCATCCACATTATCGTAATGTCCTTATAGACATGCCGCGCGATGTAATGCATTACCTTCCTGCCTATCTTGAGGCTGAAGGGCGGCCTTTTATTCATAAGCCCTTCCGTATAATACTTCAAGCTGCACCCCCGGTGTTATGTTTAAGAGCTGCCCTTGCGAGCAGCTCTCATCGCTTCTTACGAAATGACAACGGTACGATTTCTGCGTCCTGCGCCGTTATGCTTCTTCAAATTCGTCCTTGCCTGCGCCGCACAGAGGGCATACAAAATCTTCCGGGACGTCTTCCCACAGCGTTCCGGGTTCGATTCCCTCGTCGGGAAGCCCTGCGGCTTCGTCATATTCCCAACCGCAGACCGTACATACATACTTTTTCATGTCGTGCCCCTTTCTCCGGCGGTATATTTTAGGTTTTCTGGATCAGGCGGTCCGCCGGTCGCCAAAATCATTGAGTCCTGCGCATATAAAGTTTATCCGCTTTCTTAGGCCGGAATAACGTTTTCCGGCATGTACCTTTTATGGGGATATTATACAAGCCCGCTCCGGTTTTGTAAATAGTATTATTCCCCTGAACGGCAAAAGCTTTGCATCCCTTCAGCGCCTCTCAAGCAGGGGTCTTAGGAATTGCGCCGTATAGGAAGTTTCGTGCTTTGCGACCTCTTCAGGAGTACCGGTGCACACCACGGTTCCTCCCCTGTCCCCTCCGTCGGGCCCCAGGTCTATAATATAATCCGCCATTTTTATGACTTCGAGGTTATGCTCGATGACCACGACCGTGTTCCCACCCTCAACAAGCCTTTCCAGGACATCTATAAGCTTGTGTATATCCGCCATATGCAGACCGGTGGTCGGCTCGTCGAGCACATAAATGGTGTTGCCGGTCGAACGCCTTGAGAGGTAAGTGGCAAGCTTTACACGCTGTGCCTCACCTCCCGAAAGGGTCGTGGAAGGTTGTCCAAGCTTTATATACCCGAGTCCGACGTCGTACAGAGTCTGTATCTTTCGGGCAATGCGAGGAAGGTTCTCAAAGAAGGACAGGGCTTCCTCGACCGTCATTTCCAGGACCTCGTGTATATTCTTTCCCTTGTAGCGCACTTCAAGCGTTTCACGGTTGTATCTTTTCCCTTTGCACACGTCGCAGGGCACATACACGTCCGGAAGGAAGTGCATCTCGATCTTTACCAGGCCGTCGCCCGAGCAGGCCTCGCAGCGTCCGCCACGGACATTGAAGGAGAACCGGCCCGGCCCATAGCCCCGCACCTTGGCATCCTGGGTAGAAGCGAACAGGTCGCGTATGTCGTTGAAAAGCCCGGTATATGTTGCGGGGTTGGAGCGCGGCGTCCGTCCGATCGGGGACTGGTCCACCTCAATTATTTTGTCCAGGTATTCGATGCCTTCTATCCTGTCATGCTTTCCGGGAGTCATATGGGCACCGTTAAGCTCCGCCGCAAGCTTCCGATACAGTATCTCGTTGACGAGAGATGACTTGCCCGAACCCGAAACCCCTGTCACGCAGGTAAAGGTCCCGAGCGGTATGGTAACGTCTATATTCTTCAGGTTGTTCTGCGCGGCACCGCGGATCACTAGTTTCTTGCCGTTGCCTTCCCGGCGCTTTTCGGGAAGCTCTATTTTCTTCCTGCCGCTGAGGTATTGTCCCGTCAGCGACCTATCACATGCCAGTATATCGTCCAGGGTCCCGGCGCAAACCACTTCTCCGCCATGTATGCCCGCTCCCGGCCCAATGTCCACGATATAGTCAGCCGCGCGAATGGTGTCCTCATCATGCTCAACGATTATCAGGGTGTTTCCAAGGTCCCTCAGCCTTGCAAGCGTACTGAGCAGTTTGTTGTTGTCCTTCTGATGGAGTCCGATGGAAGGCTCGTCCAACACATACAGGACGCCCATAAGCGAGGATCCTATTTGCGTTGCAAGCCGTATGCGCTGGCTCTCGCCGCCAGACAGGGTGCCGGCCGAACGCGACAGGGTCAGATACTCCAGACCAACGCTCCTCAGGAAATCCAGCCTCGACAATATCTCCTTGATGACCCTGCCGGCTATCAGCTGCTCGCTTTCGGAAAGTTTCAGGCTCTCTATGAACCGGTATGCGGCTACGATGGACATGTCGCAGAACTGTGCTATGTTTATGCCGCCCACCGTTACGGCAAGGACCTCTTTGCGCAGGCGTTTTCCCTCGCAATCGGGGCAGGGTATTTCGCTCATGCACTCTTCGATGCCGGCACGCGCGGCATCCGACTGGGTCTCCCTGTAGCGCCGCTCCAGGTTGTTTGCCAGTCCCTCAAAGGCGTTGTAATATACGGAGCTTCGTCCGCCGGCATTGTACGTCAATTTCAGCTTTTTCCCGCCCGTTCCGTACATCAGGGCGTTGTATGCCTCTTCGGAAAACTCGCAGACCGGAGTATCCAGCGAAAAACCGTATTCGGCGCCAAGCGCTTCATAATACATGCGAGCAATGCTGCCTTCACTTACTCCGCTCCACCCGTTGCAGACCACCGCTCCGTCCTGAAGCGAGAGATTCTTGTCGGGTATGATCTTGTCGGGATCTATTTTCAGTTGAAAACCTAGGCCCGAACATGTAGGGCATGCACCGTAAGGTGTGTTGAAAGAGAACATTCGCGGGGACAGCTCCTCGATGCTGATCCCGCAGTCGTCACAGGCGTAGTTCTGGCTGAACATCATCTCTTCTCCGCCTATGACGTCTATTATCACCAGCCCACCCGCAATGTTTGCCGCAGTCTCTACCGAATCGAAGAGGCGTCGGGCCATCTGCTCACGGACGGTCAGGCGGTCTATCACGATCTCTATATTGTGCTTTTGCGTCTTCGCAAGCTTTATTTCTTCCTCAAGCGTATATGTCTTGCCGTCTACCCGGACGCGGACATATCCTCCCTTTCTGGCATCCTCAAAGACATTTTTGTGTTCACCTTTCCGGGAACGGACTACGGGCGCCAGGACCTGGATGCGGGAGTCCTCGGGCAGCTTCATGATCTGGTCCACTATCTGGTCTACCGTCTGCTGCTTGATTTCCTTGCCGCAGTTGGGGCAGTGCGGTATCCCGATACGTGCCCAAAGAAGGCGCAGGTAGTCATATATTTCCGTAACCGTTCCCACGGTGGATCGGGGGTTCTTGGAGGTGCTCTTCTGATCTATGGAAATGGCGGGACTGAGCCCTTCGATATAGTCTACATCGGGCTTCTGCATCTGTCCCAAAAACTGACGCGCATAAGCCGACAGGGACTCCACGTACCGGCGCTGCCCTTCGGCATAGATCGTGTCAAAAGCCAGGGAGGACTTGCCCGAACCGGACAGGCCTGTCATCACTATCATTTTGTCGCGCGGGAGCTCAATGTCTATGTTCTTGAGATTGTGCTGCCTTGCGCCCCTGATTACCAACTTGTTTTGCAAACTTCCTTCCTCCCACCAAGCTTACTCCGCCCGTTTCCGGCGCACGGATTTGTTTTCGGTCTCTCCGCGCAGTTCAATGATCCTGTCGCGCAACATCGCCGCGTATTCGAATTCGAGCATCTTTGCAGCCTCACGCATCTGCTTTTCAAGCTGCTCGATCAGTTCCCTGCGTTCCTTTTCGGTCAGGCGAACACCCTTGCCGCCGGCACGGCTCTCGCCATCGGCAGACTTCGAGATCTCGATGATCTCACGGACATCCTTCCTGACGGTCTTCGGAACGATGCCGTGCCTCTTGTTGTATTCTGTCTGGATGATCCGGCGGCGGTTCGTCTCATCGATGGCACGCCTCATCGAATCCGTGACCCGGTCGGCGTACATAATGACCTTGCCCTCTGCGTTCCTGGCCGCGCGTCCGATCGTCTGGATCAGCGAGGTGTCGTTTCGCAGGAAACCTTCCTTATCCGCATCGAGGATCGCCACGAGGGATACCTCCGGAAGGTCCAGGCCCTCTCTGAGAAGGTTTATGCCGACCAGTACGTCGAACTCGCCTATGCGAAGGTCGCGCACTATCTCCATACGTTCAATGGTATCTATGTCATGGTGCATGTACCGCACTCTGATGCCGATAGTTTTCAGGTAACTTGTAAGGTCTTCGGCCATCTTCTTGGTCAGAGTCGTTACGAGCACACGCTCGTTTTTCTCTGTCCGGGCATTTATCTCGCCGATCAGGTCGTCTATCTGCCCTTCCACGGGACGCACTTCGACCTCGGGGTCCACCAGTCCGGTCGGCCTGATGACCTGTTCCACTATCTGGCCCGATCTTGACCTCTCGAATTCGCCAGGTGTTGCGCTGACATATATGACCTGGTTTATCTTTGAAAGGAATTCCTCGAAGTTGAGCGGCCGGTTGTCCAGCGCCGACGGGAGCCTGAATCCGTAATCGACAAGAGCCTGCTTGCGGGACCTGTCACCGTTATACATGCCCCGAACCTGCGGCAAAGTCACATGGGATTCGTCCACAAAGAGCAGGTAGTCCTTCGGGAAATAATCGAGCAGCGTATACGGTGTGCTCCCGGGCGCCCTACCCGTCAATATCCTTGAATAGTTTTCTATGCCCTGGCAATAACCCAGCTCACGGAGCATCTCCAGGTCATATTGCGTCCGCTGCCTGATCCTCTGTGCCTCCAGCAGCTTCCCTTCACGCTCAAAATACCTGACGCGTTCTTCCATCTCCATACGGATCTCCTCAAGGGCCTTTTCGACCTTGGCGTCAGTCGTGACATAGTGGGACGCGGGATAGATGGCGACATGTGAATAGCGGCGGCGGATCTCACCCGTGATCGGATGGACCTCGCTTATTCGCTCTATCTCGTCTCCGAAGAACTCTACCCTCACCGCGTTTTCGTTTGTCTGGGCAGGGATTATCTCAACAACGTCTCCCCTGACCCTGAAAGTGTTGCGGGCAAACTCAATATCGTTTCGCTGGTAGCGTATATCAACAAGGCGGCGCAGGACCTCATCGCGGTCTATCCGCATCCCTTCGCGGAGCGAAACGACAAGGTTCCTGTAATCCTCGGGATCACCGAGCGTATATATGCAGGATACGGAAGATACGATTATGACGTCCCTTCGTTCGAACAGAGCCGAGGTCGCCGAGTGGCGGAGCCGTTCGATCTCATTGTTGATTGACATGTCTTTTTCTATATAGGTGTCGGTATGAGGGATATATGCTTCAGGCTGATAGTAGTCGTAATAGCTGACAAAGTATTCTACGGCGTTTTCGGGGAAAAACTCCTTGAACTCGGCACAGAGCTGGGCCGCCAGTGTCTTGTTGTGGGCGAGCACAAGAGTCGGCCGCTGCAGCCTTTCTATAACCTTCGCCATCGTATAGGTCTTGCCCGAGCCTGTAACTCCAAGCAATGTCTGTTCCTGCAGCCCCATTTCAACGCCCTGCGCCAGCTTTTCTATAGCCTGCGGCTGATCACCGGACGGAGTAAATTCGCTTACTACCCTGAACTCCGGCATCGCTCTCCCTCCCTTCATGCATGCACTGGTCATCGTGTTTACCCATTATACATGAACATCTGTTCTATTTCAAGCCCCTTATCCGCCCTGTTCCTGATCCGGCCCGGAATGCCATGATGCGGGTTTGGTGCCTGTCTCCATGCAGATCTTGTATATCTGTTAGCGTTGACAGGTACTGTTGCAATGTCTGTAATGTTCTGTCGCAATGCCTAAAAAATGATGAAGATGCTCAAAATATGAGCGGCCGGTCTAAAGCGGTGCCGTGTCTCTTGTAAAAATCCAGAAATGGGAATATAATTGACTTTGTGCATAAAAAAAAGAAAGGTTATGATCAGATGCCCGATGCAACTAAAAGTCCCGGATTGGGAAAACAGCTATTCGTATTGGCTTTCCCTCTCGCACTGCAGAATATAATCACTTATTCCGTCGGATTGGCGGACAACATAATGGTGGGCAAACTAGGGGAGTTTGCCCTCTCCGGAGTTTATGTGGCCAACATAATCCAGACGATGCTTCAAATGACGGTCGCCGGACTGAGCGCCGGTCTTATCGTTTTGGCATCGCAATATTGGGGCAAAAAAGACATCAGCAGCATCAAAATACTTACCGGATTTGCGTTGAAACTTGCCATCGGCCTGTCGCTTCTGCTTTGGGGGGCGGTTTTCTTCTTCCCGGAAAAGGTCCTTTCCCTGCTCACCAGTGATGCGGACGTTATGGCGGAAGGTGTGAAGTACATCCGCATAATCTGCTTTACATATGTGATATTCACCACGATGAATGTACTCCTTGCCTCCCTGAGGTGCGTTGAAACCGTCAGGATCGGCATGTACCTGTCACTTTTGGCCCTAATTGCAAACGTATTCCTGAACTGGGTCTTTATATTCGGAAACCTTGGAGCCCCCGCGCTCGGTGTACAGGGTGCCGCGCTTGCCACACTTATTTCGAGGATACTCGAAATGACAGTACTCATAATATATATCCATAGATTCGACCGCAAGCTGAATATAAAGGTCTCCGATTTCCTGATGTCAAGCAGGCAGCTGCGCAAGGATTTCATCAGATATGGCCTTCCGGTCATCATAGGCGATATAACCTGGGGTATAAATCTTTCGACCCAGGGAGCCATAATCGGTCACCTTGGCGCCGCTTCGATCGCCGCCACGAGCGTTGCGAACACTGTGTTCTCGATCGTGTCGGTCGGCGTCTACGGTGTTGCGGGCGCCTCAGCGGTAATAATCGGCAAAACTGTAGGCTCAGGTGATTATGACCTTGTCAGGCATTATACAAAACGTCTGCAGCTGATATTTCTATGCGGAGGCATTATTACCGGGGCATTTCTGTTCTCTGTCAAAGGTCCGATCCTCAGTATATACAGCAGCCTCGACGCTGATACTTTGCGCGTTTCATCACAGCTGCTCACAGTCCTTTCCGTCACGATCGTCGGAACGGCATACCAGATGTCGTCGCTTACGGGGATCGTCCGGGCAGGCGGAGCTACGCATTTCGTGCTCATCAACGACCTGATCTTCGTGTGGCTGATAGTGATCCCCTCGGCCGCGCTTGCGGCTTTCGTGTTCAACGCGCCGACATGGGTCGTTTTTGCCTGTCTGAAATGTGACCAGGTCCTGAAGTGCGCGGTGGCCGTCGTTAAGGTCAACCGGATGAAGTGGATAAAGAACCTTACGAGGGAAACGGCAGCCGGCCATTGACGGATCGTTCCCGACAGGTTCCTGACAGCCCATCGTGCGGAGTTTTGCAGCGATCACGACGGCAAGTTGACAACTCAAAATAAAGAATAAATCAAATAAATCAATAGAAGGGAGAAGCAAATCATGTCGTATGCCGAAGTCAACCGAGTCGTAAAAACCGAAGCCGGTCTTGTAAAAGGAGTTCCCGCCGGCAACCCTGCCTACACAGTTTTCCGCGGCGTACCGTACGCAAAGCCCCCTGTGGGTGAACTTCGCTGGCAGGCACCCGTTGATCCCGAACCATGGGAAGGGATACGCGTTTGCGACACGTTCCCGCCGACGGCCATTCTAAACGAGCAGCAGGAAGGCAGCTTCTATCAGAAGGAGTTCTTCCCCTGCCCCATGCCGATGAGCGAGGATTGCCTTTACCTGAACATATGGACACCTTCCGCTTCACCCGATGCAAAACTGCCGGTAATGATGTGGATCCACGGCGGAGCATATATGGGCGGTTACAGCTATGAGATGGAATTCGACGGCGAAGCGTTTTGCAGAAGGGGCGTCATCCTGGTCACTGTCACCTATCGCCTCGGCCCTCTCGGTTTCTTCGCTCACCCCGAACTGTCCGGGCGCAGCCCCAACGGAGTGTCGGGAAACTACGGGATACTGGACCAGATACAGGCGCTGAAATGGATAAGGAAAAACATTGCCGCATTTGGCGGGGACCCCGACAATGTCACCATATTCGGCCAGAGCGCGGGCGGCGGATCGGTCCAGTGCCTTGTCACTTCACCATTGACCAAGGGACTCATCAGACGTGCCATCTGTCAGAGCGCAGGCGGGATCAACACCCTCAACGGCGATTACCTCCTGTCTGATGCCGAGGCTCTGGGCGTGGCTGTCTGCGAGAAAATCGGCAAGACCATGGATGAACTCCTGGAAATGCCCGCAAAAGAGCTTCACGGAGCGATCATGAAAGCGGCTATGGAATTGATGATGGCGGGCGGAATGAGGCGTCTCCCGTTTTCTCCTGTCGTGGACGGATACGTAAACGCCGAGGCCCCCGGAAAGGCTATCGCGGCGGCCAGGCATCATGACATAGATTACATGACGGGATCCGTTGCAGGTGACGGAGGACTCTTTGGAGGATTCCCGGTAAAGACAAAGGAAGAATTCGAAAAGCAGCTTCGCCAAACCTACGGCGATTATGCTGACCGTTACATAGCCCTGTTCAACGTGAAGTCTGACGAGGACGTTGCAAAAGCAGTGGCGGCCCGTGCAAAAGCGGCTTCGCTCCTTGCTCCGCGCAGCTGGGCGATCGCTCAAACCAGGAACGGCAGGAAACCCGCATACATCTATTACTTCAGGCGCGAAATGCCCGGAGACGATGCCGGGGCATTCCACTCCTCCGAACTCTGGTATATCTTCGGGACCCTCGACCGTTGCTGGCGGGCACCCCTCTTTACCGGAGGAGATTATATCCTTTCCCGCACTATGACAGACTACTGGACCAACTTTGCCAAAACAGGCGATCCGAACGGTCCGAACCTGCCGGATTGGCCTGCCTATAGCGCTGGCACTCCGCTGACAATGTGCTTTGACGAAAAATCGATAAAAGCTGAGGACCTGTCAGGTGATCCGATAACCGACGGGATGGTAAACCTGCTGGTTGAGAAAACATTCAGCGAGTTAAGCAAGTGAGTCCCGTAAATATCAATTTTGAAATAGTTTTGCAATGGGCTTTATCAGTTTTAATTTGATTTGCAATGGTCTTTATCAGGCATATATTGCAGTTATCCAGTGAAATTTGGCAAACATCGATTCGACATCATCAATGCATCATAAGTGAATGAAAGGAAACAGACCATAAATGACGCACAGCCGGACCTGCAAAGACGTTTTTCCCCGTGATTTCAAAGCCGTGATATTCGACATGGACGGGGTCCTCATAGACTCGGAGAGCAAGTATGCCATAGCTGTCGATCGCATGCTCGAGAGAAACAATTTCAGGCTCACTCCCGCGCAGCGGCTCAGTTTTGTGGGAACAAGCGCCCTGCTTATCGGCAAATGGCTCAAGGATTGGTTCCCGTCGGATCCCCGGAGCGTCGAGGAGCTTCAGGCGCTTTATGCCGATACTATACACAACTCGCTTTGTTCCGATGTTGACGGGCTCATCGAGGGAGTCGAAGAGTGGATAGACAAACTCAGAAGCCGGGGAATAAAAACGGCGGTGGCATCTTCCAGCGCCGACAGATCCGTGGATTACGCCGCCGACAGGTTTGGGCTGCGTTCGCGCATGGACGTGATCCTGTCCGCAAAAGATATAGAGATCGCAAAGCCCCATCCGGGCATTTTTCTGAAAGCCGCGCGGCTGATGAACGTGGACCCCTGCGATTGCCTCGTTATAGAGGACTCCCAGCATGGCATCGACGCAGCCAATGCAGCGGGAATGTACTGCGCCTCATTCTCGGGAGCGCCCAGACTGTTCGACGAAGTGCGCGGAGCCGATATAGAAATACGGCGTTACGATGAGGAAACGTTCAGGCGCATTTTCGGATGACCGCCGGCCGTGATGATAACGGCTTCCAGATACGGCTTTTTTAATCAAAATTTAATCTTTACTTAACCGTATTGAGTTTTACAACCTGCTTGATACAGTGTATAATTAAGGCTGAGCAGTATTTTGTCAGCCTTATTTTCTTTTTCATGCATATAATACTGTTAAACACATATGTATCTTTTGTCTGTATCTTTTGCCTATATCATATGTATGGTCTGCATTGGTACCGTCACAAACCCAACGTAAGACTAGCATCAGGACTTGCATCCATTGATCGGACCAAATTCGGTCGGCATTTGATCGGGCACAAAAGAAAGCATCATTCGACGAGAGGTAAGCCATGGACAATCCTTCAAAATTCGTAAAAACGAAAACCATATACTCGCCCTACCCTTATTATATCGTAGCGGGACTGTGGCTTGTCGGAGCTTTCATATTCAAATATCACAAGTTGCCGGTACTCCTTATGACCGGTGCGGTATCAATACTCGTTTTTTATCTGTCAAAGCGGATATTCCCTCCCAAAACGATAACAGTGGTCGAGCGCAACTACGAACCGGCGAAGTCCGGAAACAGGGACGCCGATCTGATGTTGCAGGAAGGGTATAAAGCATTAAAAAGGCTGCGGGAGCTCAACGACCTTATCCCACATGAAAGGCTGTCCGCGCTGATGGATAAACTGGAAATCGCAGGCCTGTCGATCTTTGAGCATATATCCGCCCATCCCGAGAAAGCCCCCCAAATCAGAAGGCTCATCAACTATTATCTGCCGTCCACGATCAAGATGATGGAGATGTGGAACGAAATGAGCGCACAGGACGTCAAAGTGGACAATATCAGGAGTTCCATGGAGCGGATCGAAAACGTCATGGAAACGATGGTGAAGGTGTTTGAAAAGCAGCTGGACACGCTGTACTTCCACACCGCCCTTGACATATCAGCCGAAATCGATGTGCTGGAAAGCATGTTTGCCCAGGAAGGGATCAAATAATAGGAACAGGAGCGAACAGTCATGAACGAAAATAGAATCGAACTTTCACTCGAACCGAATTTCGACATCCAGGCCCCTGTTATCGATCTTACGGAGATCTCCGAATCAGCCAGGCAAAAACCGGAAGCGGCTATAGCGAACATCAACGAAAATCAGCTTTCGCCTGAAGAGCGGAAGATGGTGGAGGAGTTTGCGTCGAAAATCGACCTCAACGACTCCAATATGATCCTGATGTACGGCTCCGGAGCGCAGAAGAAGGTCGCCGATTTTTCCGAAACCGCCCTTGCCAATGTCCGCACCAAGGACATGGGCGAAATCGGAGACATGATAACGGACCTTGTGGGACAACTGAAAAGTTTTTCGGTCGAAGAAGAGCAAAAGGGATTCCTTGGCCTGTTCAAGCGGGCAGGCAACCGGATCTCGGCAATGAAAGCAAAATACGAAAAGGCCGAAGTCAACGTCAACAAGATCTGCGAGATGCTGGAAAACCATCAGATACAGCTTCTAAAGGACGCCGCCATGCTGGATAAACTTTATATCCTAAATCTCACTTATTTCAAGGAGATTTCGATGTACATCCTGGCCGGAAAGAAGAAGCTGGAAGAGGCAAGGAACGAACTTGCGGCTCTGGTCGAGAAGGCAAGACAGACGGGTCTGCCCGAGGACGTCCAGGCGGCAAGGGACTTTGACGAGCGCTGCAACCGCTTTGAGAAGAAACTGCACGACCTGGAGCTGACTCGCATGGTCTCGATACAGATGGCACCCCAGATCAGGCTCGTGCAGAACAATGACGCCATGATGGTCGAGAAGATACAGTCGACCCTGATCAACACGATACCTCTCTGGAAAAGTCAAATGGTTCTCGCACTCGGGATCGCGCATTCCCGCCAGGCCATCGAAGCCCAGCGTGAGGTAACCAACATGACAAACGAACTGCTGCGCAGAAACGCCGAGATCCTTAAGACCGGAACGCTGGAAGCCGCAAAGGAATCTGAGCGCGGGATCGTGGATATCGAAACGCTCAAGCAGACCAACGAGACCCTGATTTCAACTCTGGATGAGGTCATGCGCATCCAGGAAGAAGGCCGCCAAAAGCGCCGGGCGGCGGAAGCCGAGCTCGGAAGGATCGAAGAAGAGCTGAAGAACAAACTCATGCAGATCCGCGATGCCAGGCAAATAAGTCCTCAGTAACCGTTCCCCGTGCATGAAGACCGGTTCAGCATGACGAGATGGAAACTCAGCAGAAGATGAACCGTTTCCCCGTGCATGAAGGCCGGTTCCCCTGCCTGCGCTTACTTGTAACCGGTATATAACAAAAGCTATCACTCTACAGGAGTATGCTGGAAATGAAAAATCCGAAAGTGGCATGTGTCATAATGGTCGCTGCCATCATCCTCTCCGTCATCATCGGCGGACACCGTTCTCTCTCCGCAGAGGCCGCGAAAGTCGAAGACATCTTCTATAACGGAGTTGCCGGGGACGGCTTCGGTGTAAACAGGGAGCTCAGCTATCGGGTCGGGCTCGCAAACAATATGGTAACTGTCGCAAAGCGGTATCTGCCGGCCGACGATCCGGATATCAAAGCGGTGCTTGACGCATGTTCAGCGATCGAAAAGGCAAAAAAGACGACGGATAAGGTGGCGGCAAACCGCAAACTCCAGTCCGCCTGTTCCGATCTGTATGAAAGGCTCGGAAAAGTCGACCTGAATGAAAAGGACTCAAGATACCGCGAAAACCTGATGACCGATCTCAACTCCAGCAACGATATAATAAGCAGGGACGGATATAATCAAAAAGCCGAACAGTTCAATACTGAACTGAAACGCTTTCCCGCTAATATCATAGGCCGTATCACAGGTATAAAGGCTTTTGCACTGGGCCGGTAAGACCGTGACACGGCGATCATCCCGAAAAAAGGAGGAGCCCTGTTGGGGCACAGGGCCGTTATACAGATGAAAAAAATCGCATGTTTGCTTCTGACGGCATGTCTTATCATAATCGGAGCCGCAGCCGCCAATATCCCCGAGCCGACCGAGGCGTTTTATGTTGCCGACTTTGCCGGTGTGTTGTCACGTGAAACCTCCGACCATATCGTCGCAAAGAATATAGACCTGTATGAACGCACAGGTGCTCAGATCGTCGTCGCCACGGTCGATTTCCTTGGCGGAGAAGACATCGGGGACTACGCCTATCAGATGTTCAACTATTGGGAGATCGGCTCCGCGGAGAAAAACAACGGAGTGTTGCTTCTCCTGGCGATCGGGGAGGATAACTATTGGGCTTTACAGGGCAAGGGCCTTGAAAGAGAACTCCCCAGTTCGGAGCTTGGCGATCTCCTTTACGAGTATCTGGAAGATGACTTTGCTGCAGGCAACTATGATGCGGGCGTCAGAAAGGTCTTTGACGCTATTTACAGTAAAGTAGACAACATATACAGGTATTCCGACCAGGGCGGCAAATCTCCCGGTTATACGATTCCCCAGCCGGTAAACGAAGATAAGGGCTCGTATGTTAGAGCCCCGCTCTTCGGACTGTTCTTTGGGGGAGCAAGTCTTATTTCAGCCATTATTATCATTTTCTTCATCGTGATATTTATTCTGGCTATCACTTCGCCGTTCCGCAGGATACGCCGCGGCGTATACCCCAGGCCGTACCGTACCTGGTGGCGGCCATGGGGATTCTGGGGCTTTGGCAGGACGTGGCACCATCACCACAGGCATGGTCCTCCCCCGCCTCCACCACCTCCCCCGCCGAGAGTCCCCCCTCATTCCCATACGACCGGCAGCGATATCTTCCGGGGAGGAGGCGGTTTTACCCGCGGAGGAGGAGCAGGTCGCGGATCGTCCTCCGTCAGCCGTAGCAGCGGCGTCTCGCGCGGCAGCTTCGGAGGCAGCTCGTTCAAAGGCGGAGGTTCGTTCAGAGGCGGTGGCGGCAGTACCCGCGGCGGTGGAGCCGGAAGAAAGTAATGACCTGAAGGGGATCGCATACGCGGTCCCCTTTTAGTGTGCTTTTTTGCTTGCCTTTTTCTATTAAGAATCTGCATCGTTTTTATTAGCAGCACCTGATTAGAAGTACCAGATCAGGATCACCTGATCCTCTGATATGATTGCATCCTGCATTCGCAGCCTATACCGGTCCTTTCCCCCCCCCAACAGTTCCCGGTCTATTGTAAAAAAGCTTCATATGTGTTATTATTTGATAAGCAAATGTTGAAATGAGGGAATTATGAAGGTTTTAGTAGTAGGAAGCGGCGGCAGGGAACACGCCATAGTATATAAGCTGCGGCAAAGCCCCGCTGTATCCGAAATACTATGCGCTCCCGGAAACGGCGGGATCTCGGACATCGCACGGTGCTTTGACGTCAAAGCCACCGATATCGAAGGCCAGTGCAGGCTCGCACTTGAACAGAAAGTCGACTTTGTGGTTGTCGCTCCCGACGACCCGTTGGCACTCGGCCTCGTGGACAGGCTGACCGCCCTGGGGATCCCGGCTTTCGGTCCGACAGCCGCAGCCGCCAGAATTGAATCCAGCAAGTCATTTGCGAAAAACCTAATGCGCAAACACGGCATACCGACCGCCGATTATGCTGTATTCAGCGATATTGACGCCGCACTGCAGTACGTACGTGCCAAGGGTGCCCCGATAGTAGTAAAATGCGACGGACTTGCCCTCGGAAAGGGGGTCGTGGTATGCCATACGACCGAAGAAGCCGAAGAGGCAGTCAAAATGATGATGTCGGACGGCGTATTTGGCAAATCCGGGAGCACGGTCGTGATCGAGGAATACATGACCGGACCGGAAGTGACCGTACTGTGTTTTACCGACGGCAAGACTCTGGTCCCAATGCCATCCTCCCAGGACCATAAGCGCGCATATGACGGCGATGAGGGTCCGAACACCGGAGGGATGGGTTCCATTTCTCCCTCGCCTTTCTACACCCCCGATATCGAAAAACGCTGCCTTGAGGAAATATTCATACCCACGATCAGGGCAATGGAACGTGAAGGATGTCCTTTCAAGGGCGTGCTGTATTTTGGGCTGATGCTGACGCCCGACGGTCCGAAAGTGGTAGAATACAATGCGCGCTTCGGAGATCCCGAGGCCCAGGCCGTCCTTGTAAGACTGGAAAGCGACCTTTTCGAGATCATGACGGCAGTGGTGGAAGGCACGCTCGATAATATCAATGTAAAATGGAACCAAAACGCCTCATGCTGCGTCGTGCTTGCCAGCGGAGGTTACCCTGCGGGATATAAAACAGGATACAGGATTTCAGGGCTGGACAAATCCTCCAGCATCATATTCCATGCCGGAACGAAGAAAACGGAAGACGGAGACTATGTTACAGCCGGCGGCAGGGTCCTGGGCGTGACCGCGCTGGGAAAAGATCTCAGCGATGCAGTCAATGCCGCTTACGAGGCCGTACGGCCGGTCGGCTTCGAAAACATGCACTACCGCCGTGATATAGGAAAAATCAAAAGAACAGGTGGAAATCAGTAATGGCTCCTCTGGACATACACATTCCCACACCTACGATCGTTGCGATGATAGCCGTCATTGCCGTTCTTTTGGGCTTTACCGCAGTCGTTTCGATCCTGTTGATGCGCAAATACGAGATGAACCTCTCTTCGATCATCCTGGGGTTCCTGATGTATGTTGTCTTTGACACGATCCTGCTGAATTTGTTCGACTCCTTTCTGCTCAGCGAGACTTCTCTCGCTTTGAAGGACCTGATTTACTCGACAGCCTGGAGCTACACCTTATACTTTGCTTTCATAAATGCCCTTTTCTACACTGCGGGCTTTAACGTAGTCCTCAGGGTCGCAATGAATTCGGATACTGGAGTGGGATCGGGCATCGCTGTTGGTATCGGGACAGGCATATCGTATGTGGTCCTGGGAGTCGTGATCCCCCTTATTAACAATGTGACAGCAGCTTTGGAGATAAACAAGATCGGTGCATCCGAATTTTTGGCGAAGGCCGAGGAGTCAAACAGGCAGACTGTGATCGACGCCATTGAAGCTCTAAGGAACTCGTCTGCCTCCGATTTTCTGCTGTCCGGTTATGAAAAGCTTATGATGTTTGTCATTTTGCTCTCGGCGGCGACGATATTGTACCTGGCGGTCACACGCCGTTCACCTTTCCGGAATCTATATGTCGTACTGGGCATGATGATTTTGATCTTCGCGCCGCCTGCCCTGTTTACATTCGGGACCATAACAAACCCGCTGCTGCTGCAGGCCCTTATGACAGTCGGTGCCGCATGCTTCGTCATAGTTGCAGTACGTCATGTGCTGAAATACGGCTCAAATCCACTGCGGCATTGATAGATATTGGAAGGCAGGTATCTGTTTGCTTAACAACCCTCTAGAAGGCATAAAAATAGCTCTGGCTCCCATGGCCGGAGTCACGGATATCGCATTCAGGACGATTTGCCGCGAAAAGGGCGCCGAGCTGACTTATACCGAAATGGTCAGCTCCAAAGGCCTGGTACACAATGATGAAAAATCACGTTCCCTTCTCAGGCTGGGGAAGGACGAGCACCCGTGCTGCGCCCAGATTTTCGGCTCCGAACCCGCTACGATGGCTACAGCTGCGGCAATGGCAGCAGAGATATCGGGTGCGGATATGATCGACATAAATATGGGCTGTCCTACGCCAAAGATCGTTTCAAACGGGGACGGATCAGCTCTCATGCGGGATCCCGATCTGGTCGCGGCAATAATATCGGCAGTAGTCGAAGCAAGCCCGGTCCCTGTCACCGTAAAGATCAGAAAGGGATGGGACAATAGTTCCGTCAATTGCGTCGAGATAGCCAAAATTGCCGAAGAGAACGGCGCTCATGCGATCTGCGTCCATGGGCGTACTCGTACACAGCTATACTCGGGTAAGGCGGACTGGGACGCCATAAGGGATGTCAAAAATGCGGTTTCCATCCCGGTGATAGCGAACGGAGACGTCTTTTCCGAAGAAGACGCCGTAAGGATCCTGGAACATACGGGTGCCGACATGGTCATGATCGGAAGAGGGGCATTGGGAAACCCGTGGATCTTTGCAAGGACGGCCGCGATTTTGTACGGCAGGAGACTTCCCGATCCCCCAACATTGGATGAGATCTGTGACACCGCACTATACCAGTTCGAAATTCTGATGGAGAACAAAGGAGAACGCGTGGCCTGCCTTGAGATGCGGAAGCATTTCGCCTGGTACCTGAAAGGGATCCCCTATGCTGGTCGATATAAAGAGAAGATCACAAAGGTTTCAACAAAAGAGCAATTACTTGCCGTGACAAGCGAGATCCGCCGTGATTTGAGGTAGAGAGGAAGCAGTTAGTCCAAAGCGCGAAAGGAGCACCGCATATGTACGATGAAAACGAGCTGGTGCGGCTGGCAGCGAAGGGCGACGACCGGGCCTTTGAAAAGCTGGTTGCGCTCTATGAAAAGCGTGTTTATACAACGGCACTGCGAATGACCGGCAATCAGGACGATGCTTACGACATTTCGCAGGAGACTTTTATCCGCGTGTACCGGTCCCTTAAGGGGTTCAAGGGCGACGCGAAGTTTTCGACCTGGATATACCGGATCGTTACAAACCTGTGCATAGATTACAACAGGAAAGCAAAACGTATAAAGCAGATCCCTCTTGAGAATAACGACGAGGAAGAACCTTTTATCATCACGATATCGGACGACCGCTTTGACCCCGAACGCAATCTTGAGCGCTCCGAAATCGTACGCGCGATAAACCGCGCACTGGATACACTCTCTGAAGAACACAGGGAGATCTTCATACTCCGTGAACTTGACGGGCTGAGCTACGCCGAGATCGCCGAAATCAAGATGATCGAGGAAGGAACGGTCAAATCCCGCTTGTTCAGGGCGCGTGAAAAATTGCGCGCGGCCCTCCTGTCGGGTGGGAACATCGCGGGCATCCGTTCGTCTAATATGACGAAGGGCGGTGATCAGGCGTGAAAAAACACGAATATTATTTTGAGCTTGTAAGCCTGAAAATTGACAACATGCTCACTGCCGATCAGGAAACTGAACTGGAAGAGCATTTGGCAAGTTGTTCCGAATGCAGGGACAGGCTTGTTATGTATAATTCAATACGGGACCTGGCGGACGATCTTCTGGTCGAGCCCCCGGTCAGCCTAGTCAGCAGCGTGATGAACAAGCTGGAGTTGGAAAAGAAAGGGCGCTTGCCCAGGCAGCGGATCGTGTCTAGGATCCTTACATTCGCGGGTGCTGCCGCGGCGATAGTTCTATTGCTCTACACCGGTACATTCATGGGATTCCCGGGTGGCGGGACCTCAAAGAATGACATGTTGACCATGCAGCTTTCGGAAGCACCGGCGGCCGAAAGGCTCATGCCCGAAAGTGAAGAGGAAAAGATGAGCAGTCTGTCCGATTCGGCTGATAATGACATAAAGTTTGCCTTGTCCTCGGACGGGTCACCGGCTTCCGCAACTGCCTCCGATGAGAGCCTGTACGATTCGAACGGCACCGCAAAGTCCGGCGGCATAGGCCGCAGCGAAGGGATGCCGGCGACAGGCAGCAATCTCTTCGACCCGGGAACGATCAAGGTCGGCGATGAAGTGGCAGGTTTCAAAGTCACCGATATCGAAACAGAATATTTCGAAGACGCGCGGGATGTGCTGGTGGTCTTTGACGGTGAAGCAACACTTTCGGGTACGCTCTATTACGACAACAATGAGCAGGGCTTTTGGGGCAAGTTCATCTATTTCTATATAGACGACGACTGTGCCGGATTCCTTCCGTATGCCGTCGGCGACGACCGGCAGATCTGGTTCGGGATAGAAAACCATGATGAGGCCGTCGGGATGCTCGATGTGCAGCCCGAAGACGAAGGCAAAACCATAGCCTACTCTGCCGTTATCGTTATTGACAACTATACCGTTGTGCTCGGATCGAGTGAGGGATGCAACTTTGCTACCTTAAAGAGCATCCTGACACTCAATCGCCTGCCTGATTGATTATTTGCCAGGGCCTGATAAACATACGACCGGTCAAACGCGTATAACATAAATTCAAAAAGCCGCTTCTCCAGGGACTAAAGTCCGCTGGAAAGGCGGCTTTACTCATTCCAAATCATCAAAGGGATGTAAGGATCCAAGCGATAGCAGTCAGTGCTGCTCCGACTACAGCAAAAACAGGCGCCGGCAGAGCGGACAAACCGCGGCGTTTTTTAGTTCCGCCTTTCATATAGGTCTCGGCGATACGGCACGCTTCCCGTAAAATGTCGTCAGCCGAACAGCCTGTCTGGGATGCGTCACCGCGCACTATAAAGATTGCCTCCTCAAACAACCCCTTATCCACAGGCCGTATTACAACTACCCTTTTGTTGATGCCCTTTACCAAATCGGCGCCTCCTTTCCGGTCAAGCTATCCTTGGTTATATTTCCCTTAGAAGGCACCTTTTATTCGCAAAAAATAAAAATTGAGAATTTAATTAAATAATGGCATCATGCCCGAAGTTTTCCAGCCTGTGAAATCAGTATATAAGCTATAATAGGCTATAATGAAATGACAGATGAAATGGCATCAGGAAGCTTCTTTCTTTACTATTTCTATTACGGCTATCGTAGCGTCGTCCATATCATTGCTAAGTGCGGCAGATTCGGCCGATATTTTGACCGCAAGGTTTTTGGGCGATGAACCGTCGTATGCTTTCAGCTCTTTTCTTAACCAGTCGTCGTTTTCGGGCAGATATGCGCCGTCCGACATGACGACAAGGACCTCTCCGCCGTTCAAAGTCTGCGTCGCAACATCTGATATCGTGGGAAGGAGCACCGAGCCCGGCGGAAATACCTTTCCCGAAACCATGCGGATCTTCTCTCCCTCCTTGATATAGGTAGGCGCGGCTCCGCATTTGAAGATCCGCAGCAACCCTGTAAAAAGGTTGATCTCCAGCAGGTCGATCGTCGCAAATCCCCCTTCGTCTATATTCCGCAGCATCAGCGCGGAATTTATAGTGCGAAGAGCGCTCTCGGTTTCGATCCCCGCACGTATGAAACGCTCCAGAAGCCTCACGACCGAAGCGCTCTCGATCGCCGCTTCTCTTCCGCTCCCCATGCCGTCGGACAGGATGACATAGACCATGCCCTCCTCGGTCTTGAAGTATGTACCGGTATCCCCGCTGATGCTGCTGTTTTTCCTCTTGCGGGACGCGACCCCGATTTTCACGCCGAAGGTCTCAAACTCACTGATCCGTATCCTGTCCCCCGATATATCGCTTATAAATTCGGGCTTGCCAGTCCGTATTCCGAGTATCCTTCCCACTTCTTCCGAGAAGCGTTCAAGCCTCTCGTTTACGGATGACAGATCTGCTGCTTCGATTTCGACGTGCAGACGCCCGGCTCCGTTCCTCCACACTGTAACCGACGGGTCTTCCACATCGTGCAGCAGGCGCTCGATCTTTACACCGGCTTCCATATCCTCCACAATACCGTTTGCCACATCCTCTGCCACACCTTTCAGTATGGTAGCCACTTCGGAGTACTGGCCCAGCACTATCCCTCTGTTTATGTTTATACGGTTCCTGAACCTGCGCAGCGACAGGTATGACCTCATCTCATGATTTATTGCCTCAACCAGCTGCTCAGGGCGAAGGCACCTCGTTACGAAATGCGATGGCAGGTCCATCGAGGTTATCCTCCCCTTCTTCGTAAGAACCGGCGTGAGGTCGTTCATGACGTTGAAGGTGTAAATGCAGTCACGTTCCCAGCAGAGTCCTTTCAGCGCACAAGTACGGCAGACCTTCTCCGCTGCCCTGTCGAATACCTTCGCAATATCCTGGCCGTTCTTCTTTGTCGAATGGTCAATACTGCTTTTGATCGCCTCATGCAGTTCGTTGAATGCAGTGGAAGCCCCGCTAATGCGCTGTCTCAGGATCGAGTTCATCATGCCCGAGCGCATCCGCCCGCGAATGCGAGGGTCAAACAGATACTTGAGATCGGGAAGCCGCCGCTCGGGTATGAGTATGAATATGACCGAAGCCATAAAGGTTTCATACATGGAAGTTATGTTGACTCCACCGGGATAGACAATGGCAATAACGGCATGCGTCAATATGAACGCGACAGTCATCGCAAGCTTTCCAGCCTTTGAAAACACGCCTGCGATCAGAGCGGAAAAACCATAAGCCATACTGTGGAATCCTGATCCGCCTGCCAAGTCAAATGCGATCCCCATCGAAACACCGGTCGCGCTTCCCATGCCGAACCCGCCGTTGAACGCGGCAAACAGCATCACAATGATCGCTATCACTTTACCGGCGGAAATCTGCGCCAGCAGCCTGACGTTCGACAATGCGATCAGCGAAGTAGTTATAAGTATAAAAAACGAAACGACTTTAACTGTCGATGTCTCAAGTTCTTTTGACTTGGACATCCCCGGCCGGGAATCAGAAGTTGTCAGAGCTTCCCTGTACAGATATGCCGAAGCAAAAACCAGGATGATTTCCGATATGTACATCACGACATCCTGTAAAGCAAATCCCCGCTCTGCTACAAATACAAATCCGACAAACGCTGCCGAGCATGCGGCTATTATTGAGGGGAAAAACCTGCCGCCCGAAAAAGGCAGGCTCTTCAATATGTGCATACCTGCGCATGTCAGGACGGTTCCTGCCACATACTTGAGACCGTCTGCCAACTTCCAAAGCGAAGCATACCCTATTATTGCGCCAAGTGCGCCAAGCAAACCTGCAATCGAGCTTCCGCAGGCGGCTACGAAGCCAATACCGAAGGGCGAGTATTCATTGAAAATCACCGCCTGGGACAGCAGATAACCCATGATCGCATACAACAGACCCACTGCCGTCGAGCGAACCTTAGGCTTTGATGAAACAGCAGTCAACAGGTTTGAAAAAAACTTCTCCGCCTTCTCCGCTATAGCAGCATATTTACCGCTCATGTCATTCCCCCCGGATCAGCTTGTTTGTGTCAGTACCAGAATTATACAGCTTGTCCGGGATGAAAAACGTCGGAAAAAAAGCGGACGCCTCAAATATATTTGACGTATTTTTATCGCGGGTGTTATAATGGTGAAAAATCCGTTATTATCTTCATAATCTTCAACCGGAGGGCCAGACATGCCGACTGAACTGGAGATGAAACTGCAAATTCCGGACGACTCCACTGCCGAAAGGATCTTAGCCGACAAAATGGTCACCGACCACCTGTCAAGCGAAATCAAATCGACACAGATGAAGTCGTTTTACTTCGACACCCCTGCCAACACGCTGTCCAAGCTTCGCTGGTCGCTTCGCCTTCGCCATGAAGGTGAATATAGCGTCCTGTCATTGAAAACATCACCGGCCGGTGTTTCGGGTGATCTTTTTTCCCGCAATGAGTGGCAGTGCTTCAGCGACTCGGTAGAGTCGGGTATCGTAAACCTTGTCGAGCAAGGCGCACCCGGGGAGATCCTCGACATAGTCTCACAGTCAAAACTGGTTGAACGCTGCCGCATAGAGTTCGTGCGGCGTTCCGCCACGCTTAAACTCCCAGACGGGGTTTTGGTCGAGCTCGCCATAGACAAAGGCACCATTTTTGCCGGCGAAAAAAGAGCTCCCCTGTATGAACTTGAACTTGAACTCCTGTTCGGTGATCCGGATGCCCTGCTGCCCCTTACCGAGCAGTTTAAGCAAAAATACAGGCTGGAAAAGGATATCCTGAGCAAGTACGAAAAGGCGCTGCGCCTGATCCGCAGCCGCTGATCACCTGCGCTCGCCCGCTTCCCGCAGCTCGATGTGGAGCTCCTTGCCGAGACATCTTGCCACCCTGTCCAGGAAATCCACGGACGGGTTATAATTGCGGCTCTCGAACCTGCTGATATTGCTTTGCTGCGTTCCCAGCCTGCGTGCGAGCTCAAGCTGGGTGATTCCCTGCAGCTTTCTTTCCCTGATGATCCCTGCGATTATTTCGTTTTTTGGATTTCTCATATTTTCCCTCTCTTGTGTTGACTGTAATCGTGATATCAGAAGCCATTCTCCGCCCTCCCAAGGGCAGGCAGAATGGGCTTTTTTGTCTCTTCTTTATAGACGTTTATGACGTAAATGGCATATTGTTGCGTCATTATGATACGTCAAGGTAGTATTAGGTCGGTATATACGATAGTGATGTCGGTTTCAATTATGTACCGATCATTTATGTGTCGAAAACCCTTCCTTAATTTCTGGTCGTTGTTTTGAGTTATGCCTTCGGGATATGTTTTTTCTCCCTGAAGGCATTTTTTCAGTGCCAGCAGTTCCTCCAGCAAAATGCCGCAATTATCATATCTTCTGTCAGCATCCAAATTCGTACATTTTTTGATCATGAGCGAAAAATCTTCCGGTATACCCTTCACACAGCGGTGTATCGGGAGCCTCATATAGGGCGGCTTGGACGGATCGCGGCCGGTCGCCAAATGATAGATCGTGGCGCCGAGGCCGTAAATGTCGGTCCGGGGATCGCTCTGTCCGTATCCTCCATATTGCTCGGGAGCCGCATATCCCCTGGTCCCAAGCAGCACCGTATCCCCGTTTTCCCCGTCCCTGTATTCCCGGGCAGCCCCAAAATCGATCAGCTTAAGGGAGCCGTCAGGCTGGATCATGACATTGGACGGTTTCAGATCCCTGTAGATGATCGGCGGATCTTGTGAATGCAGATATGAAAGTATCACGCATAACTGGATCATCCAGTCAAGCAGGACCGGATATGGCTGGGTTCCGTATCTGGCCAGCATATCCTGAAGCGAATGACCACGGACATACTCCATGATGATTATAGAGCCGTTCTCCAGGAGCATCACTTTTTCGACCCTCGGGAGTCCCGGGTGGCTGAGTCTCCGCAGATACACCGTGCCCGCCTCGCCGGCCGTTCTATAAGTCTCCTTTACGGCTTTCATCTCAGCGGTCGTCATATCCTCCGCCAAAAATACACTGCTCATCCCGCCCCTGCCGATTTGCTTCAGGATCTTATAGCGGTCCCATAAGACGTCACCCGGTTTAAGCATCACTGTCACCTGAACCGGTAATTTTGAAAACCATTGCAGATCCCATGTTATAGCCGATGCTTCCGATATTTCTTTCAGCGGTTATATGCGCGGGACCGAGTGCGATGTCCTCATGTCCTTCGATTTGAAGTCCTCCCTTTCTTACCAATCTCTCCAGGCGCATCTTCATCGGCAGAAGACCGGTCAGCAGACTTGGGCGGAAGTGCTGTGCCAACGCTTCGAGGCAACTGTTTGATGCGATTTCCCGGGTACATATCAGGAACACTTCCCGACCTGTTGCTTGTGATATCCTTGCCTGTGTGTTCCGAACATCATTCCCTGAATTGCATCCATTAGGTTTATGCGGATCCGTAATCAAATTCAGGCAGGTCGATATCCATTGAGGTGCTCTTTCATGCGAATGATCCGCCTTATGAATACTACCCGAAGCTATCCAATGATCCGGTCCAAATATAAGTTTGGACCCATTTCCGGCTATGCAATATACACCAACGCCGATCGTATCCATCAAACAGAAGTATCCCGGTGAAGTGTTGATAAGCGCACAGGCGATCAGCACGTCAGCTTCTTCTCTCCTGTCCGATGAAAATTTGCGAACTCTGGTCCTTAGCTTATTGTGCATTTCGCTCCAATAATAGTGGATTTGATCGCTGCAGGAAAAAGCGGCATCACCGCTCCTCAGACGTTCATAAAACCAGTCCGAAAACATTTTTATCGCGAAGGCGCTCACCGCGTCTGCCGTTTCACGCAGCCCAATGCCTCTGGCGATAATTCCGAAGGCCACTCTCTCTTCTCCGGAAGCCGCAACCTTTATAGTCAAAGAATCACTGCCATATTTGCTTGCCGCACTCCTGTATGTACTACCGTATGCAAGCATATGAGTACTCCCTATCTTATGCCTGTATCATTTGCCGATCGGCAATGGAACGTGAGCCTTTCGTTTCCAAGCATGATTTCCGCACCGTCCTCGAGCGGTACCTCCTCGCCGCTTGGTATCATCTCACCGTTCATGTACGTGTGGTTTGTCGAGTTGTTGTCGATTATGAAATAACTGTTCCCTTTTCTGACGATATCAGCGTGGCTCCTGCTGACAGTAGCATTGTCCTCAATGCAAAAATCCACATATTTCTTTTCCTTGCCTATTTTAAATATGTCACAGTCGATCTCTATCGTCTCATTTGTACTATTTCGCGTGAGATACGCAATATCACTTGCGCTCTCATCAAACTGAACCTGTGACAGCAGCATCGTCTCTTCCGGCGGTCGCTCACTTTCCAAGTACGTGGTTTCTCCAAAGCCATGTTGTGGCTCGTCCGTCCGATATCTCAGGAAAACGGAGCGTAGATCCTCTGACTGCCGTACTTCAACAATTTCGTCCCGTTTCCCTTTCATACGCCCGAATAACCCGAACAGGCCGCGAAATGGTTTGCTTCCATGCTCTACAAGCCCGGTCGTCGTTGCTGCGTCATTTGATCCGCTTTCCCTGCCAAAATCGGCATTCCATTTGGGATCAGCGCTGTTTCCCAAAAGCTCGCTTGAAAACCCTGTATCAATTGAGGACCCATTCCGTAGTTTTGCGGATCGATACTCCTGATACGGCCATGATGTGTCTGCAAAGGACACTTTCGCTTCATCAGTTGATTTTTTATCCTTTCTCACCCTGTTTTGCTTTCCGGATCTTTCACCCCCTCCGGCCCAGTCATTTTGAAACAAGCCGGAATCCGAATCAGACTCAGATCCTGAGAGCCGTTCCAAAATCATATCGTCTTTTTTATCCTTACGAATTTTATCTATTTGCTCTATAAAACGTTCCAGAGAGAAACCCGGATCACAAGCATAAGCTGGGCCCTTTGCCCGGCCGCGCGATCCCTTATCAGGCCGCAAGTCATTTCGCCCTTTTTCGTTCAATAAGTTGAGCAGTCTGGCAGGATACTCCAGATCCTCGTCTTCGCTGAACGTCATCGATGACAACAGGTCCCTCAAAAATGCCCTTACATCGATGACCGGACTTTCTCTGAAAACGGGAAGGCATATCATCGACAGCTCACAGGTGGTGACATCGACAAAAATGTAGTCGGTTTCGAAAATAAGTGATGAAATCTCCAGCAAATATTCGTTACACCGCAGGACTGTTTCGGCGATCCCTTTAAGTACTTCCAGGCAGCGCCCTTTTTTCATCTTTCCTGCGATATACTGGGAAAGGCTTACCTTTGAAGTCACGTTGTAAATGAATTGCCGCTCACTGTTCACCTGAACGAATTGGACAGGAAAAATCCCCGGGATCCTGTTGTTGGAAAGCATCCCCAATGTGAACCCGTCCAGTTGTTCTTCCTGCTGCAGGCTATAAGTCAAAAATGTTCCCGCACTCCTGTTTTCAAGCCTAAAACTTTCCATTTAAGATCTCCCGATACTTGAGTTTTATATATCTCCATTTACCGTCGACTTTTACCGGTGCCATTCCGTTGTCGGAAAAGCTCCCGGCATCCTCAAATTTGAAGTCTATGACCGTCTTTCCGCTGCTGTCTATATATCCCCATGCCCCTCCATGCCTGACAGCCGCAAATCCTAATGAAAAGGTCTCCGCGTCCTCAAACTTCGGTTCAATGCGCATTTTCCCGGATCTGTCGGCAAATCCCCACATCCCGTTTTGCTTTACCGCAACCAGACCCTCACCTGACGGGGCCTTGCAGTCTTCATAAGGAGTAGGGAAGATTCGCCTTCTGTCCAGATCGAACATGTAATAATGCCCATCCTTCTTTATAAGGCAGACGCTCCCGCTTCCGATCGTATTGCTCTCATCGAGCCTGATGTGCTCATATCTGTCTTTGATCAAAGGCTCCCCACTTGTATCAATCAGATACCATCCATGATCGTCGCATACCGCAGCGATCCCGTTGCGAAATGTCGACGCAAACTCGAATTCCATGGGGAGAAGCTTGCCGAAAGTGTCAATGTAACCGTAACGCTCACCCCGTTTGACTGCAGCCCTTCCGCTCGAAAAAGAGTAAAGTTCGGTGTAGTTTTCCTCGGTCACCATGTACTTTTTCCCGTTTTTGTCAATGAAATATGACGCTCCATCAACAGTTACGGCCGCCGCGTTGCCGAAAAAGATATCGGCACGGTCGAAGCCGAACGGTTCGATAGATTTCAACTCGCTGTTTATCAAGTAAGTCCTGCCGCCCCTGTCCACTTTTGCAAAGCCGTTAACGAATGCTCCCGCATTGTCATATTCCTCACCAAGCAATTCATAGCGGTATGCGCTTTGGCGGTACAACTTCTCGAGCTTGTCCGAACCCAGCCCGTTTGCCTGCGCACTTCTTACTACGTCGCAACACTTGGTGAAATCCGAATCCTCGAAGTAATGTTCAGCCAACAGTTCATACGCTTTGACCGATTCCGGGTATGTCCGTATGAGTTCCTTCAATTCGTTTCGATACATGGCAGGGTTCCCGTATGCTTTCCATGCATCTGCAAGTCTTAACCTCAATTCAGGCGAATCATCAAGGGAAATCGCCTTTCCGTAAAGGCTTATTGCCGAACCATAGGCTCCCTCGGCAAATTGCTTTTCTGCGAGTTCCGCATACCTGGCGGCCTCATCACTGCCGGTCGGAGCGCTCATATGGGCAATTGCCGCGGTCCATGCTGCAAGAATGACAACGGCAGCGATCCCAATTGCTATGATACGTCTCATCCAGCTCATCCCAAAATTATCAGAAGTATCATACCTGCTAATATGTAAGGTCCCATTGCCAGTCTTGTTTTCGAAGTGGCCCTCTTTGCCGCAATCAGTAAAGCGCCGGCAACAGCCGAGCATATCAGGGTGTACAGGACGAGGGAAAACGTCATCCGAAAGCCCAGTGCTAGCCCCAGAGCGGCAAAGAGTTTGACATCGCCCATGCCGACGCCGCCCTTTGACATAAGGCTGCCCAAGCCAAATACACTTCCTCCAAAAAGCAGACCGATTATCATATCCGCCGCTTTATCCGCCAGCTCGTCCATTCCTGCCGCGACCTCATATATACCGAATACCAGGGCGATTGCAGCGCATATCAAAACATACCTGTTGGGAATGATATGGTGCTTATAGTCAATAAAAGCTACCGGGATCAAAATACCGTACAGACTGAGGATCTTTAATGAGTCGACAGGATCGGCCTTTCTTACAAACATGAGCGTCAAAAGTACTGCCGTTGTCGATAAAATCACTGCAGCCCATAACACGGGCCTTTTTACGTCATCTTTACCATTACGTATTTGCATTGCCGCCTGACCTCACTATCCTGAAAGAGATTTCGACAAACGGATACTTTCCCTGAAATTCTCCGATCTTTTTCGTAAGGTATCGGTCAATCGAATCATGTACTTCGTCACTTGCGTCTTCCGGAATTATTACGGTATATGACACGTAAGCCCTCTCCCCTTCATCCAGTCTGTCACCTAATTCGCTTATCGTCAGCCTGAGCTTTCTGATCGAATGCTCACAGGCTTTGGCCGCCTGAAATCCGTCGTCGTTGTAGCTTTCACTGAATGTGTTTATGGAAACGCAGTTGTGGTATGTACCAGTCGAAGGGTCGTAACCGATCACGCTCCTCATTCCCTCAACTACACCCAAGTCCCGGTATTCCCTGGTATACACCTCTTTGAATAGCTTGCCCCTGTCAAATGCCGGGAGCTTCCAAATGCTGTCGGTGTAATTGCCGTTGTAATAATCTTCAAGTGTATATTCCCCTTCTCCCGTACCTATCGTCCTGTCACCACCAAGCCAGGCTCCGGTAACAGCCCGCTGAGTGACCGGAAGCGATAGTCCGGCTAAAAAAGGTATCTTTACTTTATAGCTTACTTCAAGGTCTATGTCACGGGGCGATCGATCGGGAAAAAGCCTTGACTTATCAAAGCTCAGCCCGTTCCATCCCCCTACTACTCCATGGGATCTCAGATATTTGTCGGTTTCGGTGTCCGGCAGGCCCAGATTGCAGTGGAATACTGCCCTTACAAAATGTCCTGCCGCAAGGCCCGAAATTCGATCTGCAATACTCTCCGACAGCAGTGACAGCAACAACGATATCTGGTCTTCAGCGCTGCCGTAAGACGCATTCCCGCTCCCGTCATAGGCTTCTTCCGATCCGTCCGGATCTCCCCCAAACAGAGCATTCGTAAGCTCGGCCAATGTTGCCAAAGCGGTTCCGTCACTATCCCTATCCGCGAGTCCGTGAAGAGTTGCAGCTGCTGCCGATTTCACATTGCGGGCTGCATCGTAACCGCCTGTTACATAATAGAAATATGAATATCGCGATATATCAAGCGCAGTACGGTTAAGCGCATTCCCTATCCTGCGCTGCAATCTGCAGATGTTGATCACGGACAGGACTGAAACCATCGCAAAGATAAAAAGAACGAGCGAAATCGATGCCTCAACCGTTACGGAACCCCCGCGACGTTCATAATATCCCCTTTGTCTAATATCCTGCGAAATCATGGTACTCTTCCGCCATTGCATCGAATTTCACCGGGAGCAAAAAAGACGGGGTCCGGAATGTGGCTTTGATTTCCGCATAGGTATAAGCTTTTGACATCCTGAATCCGCTTTTGCTTTCATGCTGCATCGCCACGTTTAGCTGGATCACATCGGCAATGCGGAGAAGGACTTCCTCCCTTTTGCTGCCTGACAGCTTCAGCAGCAGGAATATCTGCAAGTAATCGCTATATGAGAGACATATGATCGTCTCACCGAGCGACCCCAGTTTTAGACCCGAAGGATCTCCACCGATAATGTCCATGTCTTCTGCAGGCAAATGCACATATTTGCTTGCAGGTATGTATCTGTCAAGTATTTCGATGGCTTTTGCGGTGAGCTTCTCCGTGGCCATCTTCGATATCCTGTCGCCATAATCAACGATAGAGCCCTTCAACTCGTCACTTGCCGATTTGATTATTTTATTCACCTCGCTGTTGATGATCTCTTCTGCCTTTTCGGTAAATGAGGAGACACAGCCGGCGAGTTCCGCGGTGATCCGTGAGCACATGGCCTCCTCAAGGACATATATGACATCTTCTCCCTCAGCTTTTGCCGCAGCCTCGCATGCCACGTCCGCAAGTATATCTGCAAAGTGTTTTATTACGTCGTTTTCCAACACAGGTATGATGTCCGTCAAGGCATCCGCCGTTTCTTTTTCAATACCTTCACAAAACTTCGCAATTTCTTCCATGCAGGAGCGAATGAAATCCTCCCTGTCAAAACTCCCGATTTCAAATATATCTGCAAACCCACTTACGGCTTTTTCCCTCAGCGACATCAATAAACTGCTGACTGTCTGCTCGATCGTCGCGGTTATAGCTGTCTCCAAATCTGTTGACAAACCGTCCAAGTATTCGCTGACACTTCCTGCCACATGATCCGCAGTGTCATCGACGCACCGCTGCAAAAAGCCGACTCCCTTTTGTACTCCTTTATGCACGGCTTCGGATATTTCGACAGATACCCGGTCCTTCAGAAAATCCAAAATGCCTTGTGCGGAGCATCTCCAGGTCGCGCGTGATTTCAACATGGGGACCTTTTCTCCCCTCAGGAGCTCCTCCAAATCTACGCAGGATTCAGCCAGTGCCAAAGCCAGTTTCATAGTCAGCTGCGCCAGCTGATACGGGAACACACCCCCTGAAGCTGCCTGAATGGCAAGGGCGGGAGCGAGTGTTATGTGGTCTATTTCCGAATCGGTCAACGCATATACACTGTTGCATACAAACCTGATCGCGAGGATACTTGTCTTTGCAGTCGCCAGATTGCTTTCAGGCCCGGCTTCTTCCCGCACCGTAAACCAAAGGAACTTCTTCTCGTTACAACCCTTGTTTCCGAAGACTATGTACTCAACCTCGCAACCGTAGATGCGGTTTCGTTCAGGATCAATAGGTATCCCTGTCAATGTCACTTCATCTGCACCGGACGTCAGGCATGAAAAGTTATGTCTGACATACTCCGAAATATACAAGTTGTTACGTATATCCCTGATGCCCTTCTCCAAAGCCGAAAGCAGATTTGTTACAGCTGAGGACATATTTCGATACTGGGAAATCGCTCCGTAATCGCTGTCTTCTCCAATGTCTTCAAATGTGGACGGCTTGCCGTCATATATACCGGAGGGCACGTCCTGAAACAACTTCATTGAATATGAGTACGCCTCCTCGACTGAGGCCTGCTCCTTCGCCTGATCACTTAAGCTGCGTATGCTTTTACTCAATCCTTTTCCGTTGCCATATTCAGGATCGCTTGCACCGGTATCGCTTCCATATGCAGACATCAGGTATATATGAAAATCCGGGATCCCTATGACCTTGTCACCTATACGAAGCACCTCACCGATCGATTTAAGGTAAGAATCCCCGGATCGATAATACCGATTTATATTGCTGGCATTACCGCTTGCCGTGTGGTCATTCAGTGAGGCAATCACCTCTTCAACGGTTTCGAAGTTTCGCATACTCAGAAAATTCTTAGCTGCTCTTAGCTGGCTCAGCAGCTCCTCCACCTGTTCCGGGCCGAAGCTCGAATCGTATCTGCTGTCGTCCTGCCGCATAGCTGTGTAAAATGCGTCGGCTTTTCTGTCCCCGCAAGCCGCTCCGTATTCCTCCACGCAAATGCTGAAATTCTCTTTCTCCTGTCCGACAGCTTCCAATTCCCTCAATAACTTCTCCCCGGTCGAAATCGCATAGTCGGCGAATTCTATCGGGGACAGCTCTTTCCAGTTGTGAAAATACCCCTGAAGCCTGTCGTATTTCTCCGCATATTCTTCGCTTTCGGTTTCCGGACATCCTTTGATATCCGTTATGCCGGCTATGAGCTGCTGCTCGGCGCTTTTATACTGCCGGGTATGGGCGTCGTATGCTGCAATGATCCTGTAAAGTTCGGCACAGTCGGCAGTCACTTCTTTCAATTTCAACTCGACATTCATCTTTTGCTCAGCCACACGGCTTTGATCCCCTATCCTGGCAAGTACGGCCAGCGAATCCACCAGGCTCAGCGCCGTTTCCGCAGGTGCCCTGTATTTCATAAATTCCAAAATGCCCTTTTCGATAATTTCGGGGTTCGCAAGACTGCTTTCGGGTACCGGAGATATTTGCAGATCCTCCAGGACAGGCGCAAACATCCCTACATTCTCAAGGTTTATGCGGAAATGGTCCATCAGAAGTTCACGTCGTTCATCGTCAGACAGTCCGGGCTGCTGTGAGATCGCAAAAAGGCCGTATACATCCTTCAGTATCGTATCATAGTCCGCAAGGACACTGTTCAGGGTAAGCCTTCCTGCTTCTTCGGCCGCGGCCTTTGCCAGGTGATGGCGCGAGATGTCCGCCATCAGCCCCGAAAACACCAATGCCGGAAGAAGGACTATCAGAAGAAATATCGATATGGAACCTTTGATGCGTCTGATAATTCCTATTCGGCATACAGTCCGCATTGGTAAAACTCCTAACGATTATCTGTTTTTGATCATCTGCGGAAATTTCGTTCCGGGACAGATCAGTTTGCAAAAATACTCATGGCCTTTGATACTATCTCCGATAGCCTTGATGAGACATTCAAGCCGGTATATCGCTCGGTAAGCTGCAAGACATAATCCGTATTGCGTATCATCTCTGCAGGACAAGCAAGAGCAGCGGAAGCTTTGGCTTCCATAGTAAAAATATCATCTTTGAACCTGATCCCGAGGATTACGGGAATGCCGACAGGCTGCGTTATCTCTACATGGGCGATCCTGCTCAACCCGGCCACATCTGTCCGAACACTTATGTCCGGCTGACCGATCACCAAACCCGACTTGAGAAAACCGGTTTTTTCGATTATTGCTCCGGCTTTCTCTGATGCGGCCTCTTTTGCCGCCCTGTATCCGTCCCTGTCCAGAATAAACCGATACAACTTGCACTCCATTTTGCCGTAAAGATCCTTCCTTTGCCTGACTCCGACATAGTCAGTTTCGTGCAGGCTGTGTGATCCAAGATCGGCTATTTCCAGGTAGTTGCCATCCTCGTATGCAATTTGCAATATAAGCACTGCTCTGTAAGCCGCTGCATTTATGATCGCATAATGGCACAGGTAAAACCCCATAAGAAAGACCATGCCAACTGCAACCAGACACAGGGGAAGCACTATTGTATATTCAAGGATCGAAGCCGTACCTCGTTCATTGTTCTTAAACATTGTCAGACCCTTACAAGATCAGGATTTTCCGAAATAGAATTTTCTGACTGACAGTTATCCATGATTATAAGCCGAAATCAAAGTTCAAAATCATTTATGAGCTCCCTCTCACGGCCTTTGATCGCATTCCATATATCGGTAAGCAGCTGGCCAATTTGCTCCCTGAAAGCGATCCCGAGAATTATTGCTATTGCGACCAGTATAATAACTGCTATGATTTCTGCCGCACCGTCTCTTTGTCTGATATGATCGATGAAGCCTCTTATGCATTTCCTCATTTATATACCTCCAATCAGGGAATAAACGGAACCCTTTCGAAACGGACCACATGTCATGCTATATTCAGCCAAGTCAAACCGTACCGTTAGCCATTATCGGTACCATTACCAATATTAGAATACCAATAAAAGTCAGTACTATCGGGAAAAGCATTCGTGCCGAAGCCGTCTCTCCTTTTCGGCGGACAGAGTGTTTTCTCTCATTCCAGCTTTCGTCCGACATCCTCCTCAGAAAAGCGACCAGTTCACGGTTCCCCTTTGACAGGTTCTGAAGCAGCGCGGATATGACCTTATCTAAAAACTGGTCACCGCAGCGATCGGCGAACTCCCTCAACGCGGCAGCTCTGGATACGCCGTTGTCGATCCTGACAGACGTCCGCTGCATTTCTTTATAAAGCAAACCGCTGTTGCTTTGCGCAGTCGCTCTCCATGCCCTATCCAGGATCATCCCTGCATTCACCAGCAGGGTCATCGTCGTCAAAGCGTCCGGAAAGTCCCTGCGGATCTGTTCCAGGTGCCGATCGGTCTTTTCATAGATGAGCCTGTCGTAGTAATACACCATACCTCCGGCTCCGGCAAAAGCGAACAAAAATGCGGTCCAGGCGTTGACCATTACCGAAAGCAGCAACAGCAGGATAAAAACCAGGCATGTGACCGATATCATCCTCGCCAGATGGATATGCAGATAAAAAGCTGAATCCCTGCGGCCGTACAGGATACGAAAGCATTTCTCCAGTTTTCTGACATACTGGCTTGTACTGCCGTAACGGATTTTGGATAACAACTCAAGTCCGAAGGTATAGAGGCATTTCAGCGGAAACCTCCTGGCAGGGAGATCCCTGATCATGTGTTCAAACCGATGATTGCCCACGGACCAAAAATACACATAAAGTACCGAAAGCACTGTGATCAGCGACGACACGGCAACAAGTCCCGATGCTCCCATTTCCCGATACTCCTATGCAGTCTCTCAAAGTTCCGGTTTCGGCCCCTTTCTTCCTTAGCGGCGAACCAGTCTTTCTTATCCGCAAACGCTACAGCTCGATTTTGAGGATACGACAGGATATAAAATAGGAGAGCGCGAAAAGTACCAGAGCGACCGTAGATGATACCCTTCCTATGGCGGAAGACATATCCGCTATAGACGCTCCGAGGCCTTTCAGCAGCATCACAAACACCATCGGCATCACAAGCATCGCTAACTGCTCAGTTTTTTTGGCGGATACAACTGTCAGTATCTCCTGCCTAACCTCTATTTTGTCGCATATTATCTGACACGTAATATCAGATACTTCGCGGATATTCCCTCCCAGGCGGTTGCATGTCTCAAAAACATTCGCAAAGCTTTTTACTTCCTGCAAACCGCTCCTGGAACCGAATTCGGAAAGCAGCAGTTCGAGATTTTGATTGGCCGCAACACCATCGTTGATATGCTGAAGCTCGCACGCTATATAGCTGTCACTTCCATGCAGCGACTCCATATCCTTCTGCGCTGTTGCCAATGCGGCGAGTATATTAGCACCCGCACTGACGGACGAAGAAAGTGATTCCAGCATGTCCCGAAACTGCAGCAGCAGCTTATTTTTTACCGCCTCTGTACGGCTTTTGATATAGTACAAGTTAACATAAATAGCAGCAGCGATCGCTCCGACTGCTATGGCAACTATATGCTCATAAAATACGTATCCCACAACACCGCCGGCTGCAACTCCGGCTAAGGAGCAAAGCAACACTTCCGCTTTTGATGGGTTGTATGACGAGTAGTCAGAAGGGACATGCACCATAAGAAATCACACCCGCAGCCAAACTTATGTTAGATGTACACTGAGCTTCTGAACACTAAGCGTTCTATTTTTCCTGTTTCCCTATAGGCAGTTGCGCTATATCGTACCTGATACGCCGTAAAGCTTTAGCTTGTTTTCGTGCAGCAGGCTGTTTTTTGTCCTTTTCAGCCTTCCCGAAACCCTTTCTCCGGTGCTGCGGCCCGGATCTTCCTCGAACACGAAGAGTGGATTGAGCTGGATCTCTCCCCTGCGGTAGCCTGCCACCTCAGTGATGCTTATGACCCGTCTCGAGTGGTCACGAAGCCTGGAAAGGTGGATCATTATGTCGATCGCCGAAGCGATCTGCCTGCGCACCGCTTCCTGCGGCAGGCTTGACGTGCCCATGAATACCATCGTTTCGAGCCTTGAGAGCATGTCCTGCGTGGAGTTGGCATGCCCCGTTGACAGAGAACCGTCATGACCGGTGTTCATGGCCTGAAGCATGTCCAGGGCTTCCTCTCCCCTGACCTCACCGACGATTATACGTTCGGGGCGCATCCGCAGAGATGCCCTTATGAGCTGCCGCATCGTCACAAGTCCCGCGCCGGAAGAATTTGCGTTCCTCGTTTCCATCCTTATGAGGTTTTCTATGCCGTTGAGGCGCAGCTCTGCCGAGTCCTCTATCAGTACGATCCTTTCGTCCTTTGGGATGAATCCCGCAAGAGCGTTCAAAAATGTCGTCTTGCCGGAGTTGGTCCCGCCGCTGATGAATATGTTATATTTGGCCCGAACCAGCATCTCAAGCTTTTCTGCGGCCTCCTCGGTAAGTGAACCGAGTTCTATAAGCCTGTCAACAGTAAACGGCTCGTCTGAAAACTTCCTGATCGTCAGGACAGGACCGTTCAATGAAATCGGAGGCAAGACTACATTAACACGAGATCCGTCGGGAAGCCTGGCGTCGACGATCGGGTTTGCCTGATTCACTTCGCGGCCGGCACGTCCTACGATCCTCTGAATAACGTCCTCAAGCTGATCCCGGCTTTCGAATCTGATGTCCGTGCGGTATGTCGTTCCCTCGCGTTCAATAAAAATCACGTCATGGCTGTTTACCATTATCTCGGTAATTTTTTCGTCAGAAAGGAGGATGTCCAGTATCCCAAAACCTCGTATGGAGCTTATCACCGCTGCGACGGCTTCGGCTCTCCGGGCTATCGACAAATACTTGCTTTCGGATCTTTCCGATATCATCCGCTCGATCCGTTCCTCCAGCTCCGCATCCGACATTTCCCCGAGGGGCAGCTCCTCGACAGCCAATCTCCGCACTTCTTCGGTCAATCTTTTCAACCTGTCCATTCTCTTGCCGATCCCGGGTATGCGAGTCAAAGAAGGGCATCATAAAAAGCCATTTCTGAAAGACGTTTGACTATGTGCCCGGGTGAACCGCCCTCATAACGGGGAGCACCCCCCAGGACTGCGAACCCGGTATTTTTGCTTGCGGTACCGCTTTTACTGCTAAACCTGTTGTAGAGTATCCAGGTCGGAGGGAAAGGGATATCGTCCCTTACGGCGATGATGTCCATTGCGGCGTATATGCGGTCAAGTTTTTCATTCGCGATATGCTCACCGTTTGAAACCAGTATATTGGCTGTTGCCTGCCTCATCAATTCAAGCTCAGCTCCCTCCAGCAAAAGGTCTGCGTCAACTATTATGTAGTCAAACTCGCCCGTCAGCTTCAGCTGCCCCAGAAGCATCCTGATATCTTCCTCTTCGATCTCCATCACTTCGGGAGCCGCTTTGCAGGAACCGATGAAACGGACGCCTTCCCCGCTCGTCATAACGGCACTCTTCAGCTTCAAAGCCAGGTTTGACCGCTTACTTTTGATAGCATATATCAAATCGCCTATGCGGACCCTGGATTCCGACGGGAAGAAAATCTCCGACGTCCCAAAGCGCTCAAGGTTCAGATACAGGGTCTTTTTGCCACTTGATGCGAACCGCACGGCACATGCCGCTGCCGCAGTGGATGCGCCCGACCCCCCTCCGCACGAAAAAAAACCATACACTTTCGTGTCCGATCCTGCACCTTCACCACGTTTGTCGCATTCGGCACCGGACGAATTTCCGGCATACACCGAAAGTATTTCGCGGAATATGGCTTCAGCCTTTTGATACTTGCAGATGGCAGTCCGTCCGTTGTGCTCGACGGCAGCGCTGTTTTCCGTAAACCACACATGACAAACGCCTTCAGGTATCGTCTCCGGGCTGATGTCAAATTTATCCGAAGCAATAAACACACAACTGCCCAGCTTCTCCAGAAAGCTCAATGCCTGTTCGGGGTCGGTATAAGAATATATCTCAATACTGCAGTCATCTCTTGATCCCAGGGCCGATGACAGCCTGTTAAGATAATTGGGGTCCCGGTCCAAAAGCACCAATCTTATCTTCATCGTGTCACCCCGATTTCTTTCACACCTGTTTCAACAATGCGATCTGACGGTTTCAGATTTTCAGACTCATTGGTATTATATTTTTCCAACTTTGGTTATTTATGGTATTTACTTTATTATATAGGATAATTCTTCCATTTTCAAGACCTAAATTCTAAAATTTTCCAGTTTATTTATCTGACGAGATTGAAAGCCTGGCTGCAATACGCTAAAATAGAATAACCGGAAATATTGACTACCAATGTAAATCGGAGGCTGAAGATATGAACGATCCCATGTTTGACAACAGCGCCATTCTCCGTTTTTTCGAGGAAATAAGCGCGATCCCGCGCGCATCTTTCAAAGAAAACAAAATCGCGGATTATCTCGTTGAATTCGCCCGGCAGCGCGGGCTTTGGCATTACCGCGACGAATTGAACAACGTTGTGATCAAAAAGCCCGGCAGCGCGGGAGCCGAGGACCTTCCCCCCGTCATGCTGCAGGGCCACACGGATATGGTTTGCGAAAAAAATATCGGAACCTTGCACGACTTTGACAATGAAGGAATAAAACTGATCAGGGAAGGCAATTTTCTGCGCGCCGACGGGACAACACTGGGAGCGGATGACGGGGTCGCCGTCGCATACATGCTGGCATTGCTCGACGATCCTGACGCTGTCCATCCACCGCTGGAGTGCGTTTTCACGGTCCAGGAAGAAGTGGGCTTAACCGGTGCCGAAAAGCTTGACCCCTCGGTGCTGCAAGCGAGGACCCTTATCAATCTTGACGGCAGCCCGTTTGGTACCGCAGTAGTAAGCTGCGCCGGCGGCCTGCGTGCCGTCCTGACCAAAAACATAAAGCCGTCCGCATTCCCCCTTGCATTCCCTCTCCGAATCGGTGTGCGGGGTTTGGAAGGAGGGCACTCCGGGATCGACATCCACAGGGGAAGGGGAAACTCGATCAAGCTGCTCGGCAGGATCCTGCTGAAGCTGCTTATCAACTTCCCGGTCATGGAGATCGGCAATATCGAGGGCGGGGCGAAGGACAATGCTATCCCGCGCGAAAGTGACGCCCTTGTGTTCTTCATGTCGGAAAGGGATCTCACCGAAGCGCTGGAACTGCTGTCCAAACTGGAACAGGAAATCCGTGAGGAACTGCATGAGACAGATCCGCATTTTCGACTCGAAATCAGCCGTACCGAAAACAGGAATCTGACCTCCATTGGGCGCGTGGCAACGGACTCGCTGATCCGCATGCTCTCCCTTGCTCCGGACGGGGTGCTCAATCGCAGCAGCAGGGCAGGAGGATTCGTCGTATCGTCGATAAATCTCGGTGTTATCCGGACAGACCTGGATAAGATATCTGTCACCTTCAGTCTCAGGAGCTCCGAGGCTTCCCTTCAGGACAGGACCAAGGATCTTCTTACGTCACTTGCAGATTCCTTTGGTTTTTCCGCGGAATTCAACAACCCGTATCCCGGCTGGAAATATGCCGAAAATTCCCCTGTTCGTGATGCTTTCGTATCCGCATTCAGGGACCTGTTTGGCAGGGAGCTGGAAGTGCTGGCGATCCATGCCGGCCTGGAGTGCGGCCTCTTCTCAGAAAAGCTGCCCGGCCTTGATGCGATATCCCTCGGTCCTACCATCCATGACTTCCACACACCGCATGAAAAGCTTGACCTTGTAACGTTTGGCCAGACTTATTCACTGCTGGTCGAAGTGCTCAGGAGGATGACAAAAAACAGACTTTAATCCTCCGTTTATCCATGTTTTCGATCAGGTTGCCGCAGAATATCAGGGCGAGGTCCGGCAGGAATCTGAGACCGCAATCGCCGCAATCGATAATCTGCGACCGTTTTCATGGGGCTTCAATCAAAACTTTCCCGTATTGGAACCGCAAATAGCAGGCATTCATACACTGTTATTGAAGAAGGAATGCACTTCAATTCATAATGGGAGGTAAAGTAATGCCTGCTGAGAACATGCACATAAAAGAAGCAGTCTGCATCCATACAAGAAAAGTCTACGACTCATGTAAAGACAAAGACTGCGTGGAAAATCTCCGCGTATATCCGACAAGGTGTAGCCAGGCAATTATCGACAGGGCAATCAATGTAAAATGCCGCAAAGTTGATCTGCTCTGGGTATACATCGATGTGGAACCCGTATCTTTCAACCGTGGATTCTACACCGTCGACGTCAAGTACTTCTACAAGATAACGGGCGACGCATTCTGCGGAGTCGGCAAACCCCAGGAGATTACCGGCCTGGCGACCCACGACAAGAGATACATCCTCTTCGGCAGCGAGGGCAACGCGAGGATATTCAGCTCTGTGATGACTACCGGCGATGTTGACCAGCAGCTGATCCAGCGCACCAATATGCCGATCGGTGTCGTGGAAGTCGTCGATCCGATCTGCCTGTCTCTGAAGCTTGTTGAAGTCTGCGACTGCCCGAAGGGACGCGATCTCGAGCTCAACGAACTCCCGGCGGCGATCGCAAACTGCTTCAACGACGACCTGGTCTCGGGAGACAGCGAGAAACGCCTGTACGTCACCTTGGGTCAGTTCAGCATCATCAAACTTGAGCGGGATACGCAGCTGCTTATACCTGCCTTCGATTTCTGTGTGCCGGAGAATAATTGCGTCAGCGCAACCGACGACGATCCTTGCGATCTGTTCCGCAGAATCGAATTCCCGGTTGATGAATTCTTCCCGCCCCAGCGGAAGGAATTTGAGCAGGCTCTTGGTACCGGAGACAGACACATGGGATGCAGATAACCCGGGTATGACTGCCGGAAAGCCGCGGCTTTGCCTAACGCCGCGGCTTTCCTTTTCTTTTTATTCGCTTTTCCTGTGTGTCTTCGGCCGATCATGTCCGGATCCGGCACGAACTCACTAAGTATTAAGTGGTCATTCGATATAAACGGCAACTTCCCCTATAAGGCCTGACGGTTCAAGTACCGAACTTCCCCGGATGAGGCTGTAGACGTCCGCGTCGGACTTCATATTGCGGACTTTCCTGTCAAGTGTGTTAGTCACCTCGATCCTCAGGTCATTTATGCCCGTACGGATAAGGCCGCTTATATCAAAGCGATACGGGGGCGCGATCTTCATTCCTGCATATTCCCCGTTCACCCAAACCTCTGCGGCCTCGTAAGCGTCCTGAAGCACCAATACCGCTTTATTTGCATCCTCTAGTTCGAATGTCGTTTCATACCTGATCGTCCCGGAGAAATCGGGGTATTTCAGTCCGACATTTTCAAGCTTTGCGACCTTTTGGTGATCCCTGAAGTTGGGATACTCCTGCGCTTCGGCAAGAGACATCGTCCATTCTCCGGAGATGACTTTTTTGACACCTTCGGCCCTTGGTTGGGGGATAAGATCAAATCCGGTACCCTTGTCACCAAAGACCACTATGACCATATCATATGGCTCAACAGTCAGTTTCAGCCTGGTCCCGTTTCCGATGTCCTCATATTCTACGGGGCGCAGCACGTTCTCAAACGCGTCATAGATAACGGCGTCTCCTGCAGCCGCTACCGTTATCTCGCCTTCAAACGGGACGCTCTGGTCCTCATTCGAGAAGAAATAGATGTCGTTATCGAGCTTGTAATGATAATACCTCATCCTCCTGAACGGCGTAGACAGAAATACCTCTTTGCAGCCACGGGTCTCTGCATATTTAGCCAGTTCGTTCAGGGGGACAGCCCTGCAGGCCGAGATTTCCTTCAGCAGATCCACAGCCTCCTCGCCGTCACAGTCACAGATCCCCGAAGGATGCTCATCGACGAATATGACCTCAAAACCGCATTTTACGGCCTGTGCGGCAAATTTCGCCACTTCCCTGGTCACAAACTCGGCGTAAGGTACTATAAGGGTCTTGTATGTCTCACCGTTTACATGGAGCATACCGTCAAAAGAGGCACCGAACGCTTCCATGTCGGCAAACAGGTCGGAAGGCAGGATATCAAAGTCGATCTGGTTTTCCAGCAGTTCGCGCGCGGGCTTTTGCAGGTACATATGTCCGCCTGTCCACTCTGCCTCGCCGTGATAGAGCAGTGCGGCCTGGGCAATGTGTTTTCCGCCGTTTATGAGGTGGCAAGCCCTGTTCATGTATCGCATGAGCCTGCGGAAATGCCTGAACTGCGGGTTCAAACCGTGAGCATAGAAGTGCGGCGGGCAGTCCGGATCCGGAAACTGCTTGGGAGAAAAGGCGTGAGGTACATATTGGTTGACGCCCCTGACAAGGAAATGATCGGTCAGGTACTTCATCAGGCGAACGCCGCAGGACCATCCGTATGCGCCATATATCTCACACATCGCCCTTCCCTTCTTTTTGGGGTCTATATGGGCGCCTGAAGAACCCAGTTTTCCAAGGGTGAAGTGGTAGAATTCACCGTCTCCAGGTGCCATGAATCCCTTTCGGGTATGGTTCTCGCCTGCAAGCAAGACCTGGCCGCCTATGTTGTCGATCCCCGACATGTGCTGGCCGGTCTGGGCGCGGAAGAAGTGTCCCAGGCTGCACCCAAGCCTGGAGTGCTGGTTGTTGTCTTCGATTATATGCCCGATATATTCAACGCCGCGCTCGGCGCACCACTCACCTATCTGCTTTGAGAAATTCTCCTCCATAAGGCGGGTAACTGTGTCCATATAAGCGTAGCGGACTTTTGCGTTCAGGTTGGCGTCGCTGAAATCAGCCCAAAGCGCGGGCAGGAGATCTGTCCAATCCGCGCCGAGCCGCTCCTCCAGCATCCCCGGCACGTCCTTGCTCCATGGCAGGGGCATCATCTTCCTGCCGATCGACTCGTCCATGGCAAACCCGACCGTGTTGCCAAACAGCGGCTCGTCGGAGAAAAAGCCCGCGAATGTCTTGCCGAAGTCGTCCTTATAGCGCTGATAATGCGGCTCATACACGGCTTCGATTTGCAGTCTGCAGCTGTCCCTGTCCAGCACGTTGATATAATCGGAGCGTCCTCCTCCGTTCCTGGTATTATAAAGGACGAATATCCTCCACATGCCATATGGAACGTCCCAAACAAGCTGTCCGTCTTTCACGAAGCCTGTCAGGTCAATGACCTTGTCGCCCAGTTTATTGTCCTTGACGACATCGATCGCGACAACAGCCAGCATTTTATCGTCGTCAAACACCCTCTGCTTCGCACCGCGCATCAAAAATGAAGCCGCTCCGCCCGAAAGCGGATTCGGTGTGTGCCTTGCTAGGGGGCCCACGTCAAGACAGGCTTGAGGCATCGGTCCGCACACATCTACTGTATTGAAGTTCAGGTACTGCTTGCAAAGGTTTGGGTCGGCGTTTTCCAAAGCGCCGTTTGCATACCCCGTCGGAAAATGGGCATCGTCCAAAAGCCAGACCTTCATCCCTCTTTTTCTGGCTTCGTCCATTATGATGTCGAAATCATGCCACCATTTCGGACCGCAGAAATCAGGGTGAGGTCTGCACTCGACACATACTGCCTGTATACCGCATGACTGTATTGCTTCCATGTACTCGCGAAGGACTTCTTCCTCTTCGCCATGCTGCCAGAAAAACGGAAAGATGTAGTTCCCTGCCCGGTCATTCAGCAGCTCAACAACTCTTTTCTCCATAGCTTTCCTCCACAGTTTTTTATTCCAGGTTTATTAACTTAAGTAACTTATTCATCTGTAGTCAGGATCATATTTACCCTGGTATCCTGTATCCTTCCCATAACTACGATATATGTTTTTATTTCCCTCCTAATATAACATATAGTCCAAAAGCGCGACATCATATCTATTGATGTATCCTAACGGCTAAATAACGTCTCATCAAACAGGCCAATAACCTGTCGCATTATCTCTGTAACGCGGAAGCATATTTCCTGTTCGTTTTATGATTCTGTTTATCAACACATTCTATGAACCGGGTGCGATCGCCTCGATCAGAGGTTAGGATGGATATGACTGTTCTACTCCCTATCTGTTCTGCACCAAAAAACTATGCCACATTGTTACATGCAGATTTATGGCACATATTAATATTAAAGCTGAAATCGGGCTGTTAAAATGCCCAAATCCGATATTTTATATGACCAAATTTGATATGGTATGATATAATACAACAGAATATAAGATCGGGACGATCCTGGGAGTTAATTGCTTTGTCTTCGGGAGGGCATATATCAAATGACGATTCCTGAACTTGATCAATTCCTGAGCCGCGCTTTCCCGTTCATCGAAAATTACAGGTACTCCGGCACCGCAGATCCCGGCAGCTCCTCCCATTTGATGAACGGAGCAAACCTGCCGTTTGAAGCGCTGCAGCTTGCCTATCTGCAAAATGAGTTCACCGGTGACGCACTTGTCCGCAAGGAACATCCCGAACACGAAGGCCTCCTGATACATATCCACAGCAGGTTCAGCCCCGTAGAGAGCCACAGCCACGACTTCTTCGAGATGATGTATGTGAGGGCGGGCAAGGTTGTGCACCATATCGCCGGAGAGGAAATCCCGTTGTCGGCGGGAGATTTCCTGCTTATTGCCCCGGGAGTATGCCACCGGATCGACAGCTGCGGAGAAAATGACATAGCCCTGAACTTCATATTCAGTGTTGACTACCTGACCCCCTCATTTTTGCAGCTGATCTCCCGCAATCAGTTATTCTATGATTTCTTCATGCAGCGGCTGCAGGACGGTCCGGCAGAAAAGACATTCATAAATGTAAAAGCCGGCCGTTTCACGGAAGTGCTGGAAACAGCCGACAAGATGCTCTGTGAGTTCTTTGACCCGGATATGTGCTCCGGAAACATGCTCAAATGCCTGTTTCCGAATCTGCTCAACCGGCTTTTCCGTGCATGGAAGGAAAACGGGGGCGATATAATACCTCGCAAAAACATGGACGAAGACGATATGCAGCAGATAATGAAATACATCGAGGCCAATTATGCGTCGGCATCTTTGAAGGAAGCAGCGCTGCGTTTCGGCTATCACCCCGACTACCTCAGCCGGCTGATAAAAAGCAGGCACGGCATAACATTTGGCAGCTTAAAGCACCGCATATGTATCGAACAGGCCAAGTTTTTGCTTGCCTGCACCGATTTGACCGTTTCGCAGGTAGCCGAGCATGTCGGCTTTTCAAACATGACCTTCTTCTACGAACTGTTTGACAGGTACTGCGGTACCACACCCGCAGATTACAGGAACAACATCGGCCAGGTTCAGCTCCAGCTGTGACAATGTATGGCAAACCGCCCGATGCCTGATCCTGCCTTGCAAGGCTGCTATGTCAGATCATCTATATGCGCCTGCTGCCGCTTTGCTTCCCTTTCCCCTCTTTTCCGCTTCGTTCTTACCGTCCTTTGTTTTTGAGGCAAATACCTCAAGGCCGTCAGACAGCATAATAATCAAAGCCGGCATCAGAAGGTAACTGTATCGGTATTGCACCTCGATAAAGAGATATACTGCAAAGGCAGCGGAGAACAGCAACACAAAGTAAGGCCGTATCGTCTCCCTGTTTTTGGCCGCTCCCGCTGCGGAGCCGGCCAAAATGGTACCGAACAAAAGGATATAAATCAAATAGTCGACAAAAGTAAATAAAGTATTCAGGCGGCGGACCGATACGGAAATCGAACCGATTCGGAATGCCGTCTTGTCCATTATGGGATTGAAAGCCGGATAAATGCCCTGGGCTGTCCACATCGTATTTATTTTACTGTAGAAAAGACGGGCGAGCTTCGCCTTGGGCTGGCCAAGCCTCTCCCTGATGAGGCGCAGCGCCTCCGCGTCGCGTTCTTCACTCCTTGTGACTATGTCCGACTCGAAAAGGGCCTTGCTGTCCGCCGAAGAGAAAGTGCCTCCCGTGTCATGATTGAGACCCACTACAAACTTGTACAACGGGAAGTTGTTTTTCAGCCCGTTGGGGTTGAGTCCCGTAATGACGAACAGGTTGGAAAGCAGCATAAAGCAAATAAAATATGACGCGACTGCAGTACAAACCGGCAGTGCGGTACCGGACAGAAAGGCTTTTCTTGTCCCGCGTTTATATCCCCTGTCCGCAAAGAACCTGTAAATCAGGAGCGCTGCGAAAGCAGCGACGAACAGTATCCCTTCAGGCCTTATCCCGTTACCGAGTGCAAGCAGAAGCCCGCAGACCGCCGGAGCGATCACATTCGACTTCGGGAACTTCATAAGCACATACAATCCGCAGTAAAACAGAAGGGTCGCCAGGTGTTGATTTGTGTACACGTTGGATATTCCCATCACAAACGGGAATACGAGATACAGGATCCCAGCCGTACGGGCCGTCTTCTCCCCGGCTTTCAGTCTTGCCAGGCAGTAGACCAGCACATTGCTGAGCGACGCAAAAACACAGTTTATAAGGACCAGGGCTGTGACATTCTTCCCGAATATCTTTATAAAGACCGCCATTGCCGCGGGAAACCCCGTCTGATAAGCCCAGATCTCATAATACGTCTGAGTAAGATATTTCTGTATGCCGTCGGCTATTTCGGCCGTTACCCAGTAGAATAGCTGAAAATCGGAGTATTGCGGAGTTTTTATCACTAGCGTGAAGACTGCCTTGGATATGAACGAAAGCAAAAACAGGACAGCCGCAAATACCTTCCGGCTCCTGATACGCATTATTATCCCGCTTTTGGCCAGCAGAAGCAAAAACAAAACGAACACGGCAAAAACAGCCGCGAACATCGCGACAGTTTTCAGCGGATACTGTCTGATCCAGGAAACGGCCGAGCAGGCATTTACGATCATCAACAGAAGGCTCAGTACAGCAGACCAGATATATAATACTTTCAAAAAGATCGATTTTTTGCCCCTTGACACGTCCCCGCCGATCATTCAAACCCCGCCTCTCATTATGTACCCTTTCGATATCCGGATGTACTTCCTTTCGATATCCGGGTTGTCCCTGCCACGACCTGCGTCCGGTCCTGATCCGGCAGGTTCAGGAAATATGGTATCCTTCCTACCTCATCTGTTCCAGTCTTCTCTGGATGACCTTGTTGTAGTTTATAACGTTCCTCTCATATTCTTCGTTCATATACCTGGAAGTGATCAGAAAGTCGGCTGTAGCCTTGTTTGTCGCTATAGGGATATCATAGACGACTGCGATCCTGAGAAGCGCTTTGACGTCCGGATCGTGGGGCTGTGCTTCCAGCGGGTCCCAGAAAAAGACGACAAAGTCTATTCCTCCCTCAACGATCCTTGAGCTGACCTGGAGGTCACCTCCCAGGGGCCCGCTGTTGTACGCCTTGACGGGAAGCCCAGTCTTATCGACGACAAGCCGGGCAGTGGTCCCCGTCCCGCAAAGGAAATGGGACTTCAATATTTCCTTGTTGGCGTCGACCCACTCCACAAGCTCCTGCTTTTTGGAGTCGTGGGCTATAAGCGCGATGTGTTTCTGCTTACCTATCGTAAAAGGTATATATTCGTCCTTTATCATCATCCGACCCCCGTTCGAATTTTTACTCCCGTTCTCAAACCTCATCATCATCTTTTCCCGGCTCGCCCCTGATATCGCGCAGGATCCTTTGCCTCTCTGACATATATTCTTCCTTTGTGATCATTTTCCGGTTATAGAGCCTGTACAGCTCCATCAGTTTTTCCTCCGGGTCCTTCATATCCCATTGTTCGCTTTCGCTCCCGGTCGGGGGCGCTGCCCGGTCCCCGGAGGTTTGGATCAAAGTCCTGCAGTTAGCCGCGATGATAAATACCGCAAGGAATGTCCAAAGGAATCCGACGGCACCGTACTCGGGAATTATCCGAAAAACTCCAAAACACAAAAACACGGCTCCCAATATCAGTCCCAATATTGCCTGCACTCGAAAAGTCCTTCCCTGTGTCCGCCTCTTTCGCACGGCTGTTCCCTCCAGGACGGGGGACGGTCCTTTCGCCCTGTCCTCCCTCAAACTTGCCAGTTTACTTAAGATTTATCGGGAAGCTATTTCAACCTGCACTCCGGACTGTTATAGCGGCGTCTCCCTGTCCGTACCGCTCGGTCCGTCACCGGCTAAAACTCGTTGTACACAAACGATATCTCAGCTTTCTCGGTATACAGAAACACAAGGAGCAGCGCCAGAGCTATGATCAGGTAACAAATAACGCGGAGGACCGTGTATTTGAACACGGTCTCTTTAATTTTCTCTATAGCAGCGCTCAATTGCTTTATCAACCTCGAGCCACCCCTTCCACCCGAGATGCATCACATCACACAGAAAATACTTTTCATACTCATATCCGGTCAGGTCTATCATCGTTACGTTCTCATAGCGCCCAACAATGTCGCGTACATTTTGATAATACTGTTCGCGCTGTTCTTTTGTGAAGCCTGTATAGTCGCTCCATTCACCGTGCAGGGGAACGTGAACGAACAGCGGCTCTATCCCCTTCAGTTTGCATATCTCAAGCAGGATCTCCAGGTCATCATACTCTTTTGAGACGGAATAACTGAGGTCCTTGTCCTTATTTTTCTGCTGGTTCAGTTTCCTGCCTATATATGTCGTGTAGTAATCGTTGAGCATTCCGAATTCGTTGTTGTCGGTCATTTTCTCGGCTTCGGCGACTGCAGCCCTCAACTCGCTTTCCCAATCGATCCCGGTTCCGCTGCCTGCCTTCTGCATACCCTGGCTTTTCTCCGCAACATTCTCAATAAGCTTCTTTGAAGCAATAAGATCACGCAAATCAAAAAGCCACTTGCTGAACCTGTAATATGGCCGCATGATAATGTTCAACACGTCAGCAGTCAGGCTGTTGTTTGAGGCAATTTCGGTCATCGCTCCCACTGCGTCATACTTGTGCATCGAAGAGCCTGTAATATCATTATACCTGCCGGTAAGCTCCGCAACGCGGCCGGAAATATACTGCTTTATATGATCCGGGATCGAATCGTCAAGCATAAGCGTGAGATATTGCTGTTCCGAGAAGTTGGCCATGAAAAGGTCGGGAGCTATACCGTCCCTGACATACGACTGCGGGGAGGTAATGAGCATCACCTTTTTCCCAGTAAGGGCATCTCCGGTCGCAGCTATGTTGATCGCATGGATCAGCGACTGGCAGGACCCCCTGCCGACGAGATTCACCTGTATCCCGTTCCTCTGACCCCTGAAGAAGTTTGCCGGGTGCGTGGATATATTAAGCGTGCGCAGCTCCGATGACCCGTAAATTATAATGTTGCTGTCCCTTTTGGCCGACTGCTCAACCAGGTAGAGACCGGTAATTTTCTCGATGTAGTTGTCGTCGCCAATGCTGTCCAAATATGGGGGCATATTATGTTTTATCAGCTCCCCCGCGGCCGCGAACAGCAATACGACTCCGATCAGCGCGGATATTCCGGCAGCGAGCAGCCTTTTCATGCCCTCTGTAGCACCTGCCTGATTATCAGGGCAGGACTTTTTATCTCATCCCGCGTCAGTTCCGTGGGCTCAAGCTTTATCCCCAGCTGCTTCTCGATCTCCACGAACAGGGTTATCACGCCGAAGGAATCGAGAATGCCCTCTTCGAACAGGTCGGTATCGGGCTCGAGCTCTCCTTCATCAGCCCCGCATATGTCGTTGAGTATTGCCATTATTTTTTCTTCCATGGTATATCTCCTGTCAGATATATTTGAATTTGAACTGTTTGTTGCGCAGATAATGACAGACCCTGGTCCCGTCTCGATCAGAACAGCCGCCCCGAGAAAATCAGCAGTCCGAAGCTGAAGAGATGGAAAGTTATCAGGATCAGGAGCAGTGAAGAAAATTCCCCTCTTTTCAGCTTCTTGAATCCTTTCCAGCGGGTGTCCAATATATCGTTTACACACATCAATATCCCATGATAGGCGCCATAGACGATATATCTTAGGGACAATCCATGCCACAACCCCATCGTCATCATGGTAATGATATAACCTATATACGAAGCGGTCCTCCTGTCCTTATACCACTCGCCTTTGAGTGCGGCGGCTGCAAACCTCGTATAAACGTAGTCCCTCATCCAGGTCGACAGCGAAATGTGCCATCTTGACCAGAAATCCTTCATATCCCTGCTCAGGAAAGGCATGTTGAAGTTTTCCGGTGTCCTGATGCCCAGTATGCAGGAGGTGCCGATCGCCATGAGGCTGTACCCGGCAAAGTTGAAAAACAGGAAGAAGGTGTAGCCGTACATATACGATATCGTTGCAAGGAAACCGCTTTCGGGGAGTTTCGATATCCAATCGGTATAAATCAGCGAAGATATTACAAAATTGAACAACGCTCCCCACATAAGCTTCCAAATTCCGACTCTCAGAAGCTCGATGTACTTCTCCCTGCCCGGAACTTCCTCCAAATCGGCGCGGAACCTTCTGAACCGGTCTATCGGGCCTGAACTGATGCTCGGGAAGAAAAGCAAAAAGTAGCTGAACTCCATCAGCCCAACTTCAATGATCAGACCGTCGTACGTTTCGATCAACACCTGGACTGCACGGAATGTCATATAGCTTATCCCCAGCAGGTGGATAAAATTCAGACGCGGCACAAGCGCGCCAAGTTTTGCTACAGCCAATGGCGCGACAGACAAAGCTATGAACAGCCACAAAACAGGTCGTGACCGGCTTTTCTTCCTTATTTGCGAATAAAGCAGCACCAGGGCGGTTTCAAGTACATAGAAAGCGATCAGGGTGACCCTTTTCTCCCATGTGTCAAAGACAAAAAGGATCATAATGACTGTAAAGATGAAACCGTAATGCTTCAGCGGCCTGTTCGTCAGCCCCAGTACTACGGCGGGCACTAACAGCAGCGCCATTATATAGAAAAAGAGGAGTCCGTTAAAAGGGGTCATCTGCTACCCTCCGAGTCGGATTACAGCATCTGCCTCAGCTGCTTCTTGTCCACTTTCCCGTTCGTGTTGAGCGGGAATGAATCAACGGCCAGGATCTTTCTGGGTATCATATATGAGGGCAGGAACTCCTTGAGTTCTTCCTTTATTTTGATAGCCCTCTTCAGTGAGCCGAGCCCGTCCGGCTTTTGCAGGAGCACGAATGCGGCCAGGTAGGCGATCTTTTCGCCCTCGTAAACGGGAATAACGGCCGCGCGCGCTATATTCGAGCACTTGACGAGGTTGTTCTCGATGTCTTCTATCTCGACCCTGTAGCCGCTTATCTTGATCTGGTTGTCCAGCCTGCCGCAGTAATAATAAAGACCGTTTTTCTCAAAACACGAATCCCCGGTGCGATATCCCCGCTTGCCGGTCTCTTCGTCGACGAAAAACGCCTTCTCGGTCAGGTCCGGCCTCTTGAAATATCCCGGTCCGACGTTCCTGCTGATGATCAGGAGCTCACCCTGTTCACCGGATGCAACAGGTTTGCCTTCCGCATCGACAATACGGAAAGTAACTTCGGGCAAAGGATATCCTATGGGTATTTGGAGTTCATCCTTTGCCATTTCATCCGTGATCTCCACGGCTGTGACAAGCACGGTCGCCTCGGTGGGCCCGTAAGTGTTTATGACTTTTGCTTTCGGGAAGCGCTCAAACAGTTCGTCCACAAGCTTGTGCGTCAGGATCTCACCGCAGAACAGGAATTTCTCCAGCCCGGGCATCAGCGCTTCGTTGAATTTCGCCGAAGGCACGCACATTTCCGCAAACGACGGGGTGGATACCCAGAAACAGCAATCCGACCTGCCCAGGTGTTCAAACAGCTCCCCCATGTTCTCCAGCATGGCCTTGTCGATGGTGTAAAGGGTCATGCCTTTAGATATTCCCATGTAAATGGAAACGACGGAAACGTCGAAGGAATATGATATCTGATTGAGTATAACGCCTTTATCTACGGACACTTCCATCCAGGGCAGCAGCTGACTGTAAAGGTTTTCAATGTTCGCACATGTAATGGGAACGCCTTTCGGCTTACCGGTACTTCCCGACGTGAAAAGGATATACGCGACCGAGTCGCCCGAAATCCAGTGCTTCCTGATGTCAAAGGTGCCGGTGCTGTTTGGCCTGGCATCGGTATTTTCACTGCCGTCCGCACTTTGCCCGCGCAGTATTTTGCCGAGCCTGTCCGGGGATAAAACTTCGGCATCCGTCTCTATGCCGAGATCATAGAAGTCCACGAACACTTTGGGCTCTACATCTTCAATGATCTGCCGGACACGGTCGCCGGGTACAGTTATGTCTATCGGGACATACGCCCTTCCCGCTTTCAGCGACCCGTACAGGCATGGAAGGATCATCGTCTCCTTATGACCGTAGATCACCACCGGCGATCTGTCATCGCCGAACCTCTCCAGCAGGTAGGCGGCAAACGCGTCGGAAAACTCGTCAAGCTCCCTGTATGTCAGGGTCTCTTCCCTGTTTATCAGCGCCAGCCGGTCGGTATTTGCGTATTCCCTGATCTTTTCAAGCACAAACATTGAATTCACCTTCATTTATATCAACAGGCTATTCACATATGTTTCACAGCTATTCACAAGCGGGATATGCTTCCCTGTTCCAGCGATGTACCGCCTCGATATCGGCGTCCTTTTTCATGAAGAAGGTACGCGGCCTTCCCCCTGTGTGGTTCCTTCCGTAAAGAGGATCGAAATGGTAATATGAACCGTCGACTTCTGCTATGACCCAGGCATGTTCAACCCATTCGGTCTTGTCATCGGACAAAAACTCTCCCGGGACCACTATCGCCTCATGTCCGAGCCGCATTGCAAATACAGCCATCAGTGCTGCCTGGTGCTCGCAGGACCCGCGCCTGTGAAGTATGATATATTCGGCCAATTCCGTTACCAGCTCATCGGTGTATCCGTTTGACAGGTCAACGGTGACATACTTGTATTTGAGCTCCTTTACCATCCAGTCAAAAACCTGGCCCAGATTGTACTCGGCGTCCTTGTCCGGATCGCATACCTGGTCTATCACTTTCTTTACCTCAGCGTCAAGGCGGGCATTTCCCGTAAGCTTGCCTATGGCAGCCGTCTTCCCGTCACCCGCAGGTTGTCCGGACTGGCCCGGTGTGGGCTCGGTTGAAGGTGAAGGTTTTACTGTAGGTTCAGTCGAAGGTTCCGACGGTTCGGTCGTCGGTTCAGCTGAAGGTTCAGCCGATGGTTCGGGTGACTGATCGGTCGGGGTCTCGTCATCCGGTTCGGATATTTCACCCAGCAAAACACATGTTTCGTCGTCAAACAGGTATACCCTGCCGTCTATGAGCTGCTTCCCTCTTACAGCCTTCCCGGACCCGTCAAAATAATAAGTACCCAGCTCGGTTTCCAGCCAGCCGGTCACCATGAATCCCTTTTTAAAACCATATATGGATCCGTCTATTTCGACAATGCCTTCCTCCACCATCCGGCCGTCCTCGCCAAAATAACGGACTCCCTCATCGGTCCGAAGGAAACCGACATGATTTTTCCCGTCTTCATTGCGGTAATATGTCCCGTCTTTTCCTATATACAATCCGGAGGCAGACGTGCATGCAGCCGAAACTCCTGCCAATACCGCCAGGATCAATATCACAGCAAATATTCTATACCTTTGTCCCATCAAAATACCCTTTCGCGCTTCGTACAAACAGGACCATAGCAGTCCATGCCGTGATCCGGTCCATACATTTTTATTTTTAGCAGCTTTATTCAACCAATATTTCGGCGGTGATCGAGATGGATTGTATTATCCCGTCTTCAACGACCACATAGAGCGACGCTCCTTCGGCGTTTTCCTGCTTCGGCGGGATCTCATATACGAGAGTTACGCCCTCCTCAGCGTAATCCTTGCCGTAGAGACGCTCCATTTCTTCGACCGTGTCGCCGACCTTCAGGCCCTTAGGGGTCCTTGCATCGGCGGTGTAGACCGTGATCTCCGAAACCCTGTCGATATCTCCGTCGGGGTATGTGTAAATATCAAAATCGGAATAGGAAAACGCTTTATCAAGCCCGTCATACGCACAGCTGATGGCTTCAGAATAGTTGTAATCGTCCCCCAGCTTCTCGAGCAGCCCGGTCACGTCCTCCCCGCAGCGGAAAGTCTCCCCGCCTATGATCAGCGCAATATCCGCTTCGGAAAAAGTACCGATCCCCGGCGCATCCGGTGTAACATTACCGGGCATCTGTTCGTTGCTCCCGCAACCTGCCGCGGCAGTCAAAACGACTCCCAGAAGTAAGATGACGGCTATGATCCTCTTCATGAAATGATTCCCTTTCTGCCAAATTGTGACGATTTTTTCATGCTTGTACGAACCAAAAATATACTCTGCGTACGATGCATGCATTAAAATTTATGTCCTTATTTATCCTAATATGCAATCTCGTCCGCTTTAATCAAAGTACGCTTAGTTATTTACTATATCAGCAGTTCAAATTTAAGTCAACAAATCCGCCGAAAGCCGGCATTTGATTGCGTTGCTAATTTTTGCATTTATTGATATTCGGGGTTCCGGAGCTTCATTTCCTCCCACTGGTCCTTCGTTATCAGGAGCTGCCTGGGTTTCGCCCCTTCGAACGGCCCTATTATCCCCCTTGACTCGATCTGATCGACGAGTCTCGCCGCCCGGGCATATCCAAGCTTCAGCCTTCGCTGCAGCATCGACACCGAGGCTTGTCCTGTCTCAAGTATGATCTCAACGGCGCTGACAAACAGGTCATCAAGGTCAGAGGCCGCCTCTTCGCCGGACGTCTGTGTCCCGTTTCCGTTTTCCGTGACGCTTCTCTCGATGTGCTCCAATACCTCGTCGGAATAATCCGGTTTTCCGGATTTTTTTACATATTCGACGACCCGCTCCACCTCGTCGGACGAAATGAAGCAGCCCTGCACTCGCATCGGTTTTCCGGCGCCCAGCGGGTAATACAGCATGTCGCCTTTTCCGACCAGCTTCTCCGCGCCGGTCGTGTCAAGTATGATGCGGCTTTCAAGCTGGGAAGCTACCGCAAAGGCGATCCTTGACGGTATGTTGGCTTTCATTATACCCGTTATCACGTCCGCAGAGGGCCTCTGCGTCGCTATCACAAGGTGCATTCCCGCGGCACGTGCCATCTGCGCGATGCGGCATACAGCTTCTTCGACCTCTTTCGCGGCCACGAGCATAAGGTCGGCGAGCTCGTCTATAACGATGACGATCCTCGGAAGCTTCTGCAGCTCGTCGCTTGAGGTCGCGATCTCATTGTACTGCGTGATGTCGCGGGCATTGTTTTCGGAAAACAGCCTGTACCGCCTCATCATCTCGGTAACGGCCCACTGCAGGGCTCCGGACGCCTTCCTGGGGTCCGTCACCACGGGTATGAGCAAGTGGGGTATCCCGTTATATATATTAAGTTCGATCATTTTGGGGTCTATCATGATAAGCCTGACCTCATCGGGTGTCGACTTGTAGAGCAGGCTTATTATTAGCGAGTTCATGCACACGGATTTGCCCGACCCGGTGGTGCCTGCGATCAAAAGGTGCGGAAGTCGGGAAATATCGCCTACGATGCACTCTCCGCCGATGTCCTTTCCCACGGCAAACGCGACGCCGCTACGGTTGGATATGAACTCCTTCGACTCGAGGACTTCACGGATGTGCACAATAGACACCGTCTTGTTCGGCACCTCTATCCCGACAACGGCAACCTTGTCCGGTATGGGTGCTATACGTACGCCCGGCGCTCCGAGCGAAAGTGCTATGTCATCGGCAAGCCCCGTCAGTTTGGTGAGCTTTATGCCCCTGTCCATTTCCAGTTCATAACGGGTTATGCTCGGGCCGCGGGTCACGTTTATAAGCCTGGCTTCTATACCGAAACTCTTGATGGTATCGCTCAGGCGGTTCGCATTGAGTTTCAGCTCCGCGGTCACGTCCCTGGTATTTACCGCTTTCCCTTCGGTCAAAAGCGAAAACGGAGGGTAATTGTATATCTCGGTAACAGGTGACTCCGCGTTCATCTCGATTTCCCTGGTCACCTGCCGCTTGATCTCTTCGTCCTCGGCGGTGTCGGTCTTCCGGTTTTCCCTTTGCGGCGAAGCGTTTTCCGCTGCTTCAGTTACCGCAGCGGCGGCAACATTGGCCGTTTGCATCGCGGGCTCGGCTGGTTGATACCGATCCGGCTGCTGTTCTATCGCTTTGGCGATCGGGTCGGTCACCGCGTCATATGTATCTGCCGCCGGTACAGGCTCTCCGGCATTTGCGCCTGCGGTCTCCCGCAGGACTTCATCCGGCGTCCTGATATGCGCAGGCTTCTTTCGGAACAGGCCCTTCTGGCTCTTCCTTCCCGGCGAAGGCTCGCCCGGGCCTTCCGGCTCGTCGTCGAGAGGTATATCTATCATCCTGGTATCGCGCACTCTTTGCCTTGCGGCATATGCCGTATTACGGTCAGGCTTTGACACTCTCGGCAGCACCGGCTGCGGAGGATCCTGAGGTTCATATTGCGGCCTCTCCCTGTAAAACAGGTATTCGATTATGGATACTATTGAAATATTGAATGCGAAAATCAGCAGGAACAAAACGCTGACGAACAGCAGGATTATCGCACATACCTTGCCGAATCCGAACCTCAGCGTTTCGGCAAGCAGGCCGCCAATCAGGCCGCCATTCTTCAGTGCCTGACCGTCCAGATAGAGGGTCTTCAACGTGGCAAAAGCGGCTTCATACCGTATGTCACACATGAACAGATGAAGGATCGCCGAGAATACGGGTGAAAGCGAGATGCAGCTCCATACACGCAGCCTGACGGGCAGACCACGGTGGAACAGAAGGATCAGGCTTGAGACCAGCAGCATGAAGGTCATCGAATAATAGCCAAAGCCCAGCAGTCCCTTGAGAAAGTCTATGAACAAGTCGATAAGGATACCTTCGACATTGAAAAACCCGATAAAGGAGATCACTGCCAGGATGAAGCAGATAAAGCTCCACACCTCGCGCCTTATGGGCCGCTTAGCCGTCCCGGATCTTGAAGAAGACGGAGCCGTTTTTTTCTTTGCAGGCGCCCTTTTGGTCGATGCCCGCTTTTTTGTCGGCAATGCAAACACCATCCTTTCAGGTCAGATCCCGATACCACCGATTTATACGGCAAGCACCGTGATTATCGTTACAAGCCCGGCTGCCCAGCAATACCAGGCGAAACTTCCGAATTTGCCCTTGGCCGTGAGGTAAGACAGGAGCTTTATGGCAAAAAAGCCGGACACACCCGCTACAACCATCCCTGTCAGATAAACAGGGATCATTGACGTGTCGACCCCGGCTTTCAATGCGTCCATGAATGTAAGCAGTGTTGCTGCGATCACGGTAGGTATTGACATCAAAAATGAGAAACGGACGGCAAACTTTCTGTCAAATCCTGCAAAAAGCCCGCCGGCTATCGTCGTTCCCGACCGTGAAATGCCCGGCGTCACTGCAAAAGCCTGGCAAATACCGACAAAAAGAGCATCCAGCCACGTAGCGCTTCGCTCCGTCTTTCTGCCCTTTGAGATCCTGTCGCTGAGATACAGAATCACTCCTGTCAAAAGCAAAGCCGCGCCTACGAGAATGGGGCGGGTGCGCATGCCTTCGATGTATCCTTTGACGGGAAGTATAAGGAAAAGCGGAAGAGTCGCTACAATGATCAGAAATATGAGGCGTCTTGCAGGATGTACGCTTCGCCGGCTTTCCCCGCGGTAGTTATGTACCGGATCCTCCTCAGGGGCCGCGGATATGTTCCGCCGCCTCGATCCGAACAACTCGCGGATAAGCGAAAAGAACTCGCGTACCATCTCCGCAATTTCCTTCCTATATACGATCAATACTGCTGCAAGCGTTCCAAGGTGTACGAGCACGTCAAAGAAAAGGTTGCTCTCTTCCGCGCTCTCCAGCCCGAACAGGTTTGAAAACAATACAAGGTGTCCGGAACTCGATATCGGCAGAAATTCCGCCAGCCCCTGGATAAGTCCGAGTATGACAGCATGGAAAATATTCAAATCCGTTTCCCCCAAATCAACTAATAAGCTTCGATTTCCCGAAGCCACTCGGCGGCCGTCGCATCGCTCGGCATGCGCCAGTCTCCCCTGGGTGACAGCGACACCGTTCCGACCTTCGGGCCGTCCGGCATGCATGAGCGCTTATACTGGCTGTTGAAAAACCGCTTATAGAATATCCTGAGCCACTTTATGATCTCATCGTCCGAATATATTCCTCGGAACGCTTCCCGGGCTATCCTGAATGTCTTTGAAGGCGGAAAGGCCCAGCGAATGGCATAATAGAGGAAAAAGTCATGCAGTTCATATGGGCCTATTATCGACTCGGTCTGCTGGGCTATTTCTCCGTCAACGGGCGGAAGGAGTTCGGGGCTTACCGGTGTGTCCAAAATATCATACAGCACCGTCTTAAGCTCTTCGTTTTCGGTGTTGTCGGCATAGTGTCTGATCATGTGACGGACCAGAGTCTTCGGGACAGATGCGTTTACGCCGTACATCGACATATGGTCCCCGTTGTATGTGGCAAATCCGAGGGCAAGCTCGGAAAGATCGCCCGGTCCTACCATGATGCCGCCATATTTGTTTGCAAGGTCCATCAGGATCTGTGTGCGTTCCCTCGCCTGTGCGTTTTCGTAGACCACGGCGTGGTCCTCAGGGTCGTGCCCGATATCTTTGAAATGCTGCATGACCGAGTCGCGGATGCTTACGGTCATCAAAGAAGCCCCTACATGCTCGGCAAGCCGCTCCGCATTTCCCCGGGTCCGTTCGGTAGTGCCGAGCCCGGGCATAGTTACCGCAATGATGTCCTTGCGCGGCCGGCTCATGATATCCATGGCATTCGCGCATACGAGAAGCGCGAGACTGGAATCGAGGCCTCCGGAGATCCCGATCACGACGCAGTTGCTGCCTGTGTGCTCAAGCCTCTTGACCAGGCCAAGCGCCTGGATATTCAGTATCGTTTCGCATCTTTTCCCGAGTTCGAGAGTCTCATCGGGAACGAAGGGGGTCCTTGCGAAAGTCCGGGTCAGCCTGGTATCACTCAGCGGCATGTCGAACAGGATCTTCCGGTAGCCGCACTGCTCGCCGTTAAGCGAGCTTATCGCGCACATCCTTCGCCTCTCGCCGTCGAGCCTGAGAACATCTATCTCGCTTATCGCAAGCTTTCCGGAGAAAAGAGGGCTCTCTTCAAGAACGGCGCCGTTTTCCGCGATCAGGTTGTGGCCCGCAAAGACAAGATCCATTGTGGATTCACCCTTGCCCGCACCTGCATATACGTATCCGCAAATAAGCTTGGCGGATTGATGGGCTACAAGCTGTCGCCTGTACTTATCCTTTCCGATGACCTCGTTGCTTGCGGACAAATTCCCGATTATCGTGGCCCCCTGCCCGCAATGGCTGCAGGAAGGCGGGACGGGAGCCCAAAGATCCTCGCATATTTCGACTCCGAAAGCAAACATCGGCATGTCTTTACACACAAACAGCAGCTTGCTTCCAAAAGGATATTCCTTATCACCGATCATAATGTCGGTGTTTTCGCGGGGTGCGGGAGCAAAATAACGTGCCTCCATGAACTCGCCGTAGTTGGGAAGGCAGGACTTTGGTACGAATCCCAGGATCTCTCCCTCATATATGACCGCGGCACAGTTATAAAGTTTGCCGGCGACCGAAACGGGCAAACCGACCAGTACGATCATCCGGAGACCTTCAGTTGCCTTCACTATTTCCGTCAGGCTTTCCAAAGCCCCGTCAAGAAGCCTCTGCTGAAAAAAGAGATCCCCGCAGGTGTACCCGGTAATGCACAGCTCGGGCAGTACGAGGAAACGCACCTCTTCCTCATGGGCTTTACGGATGACTTCCATGATACGTCCGGCATTGCCCCAGCAGTCCCCCACGGTGATCTCGGGGGTGCCCGCGGCGCACTTTATAAATCCATGCCTCATATATACACATCCTTTGCTCTGTGTTTAATAATTCTACCATTAATCGTATTTTACCGCAATAGCCTTGAACATCATTCAAAAAATAAGGAATATGCAGGCACCCGCTGACGGCTCCGACACATCCCGAATAAAATATCATCATGATATAACGATCTGTTTTAATAGATTCTTTTAATAGTATTTAATAGTTAATTCCAGATTCAATTCAATATAGTGGATCCTATCTTAATGACCCGCATTTTTTACGCGACTTAAGCGAAAATCTCACTCAGCCAGTGTAAAAGCTTCAACTATCGTCTTCAGCACTTCAGCCTGTTCGCGAAGCTCCTCGCTCGCAGCCGCTCCCTCCTGGGCGGAGGCCGAATTGTTCTGGGTCACCTGGGCGATCTGCGACATCCCCTCGTTTATGCTTTCGACCGCGATCGTCTGCTCACTTGCCGCGAACGCTATATCGTCGATCAGCTTTTCGACATGCCGGACCTTCTCCACTATCATGGTGAGGGCTGAAGCCGTCTCGTCGGTCAGCTCCGCTCCCTTTCTCACTGTTTCAAGTGAAGAAGCGATCAGCGCGTTTGTGCTCATGGCCGCTTCCGCGCACTTTTGAGCAAGGTTGCGGACCTCGTCGGCGACGACCGCGAAGCCCTTCCCGGCTTCTCCGGCCCTGGCCGCCTCAACAGCCGCATTCAGGGCAAGGATGTTGGTCTGGAACGCTATATCCTCTATGACCTTGTTGATCTTTGAGATTTCCTGCGAGGATTCCGTTATGTCGTTCATTGCCCTCAGAAGCTGCTGCATGTACTCGTTGCCTTTTATGACATCTTCGGCTGCTTCGCTTGACAGGGCATCCGCGGTCCTGGCGCTCTCCTCACTTACCTTGATCTGCTCGGAAATCGTCGCTATCGTGGCAGCCAGTTCTTCGACTGTCGCTGCCTGTTCTGTAGTTGCCTGTGACAGCGCCTGCGCATTGTAGTCCACCTGCAGCGAGCCGGCAGTCACCCTCTGGGCGGATTCCCGGACCTGCAGGAGCGCCATGTTCAGCGCGTCGACTATCCTGTCGAGTGACTCCCTTATAGGTTTGAAATCCCCCTGGTATTCGCTGCCGCTCTCGATACGCAGGTTCTTATCCGCTATACTTCCAAGTATCAGGGCTATATCATTTATATATTGGTTCAGACGGTCTATGGTAGTTTTCAGAGCTGCCGACAGCACTCCGGTTTCATCCTTTTTCCGGATCACTTTTACCGGAGTATGCAGATCGCCTGCCGCCAACAGTTTCAGGCGCTCGGTCACATACACTATCGGGCGCGAAATGCCTGTCGCGATCGCAACGCAGAAAGCGGCGCCGATAAGCAGCATTGCTGCGCAGATGATGATTATCGCTCGCATTTCGCTGTAGAAGTCTTTCAGCATATCATCATAGATCGCCATTACAGCCAGCGACCAGCCGTCGGTGTTATCTATGGGACGATATGCGACATAGCGTTTCTGGCCTTTGTATTCATACGTGTAGCTTCCGCTTTTGCCCTGCCTGATGTCTTCAACGAACCCCGAAACCGCTTTGCCTGCCTCACTCTGCCTTGCGGCTGACGGGTCGGTCACGAAGTCCCGTACGATCTCATAGTCCGGGTGGACGATGATGGATCCCTCTTTGTCAAGGAAATACCCGTAACCGGACCCTGAAAGGTTCAGGCTGACGGCTATCCTTGTGAACACGTTCAGGTCCAAAGCGCCGACTACGACTCCACTCTGCCTTCCGCCCTCCGGCAGCCTTGCCGCCACAAAGATCTCAATAGCCTGTCCGTCTTCGGTAAGCCTGGGGCCGGACATGAATGTCACACCGCTTTTTGCGATTTGAAAGTAATCGGTGTCGGCAATATTCTTGCCGGATGACGAGTTCCCCAGGTCATCATACAATTCGAAATATTTATATTCAGTGTTCGCACTCGCTTTCTCGAAAATTTCACGCAACCTGGTATCCGACAGGTTACCTCCATAACCGGCGACCGTACTGGTGACTTTTTCGAGCTCATACTTCAAAAGTTTGATTTCATTGGCAACTGATTTTGCATATGTAGTTGCGGATGTGGTGATAATGCTTTCCATGTCGCTGATTGCGACTCTATAATTTATGATGCCGACGGTAATCCCAATGGCCAGCCCTATGAACAAAATGACGGCCAGCCCGCCAACCAGTATTTTTGAGCGGATTGAGTGCATAAAGTCACCTCAATATATTTTCTCCAATTCTACCATGTTCGACAGCTTTCTGCAATCGATATCAATAACAATTATTTATTTAAATTTAACGATTTTTACGGGCTTTCAGACGTCAAATCACAAACGGGAGTTTGACAGAAGCAATAAAATAAAACCCCGGGCAAAAAGCCCGGGGCTTTATATAAAATCGTGCGGGTCAGTTATTGATCTGCCTGCATGTACTGCTGCTTGTCCTTTTTCCTCAGTCACGGCCACTGCCTGTTTGCTCAGCAGCCACGGCAAATGCATATTGACGCTGCAGCGCTGGTACTGTCTATTTATGCTGCAGTCCCAGCCACTGCCAAAGCTTCACGGGGACATTGTCCACCATGACGCGGGTACCGTCTATGTCGTATTCGCATTGGTCGTTGAGTGTGTAGACCCAGGAGAAGTGGCCCATGTACTCGTAGGGACGTCCAAGACGATCCTTCCACATGCCCGAGAGGTCCACGACTCTGTCAAAGAAGGACACATGGACATTTTTTGCTCCCGCTGCCCTGAGCCTCTTATAGGTCGGAAGGACCGTAAGGTCGGCAGCGACGGTCATATCGTTGGCCGCGTGGGTGAACCAGATCGGGATATCCTTTATTTTCTCGATATCTTCATCCGATATCACCCTGTCCCACAGGGCTTCGCAGACGGGATACGCCGCAGCGAAATAATCGGGGTAGTCGATTATCATGCGCATCGTCATGAACCCGCCGTTTGAGCACCCGCCAATATATATCCTGTCCGTATCGATCTTATCCCTGTGCTTTTCGACGAACTCGTCTATGCATGCCTTTAGAGCGACAGTATATTTGCTCTTTCCGTCATTGGTGTATTGTCCGCTGCCGTCGTCCATCCACATCGTCGGCGCCTGGGGAGCCAGTACGTATGCAGCTCCGCCCAGCTTGTCCTGGATCTCTTTGGACGAAATGTTGACGACCTTATTGCCAGTGTAGGCGATCCTCGGGTCATTTCCTCCCTCTCCTGCTCCGTGCAGCCATATGACAAGTGGCACCTTGTCGGGGATCTCCTTCTTCGGAGGACCGAACGGGAATGCGGGCGGCTTTCTCAGCTCTTCGAAATCCGGCGTGAAATATCCGTAATTGAGCGGAAGCGGCTCATATGAAGACTTGTCGTTGCTCCATCCCTTCAATTGCTCGCAAATATCTCCCGCACATTCATCGAATACCATACCGGTTATCGGGGGCACTCCCGGTATCTCCCTGATCTGGGTCACCCGATAGTCACATTTGAAATATTCGTTGAACGAGCCGGCATATCCGATCGCCTGCCCGAGAGGATACTGCGGGCCGTAGGGCATCTCGATGGCGACATACTTCGATTGGTCCGCCCTGTTCCCGTTTTCATCGCACGGATATACCGCCGTAACTTCTCTGTAGCCTTTGGACGGGTAGATCCTCGGCCCCATCCATGTCCTGGATGTCATGATGATCTCGCCGGTGTCAGACTTTTTGCGTTCCACATATACATTGAACATATCATTTTGCAGCAAGCCCGCAGTGACGGTTTCCGGCAGTTCCAATATCAGCTTTGTGATATACGGTCCGAGATCGGTGACTTGTGTGACTGTCTTGTAACTATACATAATGCTTCCCCTTTAATTGTAAAATAAAATTTACTTAACAAGATAATTATTAAGCTCCAATTTAGTATATAGTAATTCCATTATCTTGTCAATAATCAGTCGATCCCGTTCATCATTATCTTTACCGGAATACCTAACACCGCTTGTTGGTCCGGAAGAGCAGAAACAGCGTCCATTATCGACATGATCCTGCTATTTGCGATTATAGAAATACCTTGCAGCATTATTTGCCATCATAAATTATACCGGTCATTTTGATCCATCGCTACATAATAATACTTGACACGCGCAACACAGCTTTGCTATACTGAATTTAATTAAACAACAATTAAATTAATCAGCATTGTTAAGCTGTCAGGCCGTCTGAACGAACATTTTTGCGAACCGGTCACAGTTTCAGGAATTGGGGGGATCATATGTCAGAAGTCACATTGCGAAGCCTGGCCGAGCAACTGGGCGTAAGCACCGCGACAATATCGATGGTGCTCAACAACAAACCCGGCATTTCCGAAGAGACAAGGCAGCGGGTCTTGGACCATGTAAAGGCATCCGGTTACAAGATACGCCAGTACAACGCGTCCGCCAAGCGCTCAAGAGGGAATACCGGCCTCATAATATTCAAAAAGCACGGAAAAGTCGTCGGAGACACGCCGTTCTTTTCCAGGCTGATCGAGAGCATAGAACACCAGGCGGACACGGAAGGGTATAGGATCAGCATCAAATACATGAACGCAAACTCGCCCCTCAACGACTTCGACAACGGATTGCAGGGGCTTCTTGTGCTTGCCACGGAAATGACCGACCAGGACATATACCCTTTTATGAAGCTTTCCATTCCTATAGTCGCGTTGGACAACGGATTTTACAACCTTCCCATCAATACGGTCTCGATAGACAACATGGGCGGTACAGGTTCGGCAACCAGGCATCTGATAGAATGCGGCCATAGAAAGATCGGGTACATGAAAAGCTCCGTCCCGATAAACAATTTCGATGAGCGTTACTTCGCTTACAAACAGGCCCTCGATGATGCAGGGCTCGAACCTGCGGACGTGATCGAACTTGAGCCGAATATGGAAGGCTCGTACCGGAACATGATGCAGTGGTTGTCGGATAACAAGCTTGGCTCTACCGCATTCGTCGGGGACAATGACTTTATCGTCCTCGGTGCTATAAGGGCTTTGCGCGAGAACGATATAAAGCTGGGACGGGACATATCCGTCGTAGGCTTTGATGACCTGCCGTTTGCCAGGATCAACGAGCCCGCCCTCACAACGGTCCGGGTCTATAACGACGTAATGGGCAAATCCGCATTCAGGAGGCTCACCGAAATCATCAAAAACCCCGATTCTCCCTATACTCACACGCAAATCGGGACTTCACTCAAAGTTAGGAACAGCGTCATGTCGCTTTGAGATCACGCTTCGGTATCATGTCGATCAGATCGCTCTTCGGTTCGATACCATCGACAGCCCCTCTAAACCGATGACAGCCCCTTGTTAAAACCGATCGAAACGTGAGTTAGAATTCAACATAGTTCAATACTGTTCAATAACGTAATCAATAAAGTCAATGATATTGAAAGGAAGATTTGCATGTCGACATTTGGAGTGATCGTCACAACAAGAGCGTTTTTCCCCGGGTATCTGGCACTTGATGCGAGGGAGATAGTACTGCGCAGACTTGAGAATATGGGGCACAAGGTCATCTGGGTCGGCGAGAACGACACCAGGTACGGTGCCATAGAGAATGCCGACGACGCCAGGAAATGCGCAGAGCTTTTCAAGGCGCACCGCGATGAAATCGATGGCATCCTCGTGATCCTTCCGAACTTCGGCGACGAGGTTGCCGTTTCCTCCGCTCTGGATATGGCCAAGCTTGACGTCCCCGTCCTGGTCGTAGCCAGCGACGACGAAAAATCGAAGATGGACCTGGCCCACAGGCGCGACTCTTTCTGCGGCAAACTGTCACTCACCGCCAACCTTTATCAGTATGGCATCAAGTTTACCAACACGCATACTCATACACTGACCCTCGACAGCGACGACTTTGACAGGGAGATAGACTTTTTCGACCGCGTATGCCGCGTCGTCAACGGCTTGCGCGGCGCAAGGATAGGCGCCGTGGGCGCAAGGCCGGCACCTTTCCAGACGGTCCGCTATTCCGAAAAGCTTCTCCAGCGGTCCGGCATAAGCGTATCGGTCATCGACATGTCCGACATGCTTGCAAGGGCAGGAGCGATCAGCGACGATGACCCCGCCGTATTGGAGAGGGTCGAATTCATCCGCAATTACGGCAATCTGAAAAATGACGAAGTTACAAGCAAAAAGCTTCTCCTGAACGCAAAACTCTATGTTGCCCTGTCCGGCTGGCTGAAGGAAAACCGCTGTGACGCTTTTGCTTTCCAGTGCTGGGACAGCCTTGAGTACAATTACGGCTGCGCCGCCTGCCTCAGCATGAGCATGCTCGGCGAGGAAGGCATCCCCGGCGCCTGCGAAATGGACGTCACCGGAGCCGTTTCAATGCTTGCCATGAAGCTTGCAACAGGTATCCCGTCAGGATATCTCGACTGGAACAACGGATTCTTGGAAGACCGCGACATGTGCGTTTGCCTGCACTGCTCAAACTTCCCGAACAGCTTCCTGGGCGACAAGCCCGAGATAGGATCTCTCGACGTCCTGGGGACCACGATAGACAGGGAACTCTGCTTCGGCGCCAACAAAGGCCGTATAAAGCCCGGCCCCTTCACATTCCTGAAGGTCTCCACCGACGATATCCAGGGCAGGATCCGTTATTATGTCGGAGAAGGCGAATTTACCGATGACAAGGAAATCTTCACTCCGGGCGGATTTGCGACATGCAGGGTGCCCAATCTCCAGAAGCTGATGGACTATCTTGTAAAGAATGGCTTCGAGCATCACGTCTGCATGGGCAGGACCAACGTCGCGGAAGTCCTCAGCGAGGCACTCGGGAACTATCTCGGCTGGGACGGTTACAGGCATTCATAATGTCAGCGACATCGGCGATATTGCGATATGATATGCGATTTGATAATGAGCTAGATTCGGTCCATATCGTTATTAGGGCAAATCAGAGAAGCGCTATATAGACTGCATATCAGATCAAATCATGTTTTTATCGACCTGATGTCGCATATCATGTTCCAATCCCATAAATCATAATTCTTTTGACCCACTGAAGCTTTCACAGATCAGAGCCGGAGGATAAGCAAATGAGCAACGAGAAACTGATGCACCAATTAAGGCTGAAAGCCGCCGAGCTTAGGCGCCGTATAGTCGAAATCGACTACAGGTCATCCGGCGGGCATGTCGGAGGGGCGCTTTCCGCTTCGGATATTTTGGCTGCGCTCTTTTTTGGTGTCATGGACCACAGCCCGGAAAAGTTCAGTTCCAAAGACCCTTCGCGTGACCGTTTCGTACTGAGCAAGGGTCATATAAGCGATGCATATTACTGTGTCCTGGCAATGAGCGGATATTTCCCGATCGACGAGCTTTACACGTACACCGGATATAATTCCCGTCTGTCAGGACACCCGACAAACCATGTGCCGGGCATAGAGATAAATACGGGAGCTCTCGGCCACGGCCTGTCCGTTGCCGCAGGCATCGCCAAGGGACTTAAAATGGACGGTCACGGCGCGCGAGTCTTCGTCCTGATGGGTGACGGAGAACTGGCGGAAGGCTCCGTCTGGGAAGCAGCCATGGCCGCCGCCCACTACGGGCTCGACAACCTGACGGCGATCGTTGACCGCAACGGACTTCAGATAGGCGGTTCAACAGAAAAAGTCATGGCTCTTGAGGATCTGTCCGGCAAGTGGGTCTCGTTCGGCTGGGACGTCGTGAATACTGACGGGCACGATATTGCAGGGCTGTATGAAGTGCTCAGGGCAAAAAATCCGTCCGGAAGGCCCCGGGTCATCATTGCCCAAACGGTAAAGGGCAAGGGCGTCTCTTTCATGGAAAACGAAGCGAAGTGGCACCACGGGGTGATGTCCCATGAGCAATACCTCCGGGCCTGCGATGAGCTCGACGGCAGGATCATGGAGGCCGCGTCCAAAGCAGGTTTGCCTCCGCTGAAGCTGGACAGGTATACACCCTCCAAAGGAAACGGGGGTATGCGCAATCCCTTTGGCAACAGGCCATTTAGTAAAACATCGCATACCGAAAATGGCGGCAAACCGCTTTCATCAGATGACCAGGCCCCAGTGACAGTGCTTCTTACTGACAGGCAGCCGGGTTCCGGTGAGGATAAAAAGCCGATCCCTGCGCGTCAGGCAGTCACTGACATGCTTGTGGAACGGGCTTTCAAAGACAACCGTATCGTGACGCTTACGTCCGATGCCAGGGGTTCCGCCGCACTGGGCAAGTTTGCGGAAACCCACCCCGATAAGTTTGTTGAAGTCGGCATAGCCGAGCAAAACGAAATCGGCATGGCAGCGGGCATCTCCCTTACCGGCAAGGTACCGTTCGTCTGTGCCCCGGCCTGCTTCATGTCGGCAAGAAGCTATGAGCAGGTAAAAGTCGATCTTGCTTACAGCCGTACAAACGTGAAAATACTGGGCGTCAGCGGAGGACTGTCATACGCCGAGCTCGGCCAGTCCCACCACAGCCTGCAGGATATTGCCGCAATACGGTCTCTTCCGGGCATGAACGTCGTGATCCCCGCCGATGCGAACTCCGCGCGTGCCCTTGCCGAAAAATCGATCTCGTATGACGGACCGTTCTATATCCGTGTAGGGCGTGCTGCTGTTCCGGATGTCTATGACAGGGCTTCGGCCGATAAGCTGGAGATCGGCAGGGCAGCTATGCTCAGGGACGGCAAAGATGCCGCCATAATCGCGTGCGGATCCATGGTATACCGGAGCCTGCTGGCTGCCGAACTGCTGGCGCAAGACGGAATATCCGTCGCCGTATTCGACATGCATACGATAAAGCCCCTTGACACTGCTGCGATTTTTTACGCAGCAAAGAGGTTCGGAAAGATCATAACGGTGGAAGAGCATGTAAAGGCCGGCGGACTCGGATCTGCAATATGTGAAACCCTGAGCGAACACGGCGTTCCGGTCAGGATAATCGCCCTTCCCGACGAAGACATGGTATGCGGCTCGGAAAATGAGATCCTGCAGCATTACGGATTAAGCGCAGAAGGAATACACCAGGAGGTGTACGAATGGCTGAAATGATGAACGGCAGCAAGCCATATGCAAACACAGGCGCAAATGGCGGAAGGAAAGTGATCGTCGCGATAGACCAGTCGACCGCCGCGACAAAAGCCGTCGTATTCTCAAAGAATGCTGAAATACTCGCAAAAACTTTGGTCCCACACGAACAGCACTATCCGGCGCCCGGATGGGTCGAGCACGATCCGTCCGAAATTGCCGCCAATCTTGAGACCGCAGTTGTAACCGCATTGGAGAACGCCAGACTTACATTCAGCGATGTCGATTCACTGGCCCTGACGAACCAGCGTGAAACTGTGATGGTATGGAACAGGGAGACCGGAAAAACGGTCTACAACGCTTTGGTCTGGCAGGACGGCAGGGCAACGGCATATTGCGAGTTTGATGAAGGAACGACTGAGTACCTTCGCAAAACCACCGGCCTTGAGCCAAGTCCTTTCTTTTCCGCGCCCAAGGTGTCATGGATCCTGGACAACGTTCCCGGTGCCAGGCAACTTGCGGAGGAAGGAAAGCTGGCTTTCGGAACCGTTGACAGTTATCTGCTGTACCTGCTCACGGGCGGAAAAGCCCACAAGTGCGACGTGACGAACGCATCGAGGACGCTGCTGATGGATCTTGAGACCCTCAGCTGGGACGAAAGGGCTTTTTCGATATTCAATATACCGCTCTCGATGGCGCCGGAAATAGTCCTTTGCGACAGCGTCAATGAATCCACTTCAGAGGCAGGCAGGATCCCCGCAGGTATACCAATCGCTTCAATGATCGGCGACAGCCATGCTGCCCTGTTCGGCCAGTGCTGCTTTGAGCCGGGTTCGGTAAAAGCGACTTACGGAACAGGTTCGTCCGTCATGATGAACATAGGCGGCGAAGTAAAGCGTTCCTCATACGGGCTTGTCACATCAGTAGCATACGGAACAAAAGACGGGATCTGCTACTGTCTTGAGGGAAATATAAACACGACCGGCGGGATCACAAAGTGGATGTGTGAAGGGCTGGGGATCCTGGAAAGCGCTTCCCA